>JGI24025J20009_10003284_pt1 | contig 11095 bp, 10 predicted proteins | sample Cruoilmetagenom3_FD_20009 | JGI IMG/M metagenome (IMG submission 20009) | reverse complement strand
ACGATGCCACTATCACACCTCGTATGATGAGTGACCGCGGCTTGATGTTAGGTGGAGAATTTCGCTATTTAAGCCGTCATAGTGAAGGACAAGTTGCAGCAGAAATCCTAAGTGATACGGTTACCGATGATCTCCGAGGGCAATTTTCTCTTCAAAACCAATCAAGCATTAGTCCTCGTTTAAGTGCAGATATCGACTTGAACTATATATCTGATGATGAATACTTCGAGGATTTTGGCGCTACCCTAAGCAGCTCTAGCGACCGGTATTTAAAAAGTCATGCTAGCCTTAACTATCATGCTGACAGCTGGAACTTACTCACCAAAATAGATAACTACGACTCCATTGATGAGTCTATTTCAAGTATCACTAGGCCACATCGACGTTTACCACAGGTACTATTTAATTTACGTCAAACAGATGCTTTTGGTATCGCCAAAATAGATATGCGTAATGAGTTTGTTTACTTTCAGCACAGTGCAGACGTTGATGCTAAACGCGTCGATTTACACCCCGGTATTAGCGCCCCCTTTACTACGCCGGGAAGCTTTATTACACCAAGGCTTAGTTTAAGACATACTGATTATCGCCTAACTGATCAAGCGTCAGGTATAAACAGTCACCAAAGTAGAACACTTCCAATACTATCTGTTGACTCTGGTTTGTTTTTTGAAAGAGATCTTAGTTTTGCCGGTGGTATGATACAAACGCTAGAGCCACGCGCTTATTATTTGTACGTCCCACATGAAGATCAAAATGATATTCCACTATTTGACACCTCTGAATATGATTTTAGCTTCAATCAATTATTTAGAGAAAATCGTTTCTCAGGTGCCGATAGAGTCGCTGACGCCAACCAACTAACGTTGGCCGTAACATCACGCTTGATTGAATCTGATACTGGTAGCGAACGATTAAGAGCCAGCCTTGGCACGATTGTTTACTTTGATGACCTAGATGTGGGATTACACACAACAAGCACACCCGTTACAACAAACACATCAGATATAGTGACTGAGCTATCTGCAAAAATTACCAGCACCTGGTCCGCTCGTTCAGCATTGCAATACGATCCGCATGCAAGCAGAACAGAAAAAGCAACCTTAGGCCTGCATTACCGTGATGGCGCCAACCGCTTGTTTAATGCAACATACCGCTCGCGCTACGAAGGAACAACCGATAGTAATGGCAACTCAAATGATATAGAGCAAACCGACCTCTCCTTCAAATGGCCTATCAGTAAACAATGGAGTACTGTGGGTCGTTGGAATTATTCAGAAGAGCATAACCTGTCGCTTGATACCTTCCTTGGTTTAGAAAAAGATACCTGTTGCTGGCGCGCAAGAGTCATCGCCAGACGCTACGTGAATGATGCCTTAGATGAAGAACCAAAAGAGGGGATCTTCTTCCAGTTCGAATTAAAAGGCCTCACCAGTTTTGGCGAAAAACTCGGTTCGTTTCTAGAAGAAGGGATTTTAGGCTATCAAATACCCGAGCAATAAGCAGCACCCTTTAACACACTAACTCGGCGGCTCAAAATTACACGAAGACTGTAATATGAACTGTCAAATTACAATCTGTTTAACTATAGACCTAGCAAATATGAAAAGATTTATACACCCCATACTAATTAGCACAATGGTGCTCCTCAGCCTCCTCTCAATCAATGCATTGGCCGAAAATTCCACCAATCGAATCGTTGCTATCGTGGATAAGGGTGTCATTTTACAAAGCCAGTTAGACGAACAGGTCAAGCAAACGTACCAACGTTTACCCGTCGAACAGCGCAGCTCTATAACGCGATCAGATATTGAAAAGCGTGTACTCGACAGAATGATCATGACTGAGCTTCAGCTTCAAATTGGCAGACGTAGCTCTATAAAAATTTCGGATGCCGAAATCGAAGACTCTATCAACCGCATAGCAAGCGCTAATAAACTCTCTCCGAAAAAGTTTTTAGAGGTACTAAAAAAAGATGGCGTTACCCTTAAATCTTTCAAAAACTCTATTCGCGACCAAATGCTAGTACGGCGTGTGCAATCAAGCTACGTTCACCATGAAGTTAAAATATCAGAACAAGAAGTTAAGAGCTTTCTAAGCCTCCTCGAGCAAAGCGAAGGTGATCAGGCCACAGAATATCATCTGGGTCATATTTTGATTGCTACGCCTGAAAATGCATCGCCCCAACAAATTACCAAGGCACGTAACAAGGCTGCTGACATCATTACAAGGCTAAAGAAGGGTGAAAAGTTTTCGACTCTATCCATCACCCACTCTGATGCCAGCAATGCACTAGAAGGAGGCGATCTTGGGTGGATGAAACTAGCCCAAATGCCATCATTGCTAACGCCTTATGTTGAAAAAATGCAGGCAAACGAATTTTCTGACGCGATCCAAAGCCCCAGCGGTTTTCACGTGATTCAGTTATTTGAAACCCGTGGCCAACAAAAAGTTATGGTGACTAAAACACATGTACGTCACATTCTCATCAAAATCAATGCACTGATTAGCGACCAAATTGCACAAGAGCGATTACTTAACCTAAAACAACGAATTGAGAATGGTGAAGATTTTGCTGCTCTAGCTAGAGCTCATTCTGAAGACAGAGGCTCAGCCATTGCTGGTGGCGACCTAAAGTGGGTCGAACCTGGCTCCCTAGTTCCAGCCTTTGAAACCGCCATGAACCAGCTGGCTATCAATGAAATCAGCACACCTGTTCAATCACAATTTGGCTGGCACCTTATTCAAGTTCTTGGACGCAAACAACAAGATAACACCCAATTAATGCGCGAAGCCCAAGCCCGTTCACAACTTCAAAAACGTAAGGCTGATGCGGCAATTGAGGCATGGTTAACAAAATTAAGAGATGACGCTTACATCGAATACCGCATCTAACACTAACTATTAAGTAAGCTAATATCAGAATATGTCGTTGCTTAGAATAGCCATTACGCCAGGAGAACCTGCTGGCATTGGGCCTGATATATGCTTAGATATTTGCCACAAGCATTGGCCCTGTGAATTGATATTTGTGGCTGACCCTAAATTGTTAGCCCGAAGAGCAGCACAACTGAATAAAACCGTTAACATTCAACTAGCCGACTTAGCTCAACCTGTCAGACAGCATATACCTGGTAGTATGACGGTACTGCCTATTGAGCTTGCTAAGCAAGAACAGCCTTCTGTGCTAGATATCAATAATGCAAATTATGTCACCAAAACACTTAAAGTAGCCGCTCAACTCTGCCTGGACAGCAGCTGTCAGGCTCTCGTCACAGGCCCAGTGCAAAAAAGCATTATTAACGAGGCTAATATCCACTTTTCTGGCCATACCGAGTTTTTTGCCGATTACTGCGGTGGCTACCCTGTCATGATGTTAGCAACCGACACTTTACGCGTTGCCTTGGTAACAACCCACCTCCCACTTAAAGAGGTCAGTTCGGCCATCAGCTCACCCTTGCTTGAAAAAACCATTACTATTCTTAATCACGACCTACAAACAAAATTTGCAATACCTAAACCACGTATAGCCGTTTGTGGGCTCAATCCACATGCGGGTGAGAATGGACATTTGGGTGATGAAGAAATCACCACCATCATCCCAACACTTGAAAAATTGCGCGGCAAAGGTTTCAATTTAACAGGCCCCTTGCCAGCAGATACAGCCTTTACACAAGCTGTTTTAAATGAACACGACGTCGTCTTAGCAATGTATCATGACCAAGGCTTACCCACCCTAAAGTACGCAGGCTTTGGTGATGCTGTCAATATCACTCTAGGATTACCGATCATTAGAACTTCTGTTGATCATGGAACAGCTCTCAATTTAGCCGGCACAGGTAAGGCTAATTCAACCAGTTTAGAATCTGCCTTAAAGATGGCCATACAACTCTCATCACAATAATCACTTGAATAAACCACATAAAGCTCGTAAACGTTTCGGCCAGAATTTTCTACAAGACAGCCGAATTATCCATCAAATAGTAATGGCTATTAACCCATCCGAAGATGATCACGTGGTTGAAATTGGCCCCGGCCAAGGTGCCATTACCCAACCCCTTTTAGACACACACTGCCAGTTAGATGTTGTTGAATTAGATAGAGATTTAGTCGAACGCCTTAACACCCAGTTTTCTCATATTGATCGATTTACCCTGCATAGTGCAGATGCATTAACATTCGACTTTGCCGCTTTAGAACACGGTAAGGCTTTAAGAATAATCGGTAATTTACCCTACAATATCTCAACACCGTTACTGTTCCACTTACTAAGCCAAGCAGCCCATATCAAGGACATGCATTTTATGCTGCAAAAAGAGATTGTAGATCGCTTGCAAGCTCAACCTGGTAGTAAACAGTTCGGCCGTTTAAGTATCATGATTCAGCTCTACTGCCATGTGGAAGCGCTATTTGATGTAGATCCTGAGTGCTTTCATCCTCGCCCAAAAGTCATGTCGAGTATTGTTCGTTTAACGCCCTATGCACAACAAAAGTACCATATTGACGATCTGGTTCTTTTTGAAACCATCGTAAAAGCTGCTTTTTCGCAGCGCCGAAAAACAATAAGAAACACACTCAAAAATATCTGCGATGACTTCACGTTTGATGCAGCCCAAATCGACCCAAGTTCACGAGCTGAAGCATTAAGTATTAATGATTTTGTCAGGCTCAGTAATCAACTCAGCAAGGTGAAAAGTTAAACGCTTCACTCACTCAGGTGATTTCTGCAGGATACACTAACTTAATGAGCTGAAAGGACGCATACAAATAGCAAAACGTAAGCAATAAACTAACACTAAAGCTTTTTTCTATTGTTTCACGAATAATATTAGCCATCACAGTAAAGCTCCAACAAACAAGCATGAAAACAATCAGCCCCACAACGCCAGTTGAGCCATTATTATCCGTTAGGCTTTGCATCCAAAAAATAAAGGGCATGCTAACTATCGTTATAAAAGCACCACTTCCGTATATCGCTGTTACAGATTGATTAAAACGATTTTTTATAGAAAAAAAACTGACCAGTAAATAAACAAATACCCCTAGCAATATTGTCTCTATAAGCGACTGCATAAGTGCCTCAGTGAATACTAATGAGCTTGAGAGAAGTACCGTGCCAGCTAAAAAATAAAGACAAAAAACAAGTATTAATAAGGCACTTGAATCGGGCACGTCTTTTGGCCCTTTCTTCATTAAGCAAAGTTCAAAAAAGAGTCTGAGCAGTCGTTTAAAATCATTATTCATTCGGCAAGTATGCTGTACCATAGGTCCTTATTCAATCCGCTTTATGAAAATTGAGATGATATTAAGTGAAAATGATCAAATAGAGCTCAGAATTATTGAGCTGAACCAAGAACATCAAGATTTGCACTATATAATCGATCATCTCTCCGAAGAAATTCAGCCAGATCAACTAAGGATTCGTCGATTAAAAAAAAGGCGGCTCTTCATAAAGGATCAAATCGAACAGTTAAAAAGCACATTAATTCCAGATATGGATGCCTAATGGAAAAAATTAGCCAACAGCAATACCAAGCACTCATTAAGGGTGCCTTACTGCTTGAGGAAGATGCCTTTGGGGTAAAAGTACTGGACACCGGTAAAGGTGAAATGATTAAACTATTTCGCCGTAAACGACTGTTATCAACGGCGTTATTTTTTCCTTACGCCTACCGTTTTGTTGCCAATGCGAAAAAGCTGGCGCAACTGGACATCCCAACAGTCAGAATTAATAAGTTACTATGGTGCCCTAGTATAAAACGCCACCTAGTTATTTATCAAAAACTGGAAGGGGAGTTATTACGCACAGTATTAAGCCAATCAGTTGATCAACCTGAAGGACTGTATGAAAAGTTTGGCCGTTTTATTGCCCACTTGCACCAGAAAGGCGTGTATTTCCGTTCAGCTCATTTAAAAAATATCTTAGTTTTACCTAATGGTGAATTTGGCCTGATTGATATTTCAGATATGCAAATTAAGCATCACCCACTAAAGCATTCATTACGCCTAAGAAACTTTTCTCATATTCTTCGTTACCAAGAAGATAAAGCGTTAATTCGCTCTCAGCTTGATGCTTTTATGCTGGGTTACGCAAACGAAAGTAAACTGAGTTCAGCAGCAGCATTGGCAATAGAAAATGAGGTCCGTGCATTAGTCATTTAGCCCAGTTGACGAGCATAAGCCATTAATAAACTTTTCACGATGGTTCCGCCTCTGTTCTAACCGCCGATTGACTGGTTGTTTATAGCCCAGATGCTTAGTAAATCAAGCAGGGAAACCAGATACGAATGAGAGGCCTTACAATTTATGTGTTTCTAATTTCCGATTAATCTTTCGCCACAGTTTACGTGATGGAGCGCTCAACACCTCTTCACCTTGGTATATTTTAAAGAAGGTTAATTTATCCTCATCAGTCCACTCTTGTGCATGCCTTAACAAGGAATATACATCTCGAAAAGTGGCATTCGCTCTAAAAAGTACTGTTTTAGCCTTTTCTAAGTCAATGACTTTTAATTCCATGCCTGCCTTCTCGATAGGCATGGCAAACACATGCTTTAAATAGAAACAGTCGTGTTTAATATTTTTATCATGCATTTGGTGCATCAAGCCTGCCAATAGTTTAAACAGCGCTAATTTCTTCTCAGCCGTCTTGGCATAACGCCCCCCCGGGTGAAAGTCATCAGAAGACAAAGCATTAAAGCCTGTTAACTCACGCGTCATTAAAATCGCTTGCAGCTTACCTTGTTGGCGCTTATCAGCAAAAAATATAGGCTCTAACGTATTAATACCTAACTTTTCAAAACGTTGGATATTCTCAAATTCAACCGCAAACGTTGCTCGCCCCATTAGCGGGTATGCCAGTGATCTTTTCCGATGGTTTTCTTGACGTTTTAAGAAAACGCCAACCGAACCGCCTCTTGGTAACGCTAAGTCAATTCTTGAAACACCACTCCAACCACCTCTTCGTTGATTTTTTTCCTCAAACCACGGTGCATCCAATGCCCATAACTGCTCAAATGTCTCAAGCTCATTAAAGGTTAAAATTTCTTGCCAAGCAGTATTAATATAGGGCTTTACCATTGTCTTAACTCACTTTATTAAACAGTTTATTGATTAGCATGTTTGGCATATAAGCGCATTGCTCTCTTTTCTACTTTTTGCCAAAAAATTAGGTTAACCGTTAATTCATTTTTAAGTGTTTCATTTGAATAGATTCTAATAAAGCGATATAAATCTCTTTTTGTGAGGCCTATATCCATACTTGAGAAATATAGTGCCGCCAAATCCTTTACCTGCCACCTAAGCGGGATTGCCTTTCTAATTTGCACCCGATGTAAATCAATCAGATACAAACTAATATCCACGCCCTTAGCAAACTGATCTAAGGCCCCGTCTTTCATTAAGAAATGACAAATATACAAATCACGGTGATTAATACCTTGCTCATGCATTCGTTTACTCGTCGTCGCCACTTGGCGAATGAGCGCCTGCTTCAGCTTAAAAGGTGGTTTTTCCCTTCGCCAATCCGCACAGTAATCTTCTAAACTAATAGATGGCTCTAGTGATTCAGTAATAACAAACGATTCTAACTCCGCTGGATTCCAACCACGCTGGCCATAAGCAGCCAGCGTCATCGTATTCACATTAATAGCTCTCAGCGCCGCAATAGCCTCATACTCATTTTTTGCGCCCAGCACGGGTAAACGTAACCGAACAAGGTTTTTTATAATTTCACCCCAACCAACACCCTGATGAATTTTGGCAAAATAAGCCAGCCCATTGCGTTCAAACTTAAACGTCTTACGGCGTGCAATGGCTCGGTACATTTGACCATCCAAGCTCATTAATTCATCAAAAGAAGGCACCGAGCCCCAGTTTTTTTCAAACTTATCTGAGCATTCAATTTTCATTTAACTGACCTTTTGCTACCCGTTCAATCACATCTACCACTTTTTCAGGCATGCTATATAAATCCTCATGCTCTGCATACTCCAACGCCTGTTTTGCCCAGTGTGAACATTCATGACTTGTTAACATCTCCAGTAGCACCTTGTTTAATTGTTGCTGCTGAAAGGGTTCTTCAATAACCCGTCCCGAGTTTGCTCTTTGTACATGTTTAGCATAGCCGCACACTCCCGTCACCAATTGAGGCAAGCCTGATATCATCGCTTCTAAAATCACCGTTCCCGTATTCTCCTTACGGGCTGGGTGAACTAATAAATCAGCTGCTAATAAAAAGTCAGGCACATCACTTCGCCCCCCCATAAAGTGGCAATGACCAGCAACGCCTTTCTGCTTGGCATATTGTTTATAGGCATTGATATCACCTTCACCAACGATCATTAATTGAGTTCTTTCTAATATTATTTCAGGTAACGATGCCAGCGCATCAATCGCCCTATCGACCCCTTTAGTTTTAAAGGCAGAGCCCAGCATCAATAGCATTAAATCGTTATCTTTTAATTGAAATTGCTGCCGAAAATTACGTCTTTTTTCGTCCGCACCCTCTGGCCTGCGTCGATTAGGGTCTATGCCCGGAGGCAGCATAACCAATCGCTCATCGCTTATTTGATAATGCTTCTTAAATAACGCTGTTTGTGGTTCTGAAATCATTAAACAGACAGTCTGACTTTCTTGCCCAAATACTGCTTTTTCTGCCGCTGCATAGGCCTGGTAACGTGGGTTCAATTTAGCCAAGCCAGTCTTATCAACAAATCTATCAATATAGCAAGGGTCTGCAGCATAATACACATCCACCCCAGGGATTTTATTAAACCCAATCGTCACATCAAACTCGCTATTAGCCAAGCAGTTAGCTAATTGACGATGAAAGCTAGTAACTCGCGCATGGTTCGTCCAGCCTTTAGTGTTTATTACATGCACATTAACACCATTGGGAACCTCACCCTGCCAGTCCATTACGTAAACATCAACGCGATGACCTTTTGCTAAACAACATTTTGCAACACGTACAAAATCTCGCGCTAAGCCGCCATATGGGAAATACTTATAAAGAGCAAAAGCTAAACGCATAGAACATTAATAAAAGGGTATTTAGGTTGAATTTATTTTACCTCTATTCTTCATGCTCATGACCTAAGTATGCGTTAAAATGCTAAACAATTAATTAAAATAGATTCGTCGTGAACAAAAAAATTAACCCCAAAGGCAGCGATCAAACAACGACTAGCCTTAAAATTTATTTACGACTTCTAGAGTATGTTTTACCGTATTGGAAAGCATTTGCTATCAGCCTGTTCGGTTTTCTCATTTTCGCATCGACCCAACCTGCTCTTGCGGCTTTAATGGAATACTTAGTTGATTCACTTCAAGCTGAACAACGTGATGAAATTTACTGGGTTCCCATCGCAACAGTCGGCATCATCTTTTTTAGGGGCATTGGCTCATTCCTTGGTAGTTATTATATTGCTAAAGTTGCTAATAACGTTGTACATACCTTACGTTGCAGAATATTTAACAAATACACCCATTTACCTAACGAGTTTTTTGACGACCGAAATTCGGGGCATCTTCTTTCTCGTGTGACCTATGATGTTCAGCAAGTGACGGCCGCGGCGACTGATGCCGTCAAGATAATTGTTCGAGAAGGCCTCACTGTCATTGGTCTTCTTGGCTATTTAATGTATATGAACTGGATGCTCTCTCTTATCTTCTTAGCGATAGCGCCTATCATCGGGCTTCTTGTCAATTACGCCAGTAAACGCTTTAAAGCAATTAGCAAAAACATTCAAGCCACAATGGGCGACATCACTCACGTCTCATCGGAGTTAATTAAAAACTATCGTGTCGTTCGTAGTTTTGGTGGTGAAGCTTACGAAAAAGAACGTTTTACTAAAGCCAGTCTCTCAAATTTCAAACAAACCATGAAAATGGTGCAAACTGGTGCTATTAACACACCGGTGCTTCAACTCATTGTTGCTTGCGCGCTCGCATTAATGATCTACCTAGCTCTGCTTTTAATGACTAACGCCTCTCCTGGCGAGTTTGTAGCCTACATTACAGCGGCTGGTTTAATACCAAAACCCATTAGGCAACTGAGCGAAGTGAACGCTAAAATCCAAAAAGGCATTGCCGGTGCCGAAAGCGTCTTTAACGTGCTAGATGAAGCTCAAGAAGAAGATAAAGGTCAATACCAACCCAACCGTATAGAAGGGAAAATTGACATCAAGAACTTGAACTTTAGTTATTCCCCCGAGCAAAAGAGCATATTGAAAAACATTAACATCTCAATTAAACCTGGGACAAGTGTTGCCTTAATTGGTCGCTCAGGCAGTGGAAAAACAACCTTATCTAATTTAATACCACGATTTTATAATCACCAACAAGGGGACATTCTTATTGATGATGTGGACGTTAACGATTACAAACTATCCAATTTGCGCGAACATATCTCGTTGGTTACCCAAAATGTAACGCTGTTTAATGACACTATTGCCAACAATATCGCCTACGGCACTTTGCAAAAGGCACCCCTTGAGCTGATCAAACAAGCCGCCAAAGAAGCCAATGCCTATGAGTTCATTGAACAACTGCCTGACGGTTGGAATACATTAGTGGGAGAAAATGGATTAAAACTGTCGGGGGGGCAACGGCAACGAATTGCGATTGCAAGAGCCTTACTAAAAGATGCGCCTATTCTCATTTTAGATGAAGCCACTTCGGCCCTAGACACTGAGTCAGAACAACTGATTCAAAGCGCGCTTGAAAAAGCCATGAAGAACCGTACCACTATCGTCATAGCGCATAGGCTTTCAACCATTCAAAATGCTGATGAGATTTTAGTGATGGACCAAGGTGAAATTATTGAATCTGGAACGCATAGTAACTTATTAGAAAGCAGCGGGCTTTACGCAAAGCTCTTAAAAAACCAAGTAAACAATAGTTAGACGAAAAGCAAATAAAGGGATAACTTTTGCCAATGACCAAAAAAATAAGGATATTACAATTAGTTATTTCTGATGACCCCGGCATTCTGGATTTAACACGCGAAATTTCCGAAACCTTTAAAGATGCCCCCTATGAAATAACAACTGCTTTTTTACACCCGACACAACACCTAGAGGACTACAGCACA
>JGI24025J20009_10003283_pt1 | contig 11097 bp, 12 predicted proteins | sample Cruoilmetagenom3_FD_20009 | JGI IMG/M metagenome (IMG submission 20009) | reverse complement strand
TCGTATCACAATGTGGTCTATACCGATGCCTTTGCAGAAGCAGCCTTTATTGGTCGTTGTAGAGTAGTGCCACTTAGAAATACCGGTGCAGCACTTGCGCCCAAAAATGCATCTGACATTTTAATTGGCCTAGAAACCTTAGGCTTACGAATGGATCGCCACTGCGAAAACGCGCAGCAACTGGCTGAATATTTAGAAAATCACCCTAAAGTACTTTGGGTTAACTACGCTGGTTTAACATCAAGCCCATATAATGCAATGAGCCAAAAAATCACCAGTGGTAAAGCATCGGGTATTTTAAGCTTTGGTATTGCTGGTGGCCTAGAAGCGGGTACTCGTTTTATTGATGCGCTAAACATGATTTTACGCTTAGTTAATATTGGCGATGCCAAGTCGCTTGCGTGCCATCCTGCGTCAACTACACACCGCCAATTAAATGATGAAGAGCTTGCTAATGCGGGTGTAAGTCGCGATTTAATCCGCTTGTCAGTCGGTATTGAAAACATTGCTGACATAATTGCCGATGTAAGCCAAGCGCTCGATAAAGCATAGTTACCTCACTACCTTTCATAAAAACTTTAAAGCATAAAAAGCGTTAGTTGAAAATAAACTATCGTTTTTTATGTTTTTCTAAAACCAATTAACAAGTATACACCCTTATTTTATATACCTTTTTTATAAAACCTCCCTAAGACTTTTAAATTTCTATCGTTTGTTTTTCATTCACATGTCAATTTTGTATTGACACTAAGATTAGTTACTACTACATTTGTGATAGTACCACTACAAGTGTAGTAATAGGGGCGACAATGAAACTTAGTGATTTTGAAATGGATATTATGCAGCTGCTCTGGCAGGAAGAACCCTGTACCGCGAGTCAACTACATAAAGTGCTTTTAGCTGATAAGCAAAAAGATAAAAAAGTAGCCTATACAACAGTTAAAACTATCGTAGATAGGTTAGAACACAAAGGGGCGATTGAGCGCTGTGGACATGAAGGTCGAGCTATTGTTTTTAGAACAATCGTGACTCAAGACACATTATCGGGGCAAGCTATGCCTAGTTTTATGCAACGATTTTTTAAAGGTAATTCTCGTAGTTTAATTGCCCACTTTATTAAAGAAGAAAAGCTAAATGATGAAGATATAGAATATTTACAAACGCTTTTAAAAAATAAGAAGTTAGATTAAAGGAGAGGGTAATGACGGATTATTTACTAACTTGCACACTTATTAGCTTATGTATTTTGCTTACAGTAAAAGGGCTAAAAAATGCCCCAGCACGATTAAACTTTTACATTTTAATGACTGCCTTGGTATGTTGGTTTGTCCCTTGGCAATATTTTTCCCAGTTATCCTTATTTGAAGGGGCAAATCGTTACACATTCAACGTGGCGCAATTGATTCCCAATGTTAAAGCATTAATACCAAATGCTGAACAAGTAGCAACTAAGGACGAATTACAAAGCGATATGAGTATATGGGACTTATTGCCATCACTTAGTAATGTTTTTATGGTTTTAGTTTTAGCTGGTTTTGGATTGTTTTCATTACGCATGAGCCTTTATGTAAAGCTTATAAAAAACTTATACATTAACTCAAAGCCAAGTCCTGAACTTAAACACATTAACAATCAGTATTCAATTAGACTAACAACCCATACAGAGCCTGCTTTTGCTACCGGGTTAATAAAGCCTGTTATTTGGCTAGAGTCGACGATGGTAAATCGTGAAGAATTAGATTCAGTCATTCAACACGAGGTAACTCATTTACAACAAGGTGATATTTATTGGACGTGGCTTATTTGTTTTATAGAAAGCGTTTTTTGGTGGAATCCTATTTGCTTAAAGTTAACTGGTTTAGCAAAAGAGCAACTCGAACTTAGCTGTGATGAGTTGTGTATGCAAAAGCTAAAAGGTAAATACCAATTGGATTTAGCCAGTTTATTGCTACAAGAGCAAAGTGCTAAAAGCTCGCCTAACTTTTTTACCCCCCCACTTTTGAATATTGCTCATTCTAAGAGTTTTAATATTCAGAGGATCAAAATGTTAAACAAGGAAAAAACAATGAAAAGTAAATATTTGGTTATGGTTGCGGCGGCAATGTCTTTTAGTGCTTTAGCTGCAGCGCAAATTGTAGATGGTAGTTCAGATAACAAGCGGCCAAGTAATAATACGTCTCAGGCTCCTGTTAAAAGTGAAGAATATAAACAACAACTTGCACAGCTTCTAAAAAGTGCTGCTGGGGCAAAAAGTGATACCCCTGAACTGTTAAACCAAGCTGCGCAAGGCATACAACAATGGCACTTAAATAGAGATAAACTTGCTGGTTTTGAAGAAGCTGAAATTAAACTACAAAGCTTTAGGCTGCTAGATCACGTTTACTCTAAACTTGAGCAATATGAAGATATACTGAGTGCTTACGAAAAATGGTATGAGGCTGGTAGTAACCCGCCTTACTTTTTAAAAAATTCACTAGCAACCGCGTATATACAACTAGGGCGTTATGAGCTTGCTGTTGCAGAGCTTGAAGATTTATCAAAACAGCTTGAAGGGAAACTACATGTTGGCTCTGCTGATAACTTAGCACTGGCATACATTTACCTTGATGATTACGATAAAGCGTTAAAAACCCTAGAGAAGGTTGATGCAAAAGACGATGTATACGGAAATATCCTTAAATATTATGTTTATGATAAACAAAATAACCGTAAAAAGATGGATGAAATCAAAAGTAAAATCCCAGAAGCATTTGCAGTTACCCCCGCGTTATTACCACAAAGCGGCCTACCTGGTTCGCAATTGTTGAGATTGCTATAAGTTTTCAATTACGATGAGGCTCGGAGTATCTGAGCCTCTGTTTAATGTTATTGGTACAAATACAGTAAAATAGGTCTAGATTATTTAAATCTCTTGGGTAATCGCTTAGCGATAACCTAAATAAAAATGGCTAAAAGTAGTGATTTTTCACAATAGTTGGTATGTTACAAGTAACATTTTATTTAATTGTGTGTGATGAAAAAAAACAAGCGTTCTTCTCTTCAAGATATTGCCGATGCGGTTGGTGTAACCAAAATGACGGTGAGTCGTTATTTACGTAATCCCGAAAAAGTATCAGAGTCTACTCGCACTAAAATTAGTGCAGCTATTGATACGCTAGGTTACATTGCAAATAAAGCCCCTGATTTACTCTCTAATGCTAAAAGCTACTCTATTGGTGTACTAGTCCCATCGTTAACGAACCACGTATTTGCTCAAGTTATAAAAGGAATTGAAGATGTAACAGGGCCTGCAGGATACCAAACAATGTTAGCTCATTATGGTTACAACCCTGAAATTGAAGAAAAACGGGTTGAGTATCTATTGTCGTACCACGTTGATGGTTTAATTTTATCAGAAACCACACACACAGACAGAACGCTAAAAATGATTAAAACGTCAGGCGTACCTGCGATTGAAATAATGGATACTCATCACCCTCCTATGCAGCAAGCGATTGGTTTTGATAACGTTAAAGCCGCTTTTGATATGACGACGGCACTTTTAAATAAAGGCTATCGCAATATTGTTTATATAGGTGCAAGGCTCGATGTACGAACACGCCTAAAATTTCAAGGTTATTCAGATGCTATGTTAGCTAAAGGTTTTACGCCTAAAAGTGTGATGACTGATCAAGCTTCATCTTATAGTTTAGGTGCTGAACTTTTACAAAAAGCGCGTACTGACTACCCAAATACTGACTGTTTGTTTTGTACTAATGATGATTTAGCAATTGGGGCTATTTTTGAATGCCAGCGAAACAACATTTTAGTGCCTACCCAAATGGGGGTTGTGGGTTTTCATGGCCATGATATTGGCCAAGCAATGGTGCCTCAATTAGCAAGTGTGATCACCCCTCGTTATCAGATAGGTAATGTTGCGGGAAGAGAGTTGTTGAGTCGGATAAATTCAGATTTGGATGCTAGCATTAATTATAAGCAAGTAATTGATACTGGTTATATAGTTCATCTAGGTGAAAGTGTTTAAATACTCTAATTATATGAGCCTAATTACCTGTGCCTAATTACCTGAGCCTAAATAACAAAAGGCTCAGATAATTTTTATATGTATGATGATAACTATACATACTGTAATTTTACAAAAACAGAGAAATAATCATAGCGACAAGTGCGCCAACAGTACCAATAATGGTTTCCATTACTGTCCATGTTTTAAGAGTTTGCATTTCGCTCAAACCGAGATAGCGACTCGCTAACCAAAATCCTGAGTCGTTTACATGGGAGAGCACAATAGAGCCCCCACCAATAGCGATGGTGACAGCGGCAAGCTGCGCTCCATCAAGGCCTAAAGGCTGAAGCATTGGAATAATTAAGCCGCACGCTGTAAGCATAGCTACTGTCGCAGAGCCTTGAATAACCCGCACAGCGGCTGATAATACAAAAGCGAGTATTACAATTGGTAATCCTGAGCCAGCTAAGTAATTACCTAATGCAGTACCTACTCCTGAATCAACTAATACTTGTTTAAATACCCCACCAGCACCAGTGACAAGAATAATAATTCCCGCAGGTTGTAAGGCATTACCACAAATTTCCATGATTCTAGCATTCGGGACACCGCGCCTTGCGCCGAGCAAATAAAATGCCATTAGGCAGGCAACTAAAATTGCTGTAAATGGATGACCTATAAAGGCTAACCAATTATATAAATCAGAGTCTTTTTCAACAAAGCGGCTACCAATAGTATTTAAACTAATCATAATTAACGGCAAAGCAATCAAACCTAATGCTAATCCAAAACTAGGCGTCCCTTTACCAACTCTTTGGTTATCGTCAATTTGTTCGTGCTGTGGGAGTTCTACATGAATAGATTTAGAAATAATAGAGCCCCAAATTGGACCTCCTATAATCATTGCCGGTATGGCAGCAATAAGGCCAAATAAAATCATATAACCATAGTCAGCGCCTAATTGAGACGCAACCAAAATCGGCCCTGGCGCAGGAATAAGAAACGCCTGACAAGACGCTATCCCAGCAAGTAGCCCAATACCAATTTTAACAACGCTGCCACCGCCTTTTCGTACCACAGCAAAAACAATACCGATTAAAAGTACAACGGCTACATCAAAAAAGAGGGGGAGGGCACAAATAAAGCCCGTAAAGGTAAGCGCCCAATTAGCGTTTTTTTCTCCAAAACGGTGTAAAAGTGTGTGGGCAATGCGATCCAGCGCGCCGGTTTCTTCCATTACTTTGCCAAACATGGCGCCTAAAGCGACCACCACCGCTACAAAGCCTAGTGTTCCGGCCATTCCTTTTTGAATTGTAGCGGCAATTATTTCAGGGCTCATTCCTGAGAATAATCCTGCAATCATAGAAACAAGGATCAAAGAGACGACAGCATGTAGTCGTACTTTCATTACTAAAAAAAGCAATAAAAATATGGAGCCTACCGCTGTTAGTATTAATGATAAATCTGACATTTTTTCCTACTTATATTCAGTGTGAATTATGATGTTTAGTGTGTGTTTAACTTCACTTTCGCATTTGTTACGCGTAACATGTTACCCGTAACTCAATATAATATATACATTGAAAATAATTAATCATTAAATTAAAGCGAGGATAAATACATGAGTAACACAAATGTAGGTCGTATTTATATTGTAATGGGGGTTTCAAGCACAGGAAAGTCAAGTGTGGGTGATGCATTAGCAAAGCGCATTGGCGCTAAATTTATCGACGGAGACGACTTACATCCCAAGGCTAATATATTAAAAATGTCATCTGGGCAGCCTTTAAATGATGCTGATCGTGTGCCTTGGCTCGAAAGAATACGTGATGCTGCATTTAGCATTGAAAAGAAAAATGAAGTCGCGGTAATAGTCTGCTCAGCATTAAAAAAGAAATACCGAAAACAAATATGTGATGGAAATACAGGAATTACCTTTTTACATCTTTATGGTGATTTTGAGCTGGTTAAAAGCCGTATGCAGGACAGAAAAGGGCATTTTATGCCTGTTGATTTACTCAAAAGCCAATTTGAAGCGCTAGAAGTTCCAAAAGAAGATGAGCCCAATGTTATAAATATAGATATTAAGAACTCATTTGAGCAAGTAGTCGAAAGCTGTATTAGCGCAACTAAAATGAATAGCAACAAGCAAAAAGTTTTTAGTTAATCAGTTAACTATTACTTTTAACATTTAGGGGCTTTATTTGTTATGAGTTAGCGTCTGCTCGTGGTGTTTCTAAAATCGCTTTTTTTTCATCTTCAGATAATATTATCCAATCAAAAATTTCTTCGTTGGTACGCCCACACCCGGTGCAGTAACCGCTGCGCCTTTCGCATATTCCTAGGCAATCAGTTTTAAATTTAGATGGTTTTTTGTTTTGATTTAATTGGCGCATTATTAAAGTCCTAACGGTGGAGCAATTTCAAAGCGAGTAGAAAACCCATTACCTTCTTGATTGGTAGCAAGTGTAATGACAGGGGTTTTAGTATCAAGTACAAAGGTGCTGTAAATTGAACTTGCTGTTTCTTTTTGGCTTTCCAACCAACCTGTTTTGGTTAAGCATTGGCGCAATTGCTTAGCCAGTTTTTGATGAGACTTTATTGTTTGCGTTTGTGTTTTAACAGGTGTTTGGCATTGGTAGCTTGCTTGCTCTGACTTATTTAAAGTAACTGTACAGTTTGCTCCAATTATATGAGTATTAGTACGCCATTGATTAGTAAACTGGTTATTTACTTTATCTGTTTTGATTGTATTAAAACCAGTCTCATAACCATTTATTAGGTTATTTATGGTGCTGCATTCATCGGGTGTTACTGTGGTTTTTACAGACTGATTCGTTGTAGTAGTGGTTGTTGTAGTTGTAGTCTGATCAGTTTTGCTGGTACAGCCTGCTAAAATAAACGCGACAATAGAAGGAATAATATAGTTTTTCATAGTTCACAGTAACCGATTAATTTAGCCACGCACTATATCACACGTGATTTACTGTAAAAATAAAAAGGCCCATATAAATATGAGCCTCTTTGTTAGTTACAACTAATGCTATTTATGGCGACCTTGCAAGCATTTAACTACATCTTCAAGGGCTAAGCCTTGGCGTTGTAGCAATACTGTAAGGTGATAAATTAAATCAGCAGATTCGTTTGTTAGCTCATCGTTATCGTGTTTCATAGCGGCAAGGGCAACTTCTACGCCTTCTTCACCTACTTTTTGACAACTACGGCTTAAGTCTTTTGCAAATAATGACGCTGTGTAGCTTTTTTCAGGGTCATCATTTTTACGCGCAACAATCACATCTTCTAACTGTGCTAAAAAGCTTAAACTTGGTTTTGCTTCATCACCAAAACAGCTTTGTGTGCCTAAGTGACACGTTGGGCCTTCTGGGTTGGCAAGTACTAAAATTGAATCGTAGTCACAATCTGTATGCACAGATACTACGTTTAAGTAGTTTTCTGATGACTCGCCTTTAGTCCATAAACGCGATTTTGAACGCGAGTAAAACGTTATCTTATTGGTATCAAGCGTAACAGCGAGTGCTTCGCTGTTCATAAAGCCTTGCATTAAAATAACACCAGAGCGAGCATCTTGAATAATCGCAGGGATCATGTCACTTTTAGCGAAATCGACCTGAGCTTGGTTTTGTTGTGTTACTTGCATAATCTTGCTGCCACTTGGTTATCTGTTAAAAATTGTTTTAGTTCGCCAATGTTAATCACATTTTTATGAAAAACGCTGGCAGCTAATGCACCATCTACTTTGCTTTGTTTAAATACATCAACAAAGTCTTGCATACTGCCTGCACCGCCTGATGCGATTAAAGGAATATTACACAATGCGCGCATTTTACTTAGCTGCTCATTGTCGTAACCGTTACGTACGCCATCTTGGTTCATACAGTTTAAAACAATTTCGCCTGCGCCTAAGTCTTGTACGCGTTTAACCCATTCTTCGGTTTTGTAACGTGTACGGCTTGATGCATTAGGATCGCCGGTTAGTTGATACACTAAGTATTCGCCGGTCACTTCATCGTAAAAGCTATCAATACCTACAACAACACATTGCTTACCAAATTCATCGTGTAGCTCTTTTATAAGCTCAGGGCGGGCAATAGCAGGGCTGTTAATACTTATTTTGTCAGCGCCACGCTCTAGTACACGTGCTGCATCGGCTACCGATTTAATACCGCCAGCCACACAAAATGGAATATCGATGTGGCGGGCAATGCTCTCTACCCAATTTACATCAAGTAGGCGTTTTTCAACACTTGCGCTGATTTCATAAAAAACCAGTTCATCGGCGCCGGCATCGCTGTATGCTTTTGCCATTGTTAAAATATCGCCCACTATTTCGTGGCCTTTAAATTTAACGCCTTTTACTACTTGGCCGTCTTTTACATCTAAACACGGGATTATGCGTTTTGATAACATGCCAACGCCTCCTCAACACTAAATGCGCCATCAAGTAGTGACTTACCTAAAATAACGCCTCCTACACCTAGCTCTTTAAGCTTTTTAATGTCATCAAGTGAGCTTACGCCACCCGAAGCTTGCACTTTAATGCTGCTGTTATGGCGAGTTAAATCTTCGTAAAGCTCAAACGATGGGCCAGTCATGGTGCCATCTTTACTGATGTCCGTACATAAAAAGTCAATAACGCCCAAGCTTACATAAAAATCTACAAGCTCAAGTAAACCAAACTCAGATTCACTTAACCAACCATGGGTTGCAGGTGCCCAGCCCGTGGCTGTTTTATTTACATCAAGGGCAATAACAAAGTGCTCGGCGCCAAATTGTTCAATCCAGGCTTTTACTTGCTCGCGTTTTTCTACCGCCATAGAACCAATAACAACTTGGTTAGCACCGGCTTTTAGCCAATCGCTTACATCTTGCTCTGAGCGAATACCGCCGCCCACTTGATAGGGTACGTTAAGCGCTTTCGTTGCCGCTTGGATATGTTGCCACTGTTTTTTACTTGGATCGCGTGCGCCTTCTAAATCTACAAGGTGCAATTTACCTGCGCCGCTGTCGGCGTATTCTTTTAAACGTGCGCCAAGCTCAAAAGGGTAAAACTGAGCGGTGTCGTACTTACCTTGGTATAAACGAACAATTTGATTTTGTAATACGTCTAATGCTGGAATAATCACAAATAATCTCTTTATTGTTGGTTAATGGGCCGTTTATAACTGCCAATCAACAAAATTTTGTAATAAACGTGTGCCTACTTTTGCACTGCGCTCTGGGTGAAATTGCATGCCAGCGTAGTTGTCTTTTGCAACAATGGCTGAAAAGGTTTGGCCGTATTCGCCGCTTACAAGTGTTGCATCGTTTACGGTGTGCGCAAAGCTATGTACAAAGTACACTTGCTCGTCTTGTGTTAACCCTTTAGTAAGTGCATGCTCTTTATTTACGCTTAAGTTATTCCAACCCATATGCGGCGATGTTAAATTGCCAACATCAAGGGCTTTTACTTGGCCTGGTATTTTACCTAAGCATTGTACGTTACCTTCTTCGGTGCTTTCGCACAGTAACTGCATACCTAAGCAAATTCCCATAAGTGGGCGCTGGTATTCGTTTATAGCTTGTTGCCAGCCGTTATCTACAAGGCGTTTCATGGCAACAGATGCATGTCCCACGCCTGGTAATATTGCACGCTCAAAACCCGCTAATTGCTCTGGTGAGGTAATGACTGTTGGCGTTTGACCTAAACGTTCAAAGGCAAAACGAACTGAATTTATATTGGCACACCCGGTATTAATTATGGCAATCATAAACATCCCTTAGAGCTGGCTGTTTGTTGGGTCGTGTCTTGTGCTACTGCCATACGAAGGGCACGTGAAAACGCTTTAAATAAGCCTTCTACTTGGTGATGACAGTTACCGTCGCTCACCGATAAAATAAGGCTAATAGCGGCATTATCGCTTAAGCTTTTGAAAAAGTGCTCAACCATTTGTACGTCTAAATCGCCGGCTTTTTCACGGCTAAAGTTAGCGTTTAATACAAATGAAGCGCGGCCCGATAAATCGATTTGTGCCTCTGCTTTACACTCATCCATTGGCAGTGCAAAACCATAGCGCGCTATTTGCGATTTAGTACCCAGCGCTTGTTTAAGCGCAATACCTAGGGCAATACCAATGTCTTCAACAAGGTGGTGCTCGTCTATGTGTAAATCGCCTTTCGCTTTAATATTTAAACCAATGTTGGCGTGGGTGCGAATTTGATCAAGCATATGATCAAAAAAGCCAAGGCCGGTTTCAATGCTACCGTTTTTAGTTTGATCTAGGTTTATGGCTACATCAATTTGGGTTTCTTTGGTGTTACGCGTAACACGGCCTTCACGGTTGGCAGTTGTAAGCTTTGTAACAATGGCAGGCCAGCTGCCATCATACAAAATGCCTTCACAACATAAGTTTTGAGCAAGGCCAATATCGGTTTGGCGATCGCCAATTACATATGAACGTGCTAAATCAACCTTTGCCTGAGCGCATAAGCTCAGTTAATAAGCCTGTTTTAGGTTTACGGCAATCACAGTTTTGCTCGTCAAAGTGTGGACAAATCAATACTTCGTCAAAGCTAATGCCTTGGCTTTGCAGTATGTCCATCATTTTATCTTGTGCTATATCAAAGTCAGCAGTCGGGAAGCTGTCTGTGCCTAAGCCATCTTGGTTAGATACCATTACTAAGCGGTACCCTGCGGCTTGTAATTGTAATAAAGCCGGGATAACACCAGGTAAAAACGCTAATTTCTCTAGGCTGTCTACCTGTTTGTCGGTGATTGGCTCTTCAATTATGGTGCCGTCACGGTCAATAAATAAATAGGGGTTACTCATGATACTTCTTGTCCTGATAAAAGAGGTGAGGTTGCTGGCTTATCAAGGCCATCTAACCAAATTTTTACTTGCTCAAGTTCTTGCTCATTACCAATGGAGATACGTAGCCAATCGTCTTCACCGTATAGGGTAAACGCGCGCATCACTAAACCTTGTTCAAGTGCTACTTTAAAGTAGTTTTTGTCGGCTAATTTTAAGGTAACAAAGTTACCTTCACCAGTGAGAATTTTTAATGCAGCTGGGGATGCGTTTAACCACTGTACA
>JGI24025J20009_10003278_pt1 | contig 11109 bp, 11 predicted proteins | sample Cruoilmetagenom3_FD_20009 | JGI IMG/M metagenome (IMG submission 20009) | reverse complement strand
CAAGAAAATATTTGGGCTTTAAAACGCCAGGTGATTTAATGGCCAACCATAGGGCTGCTCTAGCAGCTTAAACTGTGATGCACTTCGGATTTGAATCCGCGGAATTTAAAAAGAACAAACATTTAAAAATACATTTAGTATTTAAAGCCCACGCTTTCTTCATCGCCAAACTTTGTAAGTATAGTTTCTTCAAAAGCCACTTTGTGGTAGCTTACGCGCAACTAAAATTTCAACTTATACGGAGCATACAAATGTCTCGGGTTAATCAATTACTCCCAAAAGCTGGCCTTATGGCTGCATTGGCCCTATCTCTTGCTGCTTGTTCAGAAGCAAAACAAGATACTGAAGCGAAACCAGCCGAAACCACAAAGAGTGCTGGCTATGAAGCTCCGCGAAACTCTCAGGGCCAGCCCAACCTTCAGGGTATTTGGGATTTCCGTACCTTGACTCCTCTCGAGCGCCCTAAAGCCTTTGGTGATAAAGCAGTGTTTACCGCAGAAGAACAGGCCGCATTCAGGGCACAGGCAGTCGACGCTACAGATGTTGATAAATTGAGAGAAAAAACGGCCGAAACAGACGCTGCAACAGATATTGAAGGTGCCTACAACAACTTCTGGATGGATTACGGCACGACAATGAACGAGGACAGAAGAACTTCCTTGATCATCGAACCGACCAACGGCCGCCTGCCCAAGCTGACAGATGAAGCCCTCGCGCGAATGAAGCAAGATCGCAAACTCATTCCGCCAGTACGCAATATTGTCTCCATCGGAATTGCTAATTTCTCGCCCGCCGGACCCGAAACCCTGGGCCTCTCTGAGCGCTGCCTGCTAAGCTTCAATGCCGGCCCACCCCTGATTCCAAGTGCCTACAACAACAACCTGAGAATCATACAGACGCCCAAGCACGTAGTGATCTTCACAGAGATGATTCACGACGCACGCATTGTCCCCATCGATGGTAGCGCACACTTGCCAGCAGAAATGACTAAATGGACCGGCGACTCTCGTGGCCATTGGGAGGGCGACACTCTGATTGTTGAAACAACAAACTTCACCGGTAAAACGCCTACTTTCCAGCTGCCACTGAACCTCAACGAGCCTGAGTTGAATGGTGTTGTCGGCACTGGCGAACACTTCACCTTGATCGAACGCTTCACTCGCACCAGCGACTCACGTATCGATTACGAATACACCGTCAATGATGCCAGCACCTTCACCAAGCCCTTCACTGCCTCTATTCCACTCAAAGCAACAGATGGCCAGATGTTTGAGTACGCTTGCCACGAAGGAAACCACGGTGCAGCCGGCATGCTATCCGGTGCCCGCCAGGCCGAGAAAGAGGCTGCTGCTCTCTAAAAGTTAAGACCTCGAGAACTCACCTGCTGGTAGTTCTAGACTAAACTGAGTAAAGGATGAAGCCCCTTAATTAAGACTCATCCATTGCTCAGTTTTTTTTCGACCCACTATTTGTCCAATAGTAGTATTTCAAACACGCCCAACCAGCAGCTAAGCATGCCATTCTGCCTGTAGTCACCTAAGCCAAGCCTTTAACTTATACCTGAGGGGCTAAGCCCAGTAGCCCACCAAGCTCCCTTAAATCCAGGGTTCAGCTAATAATTAAAGCTCCCATCGAGCAGAGACTGAAGACACCGGGACTGGCGATAGATAACTACCTGTACGAACCTACATTCGAGAAGGCCTTATCAACAGCGCCAGAGAGCTTATGATAAAAATAACCATGGAGTGAGATAAGCAGCCTCCCCGCCTACACAGCAAGCGTTTATTATTAATAGCCCTTAACTACAAGAAGCAGCGTTCTCTTGAGCATCTCGATAAGAGAAACTTGACTAAAAGCACCTCAGATTACACAGCATAAAAAAACCCAAGCTTAACCCAATCAAAATAGCAGGTAACTAATAAAAATAGCCTGTAAAGATAGGCAGAAAAAACAGGCAGGTATTAAAGCAGAGGATCAAACAGAATTAGTTTTCAGAAAAACTAAACAACGAAATAGGTACGCAGTGCAATAAAAAAAAGGGGTGGGGGAAAGGCTTTTAATCCAGAAAGGATAAAAATAGCACTAAAACAAAAAAATCCAAATCAACAACGATTAATTTATCTGACTGCTGATCTGGATGATTAGATAAAGTAAGTGTGGCTAAAGTTACAGGTCGTCCATGCACTCAGGCATCTCTTCGGCCGTTGAGGCCTCAAGCAGGCACATCGTATCCTTTACCTGAACACCCCAATAAACACCCCAGCCGATGATAATAACGATCGAACAAACTGCGGCAACTTTTCCTAATGTATTTGCTGTCATAATTACTCTCAAAAAGACCTATGAAAACCCAATCCAGCGACCGTTTGCCGCCACACTAAACCAAATAAGCAAGTTAGCCAAAGCAACTAACTTTACCACCCAGGCATCTACTGTGTCAGATTTTGGGCCAGTAGAAGCAATAACCTCTGGTGCACGAGTATAAACAGCGCTGCGAACACTCAGCATAAACACAATACCCATGGACAAGCCTGCCATTTTAGCCCAGAAAAAAGAGTTGGTAGCCAGCTTCATTGCAATTGCAGAGGACTCATAAATACCGGAAAGGATAATGCCCACCAGCCCTATATAGATCCATTTTTTTGTGTTCTGCAGAATGATGTCGGAAGGCACTCCTGTGAGCACGACATTAAGCATGCGCAAATCGCCTAGAATAAGCATGCCACAAAGCATAACCATGCTGAGTATGTGCACCGCCTGCACCATCGAAAACAAACCAGCCGATGTTCTAGCCAGATCAGATAACCAGGAGGCATCTAACCATTCAAATATAAAAACAATATCCATCTTTACTTTCCCCTTGGGGCCTTATCTTAGAAATTCGTTAAAGCGAACAATCAATTGCTTTGTGAAGTGAGCTATTCAAACGCTGCCAGTTCATTGACACAACCAGCCGCCCAATACATAAAGTGTGGCATTTCTTTGTGGCAATCCCACCAGTCATAAGCCATGTTACGACCCGACGCGACTACCAAAATCCAGAGGCCAAGAGAAAGAGCCGCACCGATGCGTATGCGTTTCGGTGGTACGGGATCATTATCCCAGCTCATATCGGATTTATGCGTCATATTGCGAATCAATAAAGCATTAACACCCGCCGCAATAATGAACACAACTTTAATTCGGAACCAAATACTTTGAGTGGAGCGCACCGGAATTGCGAAATACAAAAGCGCACCACTAATTAACATAACCACAAAACCTATCATCATAGGTTTATCGAGACGCTCTATTAAAGTAGAAGCTGGCAGCTCTTTAAAAGCCACACCTAGTAAACGTAGGTCAATGGCAAGTAGCATACCGAGAAAAAGTGTCAGGGTGAGTACATGCGTGCCCTCGACCCAGCCATAGGCGTATAAAGATTCATGCAAGTTAGTACTGGACTGAAAGCCATCAAGCCATGTTGCAAATTGAAAAAGAAGCTCATTGAGCATTGTTTAGTTCCCCAAAATTTTGATGCTTATTATCACGCAAAAACCAATTATTGCGCAATTGATGTAACTCAACGATCTTACTAGAAAACGCCCTATTAATCGAGTCTTCTATCAGCCTATCGCCTCATTTTCTAGACTAAAAAGAAGCCTAACCTGCCTTTAAATGACAGCCTTAATCTGTCGACAGCTTCCCATATACGCATCAGGTAGGTTATGCTTGGGTATTCGATAAAAACTATGGGAAGCCTACTTGTGAATTTAAATTCTATGCGGAAAATAACTCTGCTTTCAGTACTATCAATTATGTCGACCGGCGCTCTTGCCGCAGACAGCAGCTATAAAGCACCTCGAGCTAGCGATGGTGTTCATCCAGATTTTAATGGTGTTTGGCAAGTAATGAATGAGGCCAATTACGATATAGAAATGCATATGGCTCGCCCTGCCATGGCGCTACGCGACGGCCCTGCTGGTCCCATTCCCGCTAAAGACGTCCTCAAACTGGGCGCCGTCGGCGCAGTCCCCCCTAGCATGGGCGTGGTAGAAGGTGGAAAAATCCCCTACACACCCGAAGCACTTGCCATTAAAAAAGAAAACCAGCTGCATTGGCTTGAGCGCGACCCGGAGATCAAATGCTACCTCCCCGGTGTGCCACGAGCGACTTATATGCCTCAGCCCTTCCAGATTTTCCAGGGTGATGACTCTGTATTCATTACCTATCAGTATGCCGGTGCCGATAGAGATATTTTCATGAAAGACCCAGGCCCAGCCCCTGTTGATAGCTGGATGGGACAGTCAGTCGCATCCTGGGATGGAGACACACTGGTTGTAGACGTCACTGGTTTAAGCCCATCTACCTGGCTTGACCGTTCTGGCAACCACCACAGCGACCAGCTACATGTTGTCGAGCGCTATACCCTGATCGGCCCCAACCACATTCAGTACGAAGCAACACTGACAGACCCACAGACTTACACCAAGCCCTGGAAAATCAGCATGCCTCTCTACCGTCGCATGGAAGCCAACGTACAAATACTTGACTTCAAATGCGTTGAGTTTGTTGAAGAGTTACTCTACGGCGAATTACGCGCCAAACCTCTCGATTAAGTAGACGAGAAACTTACAGCTATACCGATCAATCTTTAAAATTTTATGCAACCAGAGGTCACTCTTATGTCTTTTAAGAAAATCGCCACAGTCGCCGGATTAGCGCTGGGTTCATTAGTATCCGCACAATCCAACGCACACCACGCTTTTGGCGCCGAATTTGACGCCAATGCACCACTCACTTTGCGTGGTGATGTTATCCGAATTGAATGGGTAAACCCCCACGCTTGGTTCCACATTGAAGTCACCAAGGAAGACGGCAGCAAAGAAGCCTGGAGAATTGAAGGCGGCACCCCTAACACCTTGCTGCGCAGGGGCATTAACAAGCGCTCAATTGCTATCGGCACTGAAATCCTCGTTGATGGTTACTGGGCTAAAGACCGCACCAACAGCGCCAATGGCCGTAACATTACACTCGCCAACGGCAAGAAAATGTTTATGGGCTCATCCGGTACTGGCGCACCTGAAGATGGCGCTGACACAGGTCGATAAGCTAAGAGGAGGCAGTCCAAATGAATCCCATTAAACTCGCACTTACTGTGTTACTGCTTAGCGTCCTTGCAGGCTGCGGCCCTTCTGAGCAGACAGCATCGCCAACTGAGCAAGCAGGCTCAAGCCCCTTTAAACTGAGTGGTGACGTTAAACACATCATGCAATGGGTGCTAGACCCTGCAGTAGATGGTGTCTGGGATTCTGCGGGCAGCATCATTACTGCTGCTGGCACCAGGGAACTGGCACCAACCACTGATGAAGGCTGGCTCGCCGTAGAACACAGCGCAGCAGTGGTTGCGGCGAGTGGTAATTTGCTATTAATGCCCGGACGGGCGGTTGACGATGAAGGCTGGCGTAATATTTCCCAGGGTCTTGTCGAGGCTGGTCTACTCGCTCAGGCGGCAGCAAAAAACCAGGATTCCGATGCTTTGTTCGATGCGGGTGGCCAAATCTACCGCGTTTGTAAAGCTTGCCACTCGGTTTACGTTCAGGGTGATGAGGCCTCAGACCTACTCTAGGGTCTCCACCTCCGTCCTCGACACCTAGCACCCTTAGTCAGTCGAAATCTACACCTCTGATCAAGTTACACCAAGCCTTAATGGGTGTAACTTGATCAGCTTTCTTCCCTACTTCAGCTAACCTCTTCACCACTATCCAAAGTTAAAGACCCCCTACCTACTAAACTCCAGCACTTCTCTTTTATTTCAGTATTTGTTTTTTCTCAAAGCCATCGCGAAACTCCAGGCTCTCCGTGTAAAAGCCTGTCGTACTCAAGGTAAGAGTCACCGCCTCGGCCCCGTGATTGGCCCAGAACCAGCCGTGAATCCCCTCAAAAGGCGCGATAAACGTACCACCCTCGTGATCACCCTCGCCTTCACTGTAACTCTCCTCGTAGCCCTCAACCTCGTGGGACTCGCCGTGAAAGTCAAACGAGACGGCACTCGACTCGCCACTGCGACTCTTGGTCGCAGTCCAGCGATAGAGCATGCTGCTGCCTTTACTCAGTGAATATTTGTACTCAACGAATTCAAAGGGTAGTAACTGGAACGACACACTATCCTGATGGAAAGCACCCTCTTCCTTATTCACTGTCTCAAGACTAACACCGGCAGGCTGTGATAAGCCCGCTATACCCAGAGCTTCGCCTACCCCAAGAGGATCACGATTAAATTCAGCGGGTAAAATAAATACGCTTAAAACGGCCGCCGCTAAAATGAAAGCCAGGAAAGAGGCGAGTAACACTCTGCGCTTGTCTGTTTGTAGAACCACTATTTGCGATGTTTTTGTATTCATAACTACGTCTCTCTAGTTCTCTAATTTATGCCCATAAATAAGCGGAAAACTGATAACCCGCCAACATAAAGCCGAGGCTCATTAATACTGTATTAGCCGCAAATGCCTGTTTTTTAAAGCTATTGCGTTGGCGCCACTGCCCCAAGATCACCACAATACACGCTAGCGCAAGCGCCTGGCCTACTTCTACGCCGACATTGAAGCTCAACATATTAGTTACCAGACTATCTGCCGATAACGACAGACCCTGCAATTTAGTCGCCAGACCCAGGCCGTGAAATAAACCAAAAATCAACACGGCAGCTCTGGCGTTTAACGCAAAACCAAAGATTTGCTTAAAACCATTAATATTTTCAAAGGCTTTGTAGGCCACAGAAAGCCCAATAATGGCATCAATCAAATAGGCGTTAACATTCCACCCCAACAGCACGCCACCCATCAAAGTAATACTGTGCCCCAGGGTGAACAGGCTTACGTAGAGAATGACATCTTTCAAGCGCAGCAGAAAAAACACAACGCCGACCAGATACAATAAGTGATCATAGCCGGTCACCATGTGCTTCGCGCCAAGGTACATGTAGGGGATTACCGCTGGGCCATCGAGACCCTCTACAAAGCGCGCATTGGCACCCGATAAATTATGGGCAGCGGCAAACACTGGTATCAGCATAAGCACAAGCCCTATGTAAAAGCCGGGCAAATTGGCATTCAGTAAGCGCTTTATTGAGCCGCTATAAATACAGTGTTTTCTCATTGCTATATTTTACTACCCCATGTCATTCAGTAAGTGCAGCTTAGAATGAAGACGAACTCCTCTTGCTCCGCTTTATATTTTAACAGTAGATAAGGCCCCAGAGATAATGCGATAGCACTTGATGACAAAGTAAGCCTGCCAGCGTCGCTCACTCGCGATACCCCGTCTATTCCAGCAACTCTGTGTGCTAAGCTCCAACCGTAATTGGACTACACACCACAAAAAAACCCAGTTACCAGCAAAGGGTAGGGAGATACTCAACATGAGTAACACAGTCAATTCCATTGTTATGACGCAACATGGCTACGGCCAACAAGCGTCGAAATTTGAATCTGTTGCCGCCGAACGCTTACATCGTAAACAAAGGCTCACCGCCGCCTTCCGCCTGTTTGGTAAATTTGGTTTTGATGAAGGTGCGGCCGGTCACATCACCGTGCGCGACCCCGAGCACCCCGACCACTTTTGGGTCAATCCCTTTGGTGTTTCCTTCAAACAAATTAAAATGTCGCAACTGCTACTGGTTAATGAGCGTGGTGAAATCGTCGAGGGAGACGGCCTACTAAATGGCGCCGCCTTTACGATTCACGGCAACATTCACGCCGCCCGCCCCGATGTCATCGCCGCCGCCCATGCCCACTCCGTCTATGGCAAGACCTGGTCGAGTCTGGGTAAAACGCTCGACCCCATTACTCAGGACTCCTGCGCCTTTTATGAAGATCACACACTCTTTGATGACTTTACCGGCGTGGTACTGGACATGAATGAAGGCAAACGCATCGCCGCAGCCCTGGGCCAGAACAAAGCCTGCATTCTGCAAAACCACGGCCTGCTAACCGTTGGCGCCAGTGTCGACGCTGCCGCCTGGTGGTTTATCACCATGGAGCGCAACTGCCAGGCCCAGTTACTGGCTGAAGCTGCAGGCACACCGAAATTGATACGCCCCGATATTGCCCGCCTCACCTATAAAACGGTTGGCAGCGAAGCATCGGCACAGTTCGCTTTTCAGTCTCTGTACGATGTAATCATTAACGAACAGGGCGATATGTTTGACTGAAGTAGCGTCCCCCACCCTCTTGCTAAACCTTGCGCAAAACTTTGTTTATTACCCACGGGCAATGATCGCCGCATGTTAAAACCCATGACGCAACGAACACTGACCAAAAAAGAGGCGTGCCCCGACTCTGCTTTTTCCTCAAGGATAACGGCATGAACCAGGAACAAATAATCGTCGTACTCTGCCTGGCGGGTATTATTTTCGGCCTGGCCGCGACGCGCATTCGCCCCGTCTTCCTGTTTAGCAGTGCCATCTCTCTACTTTATTTATTGGACATTATTAGCCTCGGCGAGGCCTTAAATCACTACACTAACGAAGCCCTTGCAACACTGGTACTACTCATCATACTGGTTCTCGCCATCGAGAAGACCCAGCTGTTTGCCCACCTTGGGCAACGGGTACTCAGCGGCAGTTATCGTCTTGCCCTGCTCAAACTCGGACTCACAGCCGGGTTCGTTTCGTCGCTCAGCAACAACACCGCGGTAGTTGCCTCCTTTATGAGCGCCGTTAAAAACCAGAATCAACTGCCGCCCTCACGGCTCCTAATCCCCCTGTCCTATGCCTCAATTTGGGGCGGTACTTTGACCCTGGTCGGTACCTCAACCAACCTGGTGCTCAACGGCCTGGTGATCGAAAATGGCTTGCCGGCCCTGTCCATGTTCGACTTCACCGCTATCGGCCTGCCCATTTTTATTGGCTGCATGGTTTTGCTGCTGATCATTGCGCCTCGCGTGTTACCCAGCCGGGCTGTGGATAGTAGCGAAAGTAAAACCTACTTCCTCGAAGCCAAAGTACAGAGTGACTCCCCACTAATCGGCAAGTCGCTACTCGACAATGGCTTTCGCAATTTAGTCGACCTATTTCTGGTCGAGATCATCCGCGACCAACACATCATTAGCCCGGTCTCGCCGGAGGAAATTATCGAAGCGGGTGACCTGTTAATTTTCGCTGGCGATATTGCAAACATCCAGACCCTCAGCCAATTTAAAGGCTTGAGCATTTTTGACGATGACTCCAGCAACCTCAGTAAAAACCTCAGCGAAGTCGTGGTCAGCCACAACGCCACCATCACCGGACGGCCCCTGCGCGAAGTGAATTTTCGCGCCATGTTCGACGCCGCCGTGGTCGCCGTGCGGCGCGGCGATCAACGTCTCGCCGGCGGCCTTGGGAAAATAAAGCTACAGTCTGGTGACAGTCTGGTGCTGGCCACCGGCCACGACTTCCACTCTCGCCATAATCTGCCGCGTAACTTTATTGTGCTCGGCGGCGTCAACACCCGAGAGCACCTACCCGCAGCCACTGAATACACCATCACTGCCAGCTTCATTGCCGTCATTGCCCTTTCAGCCCTGGCCATACTCCCTCTGTTTAAAGGCTTACTCATCATGCTCGGCGGTCTTATTATCAGCAGACTGCTCAGTGTTAATGAGATACGCCGTCACTTTCCCTTCGAGCTCATTATCGTTATTGGCGCAGCTCTGGGCTTTGCCCAGGTCATGCAAGATTCCGGCGTGGCTGCTTTACTTGCCGATCTTATCCTTACCGCACCCGGCGCGCAGGGGGCATACCCGGCACTGGTTGCCTGCTTCATACTCACCCTGCTGCTCACCGAGTTGGTCACCAACAATGCCGCAGCCGTACTTGTCTTCCCCATTGCGCTCAGTATGGCCAGCCAATACCAAACAGACCCCATGCCTTTTATTATGGCCGTCGCATTTGGCGCTAGTGCCAGTTTTATTTCCCCCCACGGCTATCAAACCAACCTGATGATCTACAGTGCAGGTAATTATCAATTATTAGATTATCTAAAAACCGGCCTACCGGTTTCTCTTCTTTACGCAACCATAGCTCTCATCACCATACCCATGGTCTATCCTTTTTATCCTTAAATAAAAGTGTAAAACTTCATCCCTATTGAGTAGCTGGCCGCCTACCGTTAAAATGTCCGCCGCACAGACAATGCCTGCATCAACTGCCCCGGTGGCACAGCTGGATAGCGCGGCCCCCTCCTAAGGGGCAGGTCAGAGGTTCGAATCCTCTCCGGGGCACCAATCAAACATCCAACACAGCCCGATAAAGCCCTACAAGCCCAGTAAACACTGGGTTTTTTATTGCCTTGTTATCCAGCACAGTCCTATAATGTACCCCTTAATCCAAACCTAAAGCGGGGTACTTTTGGGGGTACTCCAGCAGATTATGAAACACGTACCCCCAAATATCAGCCATGGCACTGACAGACGCAAAGATAAAAACAGCGAAGCCAACCGACAAGAACCAGAAGCTCTCAGATGGCCAGGGCTTGTTCCTGCTTATCAAGCCTAGTGGTGGTAAATACTGGCGAATGAAGTACAGGTTCGACAACAAAGAAAAGCTACTTGCCGTTGGCGTTTACCCTGGCGTCTCTTTAGCCAATGCCAGAAAGGCCAGAGAACAAGCTCGCTCCTTGCTTGCTGAAGGTATCGACCCCATGGCCCATAAAAAAGCCCTCAAGCTGGCAAAAGGTGAAGCCGCTGCCAATAGCTTTAAGGTTGTCGCCATGGAGTGGCTAGAGCAACGGGGCAAGAAATCCGAATCCGGCGACGCACGACTAATGAGGCTTCTCGAAAAAGACCTGCTCCCCAGCCTGGGGAATACAGCCATTAGCGAGATAAAGGCCCCCGATGTATTGCAAGCCCTACGCAAAATAGAAGGCAGAGGCGCTTTAGACGTTGTACGCAAAGCACGGCAAACAGCCGGGCAAATATTCCGTTACGCAGTCAGCACGGGCCGTGCCGAAAGAGATCCCACCCCCGACCTTAAAGGCGCATTAAAAACTGGTACCACTAAGCACTACGCCTCCGTCACCGAACCAAAAGAAGTGGGCAAGCTCATGCTGGCTATTCACGCCTACCAGGCTGGCCCCGTTGTTATGGCAGCCC
>JGI24025J20009_10003276_pt1 | contig 11112 bp, 8 predicted proteins | sample Cruoilmetagenom3_FD_20009 | JGI IMG/M metagenome (IMG submission 20009) | reverse complement strand
TATAAGTTTTATAATGAACGGATTTTTGAAATGAAATCTGAAAATTTAACATCAGAGAAAGAAGCTCTGAAAAAAATTAATCAATGGGGATACGGACAGAAAGGAATGAAAATTCCCATTGGTATATTTTATAAAATCCAAAAACCAACTTATGAAAAACGATTACTAAAAGGTCTGATTCCTTCAAAAAGAAAGAAGAGGATTAAGGTAACTATCTAACGCATAACTTAAATTAAACATACTATAAAAATAAAATATAATTATGTATAAAATAAATAAACAAAAGTGTACTGGTTGTCAAATTTGTGTTCGGACTTGCCCCGGAGCGACCAAGATAGGGACTGATGGCAAAGCAGAGGTTATTAGTCAAGAAAAGCTTGAGCAATGTGGTGGAGAAAACCTTTGTCCAATGGGAGCAATAGAAAAAGATGGATCATTTCCTTATCAATCCCCGCTATCTAAAGGAAAAGGATTAGGCAAAGGGAGAGGTCCAGGTTGGGCTAAAGGAATGGGAAGAAAAAGGCGAGTAGGAAGAGGTTAAATTATTGTAAAATAGAAGTTTTTAAATTATGTTTTTTTCAGAATCTAATCAAACTATTAAAGCAGTAAAAACAGCTACTCCTTCGGTGGTAGCTGTTTTAATGTCTAAAGAATTATCAAAAATTAAAAAAGAGATTGGAGCAAATATGGCAAGATATTTAGTTGATGAAAAAGGCATGGTTAAAATTAGTGGATGTTCAGGGTTCTTTGTTTCTCCAGATGGTTATATTTTAACAAATCGTCATATAGTTGAAGACGAAGAAGCTTCTTATACTGTAGTTTGGCAAAACAAAACTTATTCATGTCAGATCTTGGTTAGAGATAAAATAACTGATATTGCGATTTTAAAAATTGATGGCAATAGTTTCCCCTATTTAAAATTTGCTGATTCTTCTCAATTAAAATTAGGCCAGACTGTTATTGCTATTGGTAATGCCTTAGGAGAATTTCAAAATACTGTTTCGCGCGGCATCATTTCAGGGCTTTCGCGAGATATAAAAACAGAAATTGGAGAAAACATTCAAGAGTTTTTTGGTTTGATTCAAACAGATGCGGCCATTAATCCTGGGAATTCCGGTGGGCCTTTAATCAATCTTTCAGGAAAAGTTATAGGTATTTGCACAGCAGTGGTTTTAGGTGTGGAAAATATTGGTTTTGCTATTCCTATAAATCAGGCTAAAAGTATTTTGGAGGATATAAAAAAATATGGGAAGTTGTGCCGTCCCAGTTTAGGCGTAAGATATTTTTTAATTGATGAAGAAATGCAAAAACTTCATCATTTTCCATATGATCATGGCGCTTTTATTATTTACGAAACAATTCCCGGACGAGGCGGGATAGTTTCTGGAGGGGCGGCAAAGAAAGCCGGCTTAAGAGAGGGTGATATTATATTGGAAATTAATAATAAAAAAATAACTAAACAATCTAATTTATCTCAAATATTAGTACAATATAAAATTGGCGATGTAATTAAAATCACTTATTGGAACAAGAAGGAGAGAAAAGAGATTGAGGTTAAGTTATCCTAATATCGGCGCGTCTTTTGAGTAAATTCTTGAAAATTGGCCAGTAAAGAAGGCCATTTTTTTAATGTTGGATCCTGCTGGAGGATTTCTTGCGCTTGTTTATGGACTTTTTCTATAAATTTTTTATCAAGAAGCGAGCTCATAACTAAATCAGGAATTCCAGATTGTTTAGTGCCTAAAAATTCCCCAGGACCCCTTAAAGAAAGATCTATTTCTGCCAGATGAAACCCGTCATTACATTTCACCAATGTTTTTAATCGATTAGTAATAGAACGTTGTGGTGATTCGGAAAAAAGAAAACAATAAGATTGGTAATGGGATCTTCCAATCCTTCCTCTGAATTGATGTAATTGTGCTAGGCCAAAGTGTTCTGCTCCTTCGATTATCATTAAAGAGGCATTTGGAATGTCAACGCCTACCTCTACTACAGAAGTGGATACTAAAAGGTTGATTTTGTTTTCTTGAAAATCTTTCATCACAATTTCTTTTTCTTTTGGTTTCATTTTTCCATGTAGCATGGCAACCTTTAAATCAGGGAAGATTTCTTCTGATAGTTTTTTATACTCCTTTTTAACTGCTTTTACTTCATAATTTAGTCGCTCTGATAAAGTAACAAGGTCTTTTGCATTAATATCAGATGTTTTCGTTTCTTCAATTCTTGGACAAATAACAAAAGCTTGTCTACCTTTATTAATTTTCTGACGAATAAAATCATAAACTTTTTTTCTGCCCTTTGGAGTAATAACTTTGGTAATTATTTTTTTTCTTCCTTTCGGCAGTTCATCTAACACAGAAAGGTCTAAGTCTCCGTAAAAAGCCAGAGCTAAAGTACGGGGAATAGGCGTAGCAGTCATTGATAAAAGATGCGGCATTTCATTTTTCTTAGCGTTTTTAGCAATAAGTTTTTTTCTTTGTTCTATGCCAAAGCGATGTTGTTCATCAACAACGATTAATCCTAAGTGGCTGAAGCGAACATTTTTTTGAATAAGTGCATGAGTTCCGATTACAAGAATAGGATTTGAAGAAGCAATGATTTTATTTAATGATTGTTTAGAAATTTTACCCTCTAAACCATCATCATAAATTTTTGTTGTTGAAGATGTTAAGAGAGCGATTTTTACTTGAAATGGTTCAAGAAAATTTTTAAATTTATTAAAATGTTGTTTGGCCAATATTTCTGTCGGCGCCATTACAGCCACTTGATATCCTGATTTTATTGTTAATAAACTTGCGGCAACTGCGACTATAGTTTTTCCAGAGCCTACTTCTCCTTCTAAAAGCCGATTCATAGGTCTTTGGTGAAGATTTTTAGCAATTTCCCATATTGTTTTCCTTTGGCATTCAGTAAAAGGAAATGATAAAGAACCTGTAAATAATTGAAGAAGAGGGATGTCGAGATTAATTTTTGGGGCTTTTAAAAGAGCGTTTTTTCTTTTTATTTTTAAAAGATAAAGCTGGGAAAATAATAATGATTCAAAAACAAATCTTCTTTTTGCTTTTTTTGCCAGAAGTAAAGATGATGGAAAATGAATTTGGTAGAGTGATTGTTGAAGTCCCATCAGCCCATGCTTTTTAAGTATAAAACCCGGGAAAGGCTCTTTTATATTTTGTGCTAATTTTAAGAGAGGTTTAATAAAATAACGTAAGGCGCGGGAGCTTAAGCCTTTTGTTTCTGAATATATAGGGACTAAACGGCCAGTATGTACGGTTTCCTGATAAAATTTCTTTTCCAGTTTTTGCCTGGAGATAATTTCATAAGATGGACTGGAAAGGATTAATTTTCTCCCTTTTCTTTTTACTTTTCCCGAAAGAGAAAGAGTTGCGCCTAAAGGTATGTTTTTTAATAAATAAATTTGATTAAACCAAATTGCAGTAATTTGGCCTGTGCTATCTTCAATTATGGCTTCAATAATAATCATTTTTTTTCTGAAAGTCCGTCTTACATTGATCTTTTTAACAGTCCCTATTATTGAACACTTTTCTTCTGGTTCTATTTCATTTATTTTTTTAATTTTGGAAAAATCTTCATAACGAAAAGGAAAATACCAAAGTAAATCTTTTATAGTTTTTATGCCTAATTTTTCCAAGTATTTTAAATAACGCGGACCAACACCGCGTAGTTCTGATACAGAGCTAGAGAGTTTAATCATAGTGCCCCCGGGAAGAATCGAACTTCCATCACAGGCTCCGCAAGCCCGCATTCTATCCGTTGAACTACGGGGGCCTCTTTTAAAATTATCACGAAATATTCATATTTTCAAGAAATTTTTTAATATTTTTCTTTTGTGATATGATAAGTCCAAATGGAATATTACTCAACTTTAGCTTTTGTTTTAAGGCAAGAACCCATTAAAGAGCATGATCGCCGCTATATTTTTTTTACCAAAGAATTTGGAAAATTAAGTTTATTAGCTTCAGGAGCAAGAAAAATTAATGCTAANCTTGCGGGGCACTTGGAGATACCGACATTGGTGCAAATTCAATTTACAATATCTCATAATTCACGCTTGATTACTGCATTGGAAGAAATTCCTTATTTGAGAATAAAGAAAAAGAAAAAAGCCCTTACTATCGCTTTTTGGATTACAGATTTAGTTGACGAGTTAGTTATAGAGAAGCAATCAGATGCTGATATTTGGAAATTACTTTTTGATATTTTTTATTTTTTAGAAAAGAACTTAAATAAATTTCCTGAGATAGCTGATTTTGCATGGATATATTTCAATGCTCAGTTTTTGAAAATTCTTGGTTTTTCACCATTTTTAGATAGATGTATCGAATGTGGCAGTAAAATTAATAATAAATTTTTTAGTTTTGAGAGAAAGGGAATTGTTTGTCAATTGCACCATCAGAAAAATGACTGGCCTATCAATAGCCAACAAAGAAAATTTCTGGATTTTTTATTTAATTCTACTTTCCGAGATTTTTCACGGGTTATTCTTATTAGAGAAATCCTCAAAGAAAAAAAATATCTTCAAAAATTTCTTAGTAAATTTACTTTGGTAATAAAATCGGATATAATGTAGTAATAATCAACAAATAACGAATCTAATACAAATATACAAATAAAATAAATATTATGAAAATAAAAGATTTTTTAAAAACTTTTTGGGGTGGAGCATTAATTACAATTCTTATTTTAGCTGCAAGTTATTTTGTTTGGAGTTTTGTAAAAAGTGGAGGAATAACTTTTGCTTTTTTAGGACCAGACGAAGCAAAATCAGGCGAGATAAAAGAATTTCATTTTATTTTAAATAATAATTCCAGAGTAAGCCTTCAGGAAGTAGAAGCAGAAATTAATCTTCCAGAAGGAGTGATAGCTGTTGACAATCCAGACCAGAAAACTATTTTATATAGTTTAGGCGAAATGGTTCCTCATGATTCAGAAGATAAAATAATAAAATTATTAATTACTGGTGAGCCCAAGACAGTTAAAAACATTGAAGCCATACTTCGCTATCGTCCCAAAACACTTAGTTCTGTTTTCGAAAAAAAGGAAATAAAAACTGTTTTAATCTCTGGTTCTTCTTTTCGGCTGGAATTAGTCACCCTTAATCAGGTTTTTTCTGAACAAGTTTTCCCATTAGAAATAAATTGGGAAAATCTTTCCAGTTATACATTTGACAATGTTGAGATTAGAGCAGAATGGCCATCGGGATTTGTTTTTCAGGAATCTAATCCTGAGATCTTTTCTGAGGGCTCAGAATATAACAGATGGACATTAGGAGAATTGAGTCCGGCCAGTCATGGAAAAATAATAGTGAAAGGGTTTACTACTGGTCAGCCAGGCGAGACAAAAAGAACGATTTTACACCTAGGTATGGTTAAGGATGATGTTTTCCTCCCTTTGGCTAAAACTGAAGGCTATACGACTTTAATAAAAAATCCTTTATTAATTTCATCTTTAGTTAATGGTGAAATAGTTCATAATGCCGATTTGGGCGAAACATTAAATTTTGTTATTGATTACCAAAATAATTATTCTGCCACTTTAAGAAATTTGGTGGTAAAAGTAGTTTTTAGCGGGGATGTTTTCGATTTCTCTACCTTAAGAGCGCCTAATGGCGCGTTTTCCTCGCGTTTGAAAACTTTAACTTGGGAGGGAACAAAAGTTCCTCAGCTTTACGCGCTTAATCCTGGTGAGCGTGGGAATCTTCCGTTTTCCATAAAGCTTAAAAAGGATTGGCCAATGAGAAGCCAAGTTCAAAAAAATATAGTTTTGGAAACACATACTACTATTGAGAGCTCTAATATTCCGGAGCAGTTAGAAGTTTCTGAGTTACCGCGCGCAGCTGCTTTAAATACGATTAAACTTAATTCAGATAGTAAAGTAATAATTGGCAGTTATTTTCGTGACGCTTCTTCACGAATTGCTAATACCGGAAGGCTTCCTTTGAAAACTGATGAGTCAACTGATTTTACTATTCATTGGAAAATTGTTAATAACTTTAATTCTCTAAAAGATATAACCATAAGAACCACATTGCCTCTTTGGGTAAAATTTACTGGTCAAATTGCAGGAAATTATGGGCAAAATCCGCCATATTATGATTCTGCAATAAGAGAAGTTTCGTGGACCATTCCGTCTGTTCCTGCTGGCTCAGGAGTTTTAACTAAAGCATCAGAAGCTATTTTCCAGATTAAGGTTACTCCTTCNTCTTCTCAAATAAATCAGGAAATTGATTTACTTGGCAATACAGTCTTCACAGCTACAGATGCGTTCACAGGGAAAAATATTTCACTTAAATATCCCGTTGTTAAATCTACACAATTAACTGATAAAACTGTTTTTGCTGGAGATGGAATAGTAAGACCCTAGTAAATAATTTTTAATTTTGAATTTTTAATTTGTTATGACAAATAATTTAATGGAAAAAATTATATCTTTGTGTAAAAGGCGTGGTTTTGTTTATCTTTCCTCTGAAATTTATGGAGGGTTTGCTAATATCTATGATTTTGGACCGTTAGGAGTTGAATTGAAAAATAATCTTAAAAAAGCTTGGTGGGAAGAAATGATGAAGAACCATGAAGGCATTGTTGGTTTAGACTCCGCTATTTTAATGAATCCTCAAGTCTGGAAGGCGTCGGGTCATTTAAGCGCTGGTTTTGCCGATGAATTACTGGAATGCAAAGATTGTCATAGGCGATTCAAATTAGATGAAATTAAAGAGGATNAATGCCCTGNATGCGGAGGAAAACTGAGTAAACCCCGGAAGTTTAATTTGATGGTGAAAACATTTATCGGACCGGTTGAAAATGAAGCGGCGGTAGCTTATTTAAGACCCGAGACTTGTCAGGGAATTTATGTGAATTTTTTAAATGTTGTGAATTCAATGCGCCTTAAAATTCCTTTTGGTATTGCTCAAATTGGTAAATCCTTCCGTAACGAAATTAATCCAAAAAGTTTTATTTTTAGAACTCGGGAATTTGAGCAAATGGAGATGCAATGGTTCTGCCGACCCAAAGAAGCGGATAAATTTTTTGATTACTGGAAAGAAGAAAGATTAAAGTGGTATCAAAAATTGGGGGTACAAAGAAAGAATTTAAAAATTACGGAGACGCCCGCAGGGAAAAGAGCTCATTATGCTAAAAAACAAATAGATATTGAATATAATTTTCCTTTTGGCTGGGGGGAGATTGAGGGTATTCATAATCGCGGCGATTGGGATCTTAAAAATCATTCAAAATATTCTGGAAAAGACTTAAGGTATACTGAAGAAGGCGGTGACAAATACTACCCCCATATTATAGAGACTTCAGTTGGAGTAGAAAGATCTCTTTTTGCTTTTTTAGCAGAGGCTTATCATGAAGTTAAAGGTGGAAGAACAACTACAACCAAATCAGCTAAAGAAGTTGAAGTGTTGTTAAAACTGCCTAAATCTCTGGCCCCGATAAAAATTGCTGTTTTGCCTTTAGTTAAGAATAAGCCGGAAATTATTAAGAAAGCAAAGGAGGTTTATAATCTTCTGAGCCCTCATTTTATCTGTCAATACGATGAAGTGAGTTCAATTGGTCGACGTTACCGAAGAAATGATGAGATCGGAGTTTTATATACAATTACCATTGATTTTGACACATTAAAAAAAGGCGATGTTACAATCCGCTGGAGAGATAGCATGGCTCAAATTAGAGTGGATATTAAAAAATTACTGGAGACGCTTAAAAAATTACTTAGTGACGAGATAGAATTTAATAAAGCCGGTAAGTTAGTAAAGATTTCTTCAAAATAAATAGTAGATAAAAATGTATCGTTTTCATCTTACAAAATTAAATAATGGGCTTCGTATTCTTACGGTTCCTTCAAAAGAATCACTTTCTTTTCAAATAACAGTTTTAGTTAATACTGGCGCTGATTTTGAAACCAAAGAAAACAATGGAATTTCCCATTTTCTAGAACACATGAGTTTTAAAGGAACTAAAAAACGTCCCTCCAATCTAAGTATAGTTAGGGAATTAGATGCTGTTGGCGGCTATTATAACGCGTTCACAGGGGCAGAATATACAGGTTATTATGCTTTTGTAGCGCGGCAAAAAAAGGATTTAGCTTTAGATATTATTTCTGATATTTATTTGAATTCCCAATTTCCTGAAAAAGAAATAAAGAAAGAGAAAGGAGTGATAATTGAGGAAATTAATATGAAACAAGACGAACCTTCAAGATATGTATGGGAGATTTGGAGGAAGTTATTATATGGCAATCAAGCAGTGGGCCGCACTATATTAGGAACAAAAGCAAATGTTAAAGGATTTAAAAGGGAAGATTTTCTTAAGTATTATAAGTCCCAGTATAAAGCTAAATCCACTATAGTAGTGGTAAGCGGTAATTTTTCTCAGAAAGAAATTCTTAATCAAATAAAAGATTATTTTGGTGATATTAGGGCGGGTAAAGGTAGCAAGAAAGAATTAGTAAAAGAAAAACAAAATAAACCGCAAGTGTTTATAAAAAACAAGAAAACAGATCAAACTCATTTAGTTTTAGGGTTTAGGGGTATAAGTTTATTCGATAAAAGATTTTATGCTTTAAAAGTTTTAAATGCTATTTTTGATGGTGGTATGTCTGGTATTCTTTTTCAGACCATTCGAGATAAATTAGCTGTAGCTTATTATATATACAGCGCTATTTCTCGCTCTACTGATCATGGTTATTGGACAGTGGCAGCGGGAATAGACAATAACCGTTTAGAAGAAGTAATCAGGTCTGTTTTAGAAGAATGGAAAAAGTTTAAAACAAAACCAGTTGATATTAAAGATATTAAAAAAGCGAAGAGCTATATTACTGGTAAGCTTGCTTTAAGATTAGAAAATGTCCATAATGTAGCTGACTATTTTGCTTTTCAAGAATTATTAAAGCAAAAGATAGAAACACCTGGTGAATATTTAAGAAAGATCAAACAAGTTACTGCGCGCGATATCCAAAAAGTGGCAGAAGATTTATTAAAATCTCAGTCTTTAAATTTAGCTATTATAGGTCCTCACAAAAACAGACAAAAAATAGAAAAATTACTTCATGTTTAAAACAACCCAAAATATAGATATCTCCTGGCAAAGTATTCTACGGCTCTATATTATTTTATTAGTTTTTATCGCAGCTTGGTATTTTCGGCAGGTTATTTTTATTATTTTACTTGGTTTTATTGTAGCTTCGCTCCTAGATAGGCCGATAGATTATTTCGAAGAAAAGTGGAAGAATCGTTGGCTAGCAACTTTTATCATTTATTTTATCTTTTTCATTGCATTAGGGCTAATCGCTTATTTATTTATCCCAGTTTTTAATAATTATATAATTGGGTTTTTAGATTTTTTCCCGTCATGGATGAATAAAGGAGCCTTTCTCCAACTATGGCAAGGATGGCAATCCGTAGAATTTCCAATACAAAATTGGTTAAGTTTGTTAGGTATTTCCCAAGGCCAATTGTCAGAATTTTTGCTTCAGTCTGGTAATTTACTTACTAAGATTTTAGGGGGGGCTTTTTCCACTTTTTTTGTTCTTCTTTTGTCTTTTTTTATTAATACAGAAAAGAAAGGAATAGAAAAAGCAATTCGTTTGATTTTCCCAAGCGCTTATGAAGATTATGCAATTCATCTTTGGGAAAAAACACGCCGCAAAGTTGGAAGTTGGTTTTTCAGCCAATTAATTCTTAGTTGTATTGTCGGAGGTTTAGTTTATCTTAGCTTAAAGATTTTAGGAATTCCTCAGGCTGAATTTTTAGCGATATTGGCGGCTTTATTTGATTTTATTCCTTATATTGGTCCTTTGATTATTGGTTTTATAGCATTTTTAGTTGGAATAAGCCAAAGTGTTTTCTTAGGAATTTCAATATTAATTATTTTTATTATTATTCAGGCCATTGAAGGTTTTATTAGTCCATTATTGCGAGCTAAAACAATGAAATTGAATCCCCTGGTAATTATTCTTGCTGTTTTAATTGGAGGAAAGTTAGCTGGAGTTGCCGGAATTATCATTGCCTTACCATTAGCGGCAGCCGCAATTGGATTGATTAGGGATATCCAAACTGGTCGTATTACCGCTTATTTACCGCAGAAAAAACTTCTGTAGTTATTTCTTATGCGCTATTATCTTACAACAGCTATTCCATATGTTAATGCCAAACCCCATTTAGGGTTTGTTTTAGAAATTATTCAAACAGATGCTTATAAACGCTTTCTTAAATTACAAGGGGATGAAGTTTATTTCGTAACTGGAACTGATGAAAATAGTTTGAAGAACGTTATATCAGCTAGAGAAAAAAATATTTCCCCGCAAGAGTTAGTAGATCAGAATAGTCTATACTTTAAGGATTTAAAAGAATTATTTGATCTTTCAAATGATGATTTTATTCGTACAACAGAAGAGCGTCATAAAAAAGGAGTTGCAAAACTATGGAAGAAAGTTTTTGATTCCGGTGATATTTATAAAAAAGAATATGAAGGGTTGTATTGTGTTGGTTGCGAAGCTTTTTATAAACCTGAGGAATTAATTAATGGTTTATGTCCAGAGCATAAAACTAAACCAGAATTAATAAAAGAAGAGAATTATTTTTTCAGACTCTCTAATTATCAGAAAGAATTAGAAAAAATGATTGTTTCTGGAAAATTAAAAATCGTGCCAAAAAAAAGAGAAAATGAAGTTTTAAGTTTTATTCGCCAAGGACTGGAAGATTTTAGTATTTCTCGTTCAAGAAAAAGAGCAAAAAATTGGGGAATCCCTGTACCAAATGATGATGATCAGATTGTGTATGTTTGGTTTGACGCATTGATAAATTATATTACCGCACTAGGTTTTTATAATAAAGAATCAGAATTATTTGAGAGATGGTGGAATAAAAGTGATAAAATTATTCACTTTATTGGTAAAGGGATTACTCGTTTTCATGCAATTTATTGGCCAGCAATGCTTATGTCTGCTAAATTACGTTTACCTACTACTATTTTTGTTCATGGTTACTTAACCATTAATGGTCAAAAGATTTCCAAATCTTTAGGGGAAACAATAGATCCTTTTGAAATAAGTAAAAAACATGATTCTGACATTATTCGTTATTTTCTT
>JGI24025J20009_10003275_pt1 | contig 11113 bp, 12 predicted proteins | sample Cruoilmetagenom3_FD_20009 | JGI IMG/M metagenome (IMG submission 20009) | reverse complement strand
AGCTACTTCGCCTTCCACTACATCAACGTGCCCGTTCTCCCCAAGCACATATGGGAGAACGTCGGCTCCAACTGGCAGGACTACGACCCCGTGGCAGCGGGCGAGCTCGTGGGCCTCGGACCCTGGAAGTTCGTGAAATACGTGCCCGGAGAGTACGTACACCTTGTGGCGAACGAGAAGTACTGGGAGTTCCCAGATCGTTTCTATCAGGGTCCGTCCTCTTCAGAGATTCAGCAGGCCAAGGAGATAAGCTCGCTTGAGACCAAATTAGCAGAGCTTGATGTTATCCTAGCGGCCGAACGCACGAAAGCTGCAGAGGACATCAGCAGCCTTGGATCGAAGCTGACCACATTCGAGGCGAGCACTCAACAATTACTTGAGGCGAGCGCGACCGACATCGGTTCACTTAACTCCGAGATCTCATCGCTAGAGTCACAGATCTCATCGCTTGAGTCGCAGATCACGAGCCTTGAGGCGGGTCTAAGCTCCGCTTCTAACATAGGCTATGCCTCAATAGGGGTCGCCGTCATCCTGGGAGTAGTAGCGATATTCTTATCCAGAAAAGGTAGCTGACTTCCCTCAACACCCTTTTTTTTCCTTACTAAGACGAGGGGTAGGGTCATTCCCATTCAAGGTGTTTAAAGGGAAAAGAAGCTATATAACGCTGGAGGGTATGTAAGAAGGGATGTCTTTCAAAGGCTACCTCATTAAGAGAACGCTCTACAGCGTTGTGCTTCTCTTCTTCGCATTATCCCTGAACTTTGTCATCTTCAGACTCGCGCCCGGGAATCCCATACAGGTTGTTGCCAGCGGGGCGAGGCTGGAGCCCGAGATGGTCGAGCGCCTCATCGAGCTTTGGGGGCTGCGTGAACCCGTCCACGTGCAGTACGTTCGTTATCTGAAATCGACGTTGACCTGGGATTTCGGGTACTCGTACTACTCGTTGGAGCCCGTGTCGAGGGAGATAGCCGAGAGGCTGCCGAATACACTGCTTCTAATGAGCGTCTCTTTTATCTTTGCCTGCCTGTTCGGGACCATCTTCGGTATTTATGCGGCCTCTAGGCGGGGAAGCATTTTTGATGTGACCTCTGTTTCCGTCTCCCTGTTCAGCTATGCCCTGCCGTCTTTCTGGATGGGATTGCTCCTCATCTACTTATTTGGATACGTGTTCCGACTCTTCCCTCTGGCGGGCACCATGTCTCGGCCGCCTCCCACCGACCTCATCGCCAGGATCTTCGATATGGGCTGGCATCTCTTTCTACCTGCCCTTACATTGTTTCTCTTCTCGTATGGAAGCTGGCTGCTCTTGATGAGGAGCACCCTCCTAGAGGAACTCCATCAGGACTACGTGTTGACCGCAAAGGCTAAGGGCGCAACGGATAGGGGGATCTTGTTCAAACACGCGTTCAGAAACGCGATGCTGCCCCTTGTGACAAACATCGCCCTCACCATCCCGGGGCTCTTAAATGGGGCTATCCTGACGGAGACCGTGTTCTCCTGGCGCGGTCTGGGCCTCTACACCTGGAATGCGATCCAGTTTACCGATTACCCCGTGTTACAGGCGCTCTTCTTCATATTTGCCTTGGTCACGGTGGTAGCTAACTTTGTGGTCGACATCGTGTACGGATTCATCGATCCGAGGATCAGATATTGAGAGGTGTGGCCGATGACGATCTCAACGCGAAGGAAGAGATTGAAACTCTATCGGAAGAGGGCAAAGGGGTTCTGGAACCTCTACAGACAGAATAAAAAAGGGCTGTTCGGGATAGGCATAATCGTCTTCTTCGTCTTATTCGCCCTATTTGGACCCATGTTGACAGAAAACGATCCGATAAATGACTGGGATGTAGGAGGTCGCAAGGTCCCCCCCATGTGGTTTAAGCTCCTCCCCGGATACGGAGACCTCGTTCCAAACCTGAAACCTATAGAAACGTCAGGGTTCTCAGACGCTGAAGAATTGTCGACATGGTCATTCGAGTCGAACTCCATGGAAAGCCTCAGCGTNACCCACTCGTCNGAGGGATACTCATATGGAAGCGGNNCAGGCTCACTGCTCATAACCCTAAGTAGAGGGGCTTCGACTCCGTCGGAGGTAGGGTTGAACGTGTTAAAAACATTCTCCTGGCCGTATCACGCNCCTCCAAAACGGTTTAAATGCGATGTATCGATGAGNGGCGAGGGCATCGACGGCGTCAAGGTCCAAGTCAGCCTCGTGTTGGCTACGCCCCTAGACGAGAGATATGTGCTGTGGGATAAAAGGCTGGACGCCGATATAGACTGGTTCAAGCCCGAGTACAAGGTGGATTCCTACTCTCTCAAAGTGAAGATGCGTTTCCCCGAGGGAGTGTTCGCTGATCCATCGAAGGAGATCTTCAACAGCGCTGGAGACTACAACTTCTACCTGAGCGTGGTCTTCGAGGATATCGATCCCGACTCGTCCTCTACCACGCGGATATACGTCGATGACTTGAACATCGAACTCATGGGAACCTGCTATGGATTGCTTGGAACCGACCAATGGGGTAGAGATGTCTATAGCCAGCTTGCCCACGGTGCAAAGATATCATTGCTGGTCGGCCTGTTGTCCGCGTTCATCTCCGTCAGCATTGGCCTCACAGTCGGATTGTTCGCGGGATTCATGGGTGGTCTGACGGATGAGGTCGTCATGAGATTCACGGATATGCTGCTCGTCATCCCCTTCCTGCCCCTCCTCCTCATACTCATCGCCATCCTCGGCCAAAGCATCTGGAACATAATCATCATCATCAGCGTGCTGGGATGGATGGGGTTCAGCCGCACGGTGAGGAGCCAGGTCCTGAGCCTGAAGGAGAGGGCCTTCGTCGAGGCAGCACGAGCCGCCGGCGGCTCCACGATCCACATCACCCTCAGGCACATCTTACCGAACGTGATGGGGCTCGTCTACGTTAGCCTCGCGACAAACGTCCCGGCTGCTATCACATCGGAGGCGGCGCTCAGCTTCCTCGGTCTGGGCGACCCCCACATAATGAGCTGGGGGCAGATGCTGCACGATATCGTCTACTACGCCGCGATCAAGGAGCTCTACTGGGTCGTACCCCCGGGGCTCTGCATCGCCCTGCTCGCGCTCAGCTTCGTCATGATCGGCTTCTCGTTGGACGAGATACTGAACCCAAAGCTAAGGAAGCGATGAAAAGTGAACATCCTCAAAGCGTCAAATCTGAAGGTCTATTACAGCACCACAAAGGGAGCTGTCAGGGCCGTCGACGGCGTAGACTTCGATGTGGATGAGGGGTCTTCGGTCGGCCTCGCCGGGGAGTCCGGGTGCGGTAAAACGACGCTCGGCCTCTCGCTCCTGAAGCTGCTCCCCTCAAACGGGAAAATAGAGGGCGGGAGCGTCCTGTTCAAGGGGGTCGACATCTACTCTCTGAGCGAGAGGGAGTTCAGGGAGAAGATTCGCTGGAAGCTCATCTCCATGGTCTTCCAGGGTGCGATGAACGCCCTCAATCCCGTCTTCAAGGTGGAAGNCCAGATCGCCGAGGCCCTCATGCTTCACGAAACGGTTTCAAAGAAAGAAGCCGTTGAGGTTGCACGAGACCTGCTCAGAAAAGTNGATATCGACCCCTCCATGGGGAGCCAATACCCCCATGAGTTCAGCGGGGGGATGCGACAGAGGGCGATGGTGGCCATGGCCCTGGCCTGTAACCCCCAGCTCGTGATNGCGGATGAACCGACGACCGCCCTCGANGTCATAGTTCAAAAGCAGNTGATGGACCTGCTTCGCAGGCTGAAAAGGGAGATGAACCTCTCCTTGATCGTCATAAGCCATGACATCTCCGTCATCGCTGAGCTCTGCGACCACCTGAACATCATGTACGCGGGCAGAATCGTCGAGAGGGCAGAGATCAACGAGCTCTTCGAGAGCCCATTGCACCACTACACGTTCGGGCTGATCAGCACCTTCCCAACCGTGCTGGATAAAGAGAGGAGGTCGAAATTCGAGTTCATACCGGGAGCCCCGCCCAACCTTCTAAACCCGCCTGAGGGCTGCCGATTCCACCCCCGATGCCCAGCGGCCACCGAGATCTGCAGACATAACCCGCCCCCTCCGATGAGAAAGATCACGGAGAGCCACTTCGTCGCATGCCATCATCCGAGAGGTGTATGACGTTGAATAGAGAACCCCTGATAAAGGTCAGAGACCTCAGGAAGCTGTTCCCCCTCAGGAGAGGGATTGCCGGCTCAATTTTCAGGGGGAGAAAAGACTATGTTCACGCCGTCGATGGGGTGAATTTTGACATCGATAAAGATGAGGTGTTCGGACTGGTGGGCGAGAGCGGCTGTGGAAAGACGACCCTCGGCCGACTTCTTATTAGACTCATCGAGCCCACGAGCGGCGAGATCTATTTCAGGGGAGTGGACATCACCAAACTTCCGGGCGGAGAGATGAGGAAGATTAGGCCCAAGATGCAGATCATCTTCCAGGACCCTTACGAATCCCTGAACCCGAGGATGACGGCCCTAGACCTGATCGGGGAGCCCCTTGAAGTAAACCATCTCGTGGATAGCGATGTTGAGATGGAGGAGAAGGTGGCCGACATCCTCGAGAAGGTGAGGATGACGCCGCCTGAGGATTTCATGTTCCGCTACCCACATGAGCTCAGCGGGGGGCAGAGGCAGCGCATAGCGGTGGCACGGGCCCTGGTGCTCCACCCCGACTTCGTGGTCGCCGATGAGCCCGTCTCGATGTTGGACACCTCCACCCGGGGGGAGATCCTTAATCTGATGATGGAGCTCAAAGGACTTACGAGGTCGTACCTTTTCATTACGCACGAGCTCGCGGTCGCAAGGCACTTCTGCGACAGGATCGCCATCATGTACCTCGGCAGGTTCATGGAGATGGCGTCGAGCGACGAGATCGTCAGGAATCCGATCCACCCATACACCAAAGCCCTCTTCGAGGCCACGCCTGTCCCCGACCCGTCGTCGAGGAAGGNGAAGATCAGCATAAAGGGAGAGGTGANGAGCCCGATAAATCCGCCAAAACGCTGCAGGTTCTACCCCAGATGCCTCNAGGCCGATGAGATATGCTCGAAGCTTGAGCCAAAGCTTGTCGATGTCGGCGATGGACACCTGGTCGCATGCCACCACATTTGAATGATGAAGAGCTTGGCTGCCTCNGCCTTCAGATCATCCTATTTCTCAGTATCTGGCCGACAAAGCATCCAAGGAGCCCAAGGGGGGCGATGATGATTAAGACGGCCGCCACCGGCTGCACGCTNCCGAGGATCAGGAGGGAGGCGAACTCCTTGAGGAGCACTCCCAGGTACAGCGGGAGCGAGAGGAGGAGGAAGACGATGATCACGGAGAGCAGAAGCGAGAACAACCAGCATTGCAGCGCTTTCTCGATCCCCTCCAGCAGAAGGGAGGCCTCTACCGCTAGGAGAAAGATCGCTAGGAACCAGATTGGAGCGGTGCCTTGCCCGTTGGTTATGAGGAGGGAGAATTGGATCTGCCCCTGAACGAGCGCCCATCCGAGGGCAACCACAAGGGAGCGGCGCACAATTCTCAACGTTGATTACCCTTTTGATCCAAGCCGGTAGGATTATGATCCCTGGAGGGTTTAAATCTTATATCCATCTCCTTTGGATACGGAGAACAGATGAGCAAGGGCAATGGGCGCATAAAGCTGCTCGCGTATCTGTTCGCTGCGACAATCGCGATATCCTCGGGGCTCCTATCGCTGAACGTGTTCGACTACGTCGGGCTCCTCAACTCGTTGAAGAAGATCGATGTTCATGTCGATGATATGGGGATAACTCCAGTGGACGACGGGGTGCAGATAACCATCATCTTCGTCATCACCAACCCCACGAGGTATTCTCGTCTCAAGTTCTCCTCCCTTCAATGCCAGCTATACCTAATCGCCGACGGCGGGGAGGAGTTCATAGGGGTGACCGCCTACTCGCCGCCATCGAATAAGCCACTTATGCCGAATGAGGAAAAATCTTACACGACGACCTTGTCCATCAAGTCCGCGAATCAATACCTTTCAACATACGGTCCCACTTCTGAGCTCCAATGGCGGATCAGATGCGTCATCCAGCTTGTGACGCCGATCAGGAAATGCTATCAGACCATGAACATCTATGCTACGAGCGCGGGCCCTACATAGCGCCGCTGATCACGAGACGCCCCCCGAATCAACGAGGATTATCCCTTTGCGCGGGAGAATCTTGTTTCTCAGGATCTCCTTTTGCTCCTCTATGCTCAGATGAGCGTAAGCGGTCAGAAATGCCACCCTCTCATCATTGTTGAGAAGTGCAATGGGGTCGTTCCAGACATTGATCCTCCACCTTTCATCCGCCTCCTGCACCATCAGCCTAAACCTCCTCCCCTCCAGTATCCGATCTGCCCGCTGAATTCCCTGCAGAAGGAGCACCCCTGTTGAGAACAGTGCAAGGGAGACGATGAAGTTCCTGCCCCCATAGTAGAAGAGTATGTCGTTGAAGCCGGCGCCTCCGACGCATTTCCCCTCTGTCATCTTAAAGAAGCTGCCCTCGATAAACCATCGGACTAGTGCAACGGATTCCACAAGCAAAGGCGCGAGCCATGGTATGATGGAGGCGAAGCTTATGAACGGGATTACATCGTTCAGTTTCACGGATTTGGCTCTGAACATTTCATAGAGAAACAAGACAGCCGCCTCGCCCAGCACGACATATGAGAGGAGCGGCATGTTAGGTACGGACCCTAGATCGAAGAAGATGCCCTCTGGCCTTTCAACCATCAGTTTTTGTGTGGCAACCAGATAGGCCAGAAACGTAGCCGAGAACGCTAATATGTTCAAACCCCGCTCCTTGAATTGGCGTATAGTCTCGATGAGCAACCAGAGGCAGAGCGGCCACACTATGAAGAGGAGCGGATAGATAGGGATTATATTAACATGGATGTGAACCATAAAGGCCTCTAGGCAGAGGATGTAGAAATAACGGTTCAGAAGGCCACTTAACAATCGACCGAAGGTCATCGTTCGGGATGGAATTACCAGGAGGTGTTAAAAACATATTTCGGCGCTGCCGAGGATCGGCATCGATCTTTAGCTGTAGCAGAAGCGATCGTTGAAGTCGTTCTCCCCTGCTGGGATAGATCGGCTCAGGCGCTCGTCTCACTCTCCCGGTATTGGCTTGATCTGAGGAATCTGATAGGTCAACTGCAACCTTGAGCCGTTACCGCCCATTCAAAGGAGCGCGGGATCAGCCGACGGGGACCGGTGTCGTCTGATAGACGGCTCTATTCGCGAGGCCCCCCTCTGGGGAAAAATTGGATAGGGCATCCGCCTATCTCAGGAGCTTCGCGCGGGCGATCTCCTCGACGGCCCTGATGACCGCCTGGGTGCCCTTCTGCCTGAGCCCCTCGGCGTCCAGGCTCCTGTACATCTGTTGGACCACGCTCGTGCCCAGGAGCGGGAGCTTCATCTCGGTCGCCGCCTCCATGATCAGCCTCAGGTCCTTGAGGTAGTCCTTCACCTTGAAGCCGGGCTCCAGGTCCCCCCTCAGCAGCTTCGCCCCGTTGTTGGTCAGCTGCCAGCTCCCCGCGGCGCCCCCGGAGACGGCGGCTAGGGCCCTCTCCAGGTCGACCCCCGCCTTGGAGGCGAAGATCAGCGCCTCCGCGACGGCGAGCATGTTGAGGCCCACCAGTATCTGGTTGCAGAGCTTCACCGTCTGACCCATCCCGTGGCCGCCTACGTGGGTGATCGTCTTCCCCATCGCCTGGAAGAGGGGGAGGCACTCCTCGAAGGTCTCGGGGTCTCCGCCGACCATGATGCTCAGGGTACCGTTCCGCGCGCCCGTATCCCCGCCGCTCACGGGGGCGTCCAGCATCCGCACACCCTCCTTCCCGAGCTCCTCGGCTATGCGCCGGGTCACCGCGGGCGATATCGTGCTCATATCGATGACGATGGTCCCCGGCTTTGCGCCGTGGACGACGCCGTTGGGCCCCAGCAGCACCTCCTCAACGTCCGGGGAGTCGGTGACGATGTCGATGACCACGTCGGACCGCTCGGCCACCTCCCTGGGCGACCCCGCGCCCTCTGCTCCGGCCTCGAGGAGGGGCCTCATCTTCGACCGGGTCCTGTTCCAGACGGTAAGGGGAAAACCCGCCCTAAGCAGGTTCATCGACATGCCGCTGCCCATGAGCCCTAGGCCTATGAACCCCACTCGCTTCATGAACTTCACCGGCACCTAATGGACGCCGGGGCTCTAAATCTTTTCGCCTCAGCCCTGGGCGGCGAGGCGCTTCAGGATCAGGAGGTAGTGGCTCCCGGCGAGGGCCATCAGGATGAGGGCGATGCCGAGGATGAGCATCGTCGTCGCCCGCCGCGTGTCGTAGGCCACCTGCGTGCTCCTGTAGGATACGAAGAGCCCGGCGAAGGCGGAGACGGTCAGGACCATGCTGAGGAGGCTCTCGTTGAGGGTCTGCTCGGACATGTACGGGTGGACGGTGATCCAGCCCTGCGGCCCGGGCAGGATGGCCGGCGGATTGTCGAGGATGTCGTAGATGCCTCCGCCGACTATGAAGGCGGTGAAGAGGACCACGGAGGCCGTGACCAGCATCAGTGGGACCCTCGGCCTGACCCTCCTATGCCTGAGGCCCCTGATCAGCCGCCTCGCCTTTCTGCTCAAGGATGAAATGCCCCTCGACCTCCTCTAGGGAGATACACTTGTCCACCGCTCAATATATGGTTTTTTCCCCTCAGGTCCCCTTTGTGGGTCGATATTCTAATAATGCTTTAATGTCGGTCTTCATCAAAATATCGGGGGGAACGGATGCCGCAGAAGGTCGTGTGCTCCAAGTGTGGCTACATACTTTACGAGGGTGACGCCCTCAAGTCGCCTCAGGAGATAATAAGGAAGCACGAGGGGAGATGCCCCGGCTGTAACAGGAAGCTGTGCTTCTCCTCCGATTGCGTCAAGGTAACCGCCTACGACGGGGAGGAGACCGCCGAGGGGTGACATCTCCGGCGGTGGATGGCCCGCACCAGCCGAACAGTTTTTACCTCGATATCGGAACTAGGATATGGTGATCGGGTTTGAAGAGAACGCACCTGTATGCCTACCACAAGGAGCACGGCAAGCTCGTGAACTTCGGGGGTTCGAGATGCCCGTCTGGTACGAGGGCGTCATCCCCGAGCACAACGCCGTGCGGAACGCCGTCGGGGTCTTCGACACGAGCCACATGGGGAGGGTGAGGGCGGAGGGGCCGGACGCGGAGAGATTCCTCAACCACGTCGTGACCAACAACGTCTCGACCCTGGAGCCGATGAACGGCATCTACACCGTCATGTGCAACCCCCGCGGCGGCATCGTAGACGACCTCATCGTCTACAAGCTCGCCGACGGCAGGTTCTTCATCGTCTACAACGCCTCGAACAGGGAGAAGGACTTCGCGTGGCTCGAGGGCCACTCCGAGGGATTCGACGTCGGCCTCAGGGACGTCTCCGACGAGATCGCGATGATCGCGGTCCAGGGGCCGAGGGCGGAGGAGACCCTTCAGAAGATCTGCTCGGAGCCGGTCTCGGAGATCGGCCGCTTCCAGTTGGCCCGGGTGAGGCTGAGCGGCTTCGACGCCATGATGGCGAGGACGGGCTACACGGGCGAGGACGGCTTCGAGTTCTTCCTCCTCGACACGCCGCTGGAGAGCCCGGAGAGGGCGCTGAAGGTCTGGGACGACCTCCTAGAGGCGGGGGAGGAGTTCGGCATTAAGCCGTGCGGCCTGGGGGCTCGGGACAGCCTGAGGCTCGAGGCCGGGCTCTGCCTCTACGGCAACGACATCGACGACGATACGAGCCCGCTGGAGGCCCGGCTCAGGTGGGTGATCAAGTTCAAGAAGCCGATCGACTTCATCGGGAAAGAGGCGCTGATGAGGGAGAGGAAGGGGGGCGTGAAGAGGTCCCGCGTCGGCATCGTGATGGAGGAGAGGGGCCTACCAAGGCACGGCTACGAGGTCTGGGACGGCGATGAGCGGATCGGCGTCGTGACCAGCGGGGGGCTGAGCCCCACCCTCGGCGTCGGCATCGCGATGGGCTACGTGCCGCGCGACTACAGGAAGGCGGGGAACCCGGTCAGGATCAAGATCCGGAGGAGGCTGGCGAAGGGAAAGATTGTTAAGTTCCACCCCTTCTATGATGAATCCAAATACGGTTGGAGGAGGGGAAGTAAGTGAGCGAAGGATATCATATCCCGGACGGCATCAGCTACACGGAGGAGGACGAGTGGGCCAGGAGGCTGGAGGACGGCACCGTCCTCGTCGGCATCAGCGACTACGCCCAGAAGCAGCTCCACGAGGTCGTCTACGTCGAGCTCCCCGAGGTGGGGGGCGAGGTCGCGCAGGGTGACTCCATCGGCGCCGTCGAGTCCGTGAAGTCGGTCTCAGACCTGTTCTCGCCTGTCTCCGGGACCGTCGTCGAGGTGAACGAGGCGCTCCTAGACAGCCCGGAGCTGATCAACGAGCACCCGTACGGCGAGGGGTGGATCGCCAAGATCGAGCCGAGCGACCTGGACGAGGACCTCGCGAGGCTGATGGACGCCAAGGCGTACGGGGAGCACGTGGCGGCTCGGGCGCACTAGGCTGACGCGGGGGTTCCCAAGTGGCCAAAGGGGGTAGGTTCAGGTCCTACTGGATTAGTCCTACGTGGGTTCGAATCCCACCCTCCGCACCATCCTCAACCATGTCTTAAATGGAGTTTTTACGGGTTTTGGGGTGACATCTGTCGTTTCACGGTGTCGTTACAGCTAGATGAAAATTGGTATTGTTTAAACCCTTAAATCTGATATAGCTTGGCTACTGAGCGTACCTTGTGCTCTTCTTATGGAAAAGGAACGATATCCTGAGCCTGATGGGGGACGGGGAGCCGAGGACGCTCAGGGGGATCGAGGAGGCCGTCGGCGGCGGTCGGTCGGGGTCGATATAGGCTAAAAAGCCGATGACGCGGCGTTCAGCATGTCTCTAAAGTCAGGTTCTGCGGTGACGGGCCTGAGATCTGGTTGCGGAGCGCGTTCCGCTGAGAGGTATCCGAGCGTCGTCACCAATTAATATCATAAAAGACCGATCTTACACAAGCGGTTTGAATGAGGGG
>JGI24025J20009_10003273_pt1 | contig 11116 bp, 12 predicted proteins | sample Cruoilmetagenom3_FD_20009 | JGI IMG/M metagenome (IMG submission 20009) | reverse complement strand
TTTCCGGCAGAATGATACCATCTACCGTCAGGTAAACCTGGTCTACAAGGACGACTATGACCATCTGATGGATTCCGGTCTTTACCAGGCGCTCGTTGGCGATAACCTGTTAATTCTCCACAAGGAAGTCCGCATTGAGCCGCCGGTGTCTGGACTCGCTTACAAGGTAATCAAGCCGGAACCGATACCGTTTATCTCATATCCATACGAGTGGTGCTTCAGCCAGCTAAGAGACGCCGCCCTGACCACACTCAAAGTACAGAGAAAAGCTCTTGACTTCGGCATGTCACTGAGAGACAGCAGTGCTTACAACATACAGTTCAAAAACGGCAGGCCGATATTCATCGATACGCTTTCATTTGGGAAATACCGTGAAGGACAACCCTGGGTTGCTTACCGCCAGTTCTGCCAGCATTTCCTGGCACCACTGGCCTTGATGAGCTATAAAGACATACGGCTGAGTCAGTTGCTCTGCATTTACATAGATGGGCTGCCTCTTGATTTGACAGGCTGCCTGCTGCCGTGGCGCACTCGCCTGAGATTCTCCCTGCTTTCCCATATTCACCTTCACGCTCGGAGCCAGAAACATTTTGCCGATAAACCGATAAACGTCGGACAGCACCGGATGAGTCGCTACGCCTTCCTGGGCATTCTTAACAGCCTGGAATCCACTGTTAAGAAGCTAAAATGGCAGCCCGGGGGCACTGANTGGGCTGATTACTATCAGGACACCAATTATTCNCCGCAGGCCTTTGAACACAANAAGACAATTGTGGCAGGCTTCCTGGACAGGGTGAGACCGGCAACTGTCTGGGACCTGGGCGCTAACGTGGGGGTATTCAGCCNNCTTGCCAGTGACCGGGGAATTCCCACCGTATCCTTTGACGTTGACCCCGCTGCCGTGGAAAAGAACTATCTGGACTACATTGCCAGGGGTGATACCAATATTCTACCACTGGTGATTGATTTGACCAATCCCAGCCCCGGCATCGGCTGGGAGAACAAAGAGCGGATGTCTCTTAAAGAACGTGGTCCTGCNGATGCCGTGCTCGCCCTGGCACTGGTCCATCACCTGGCTATCTCCAACAATGTCCCTTTGTCCAGGATTGCCGGGTTTCTCAGTGACATCAGCCACTGGCTCATCATTGAGTTTATTTCCAAAACGGATTCACAGGTCCAGAGGCTTCTGGCTACCCGGGAGGATATTTTCCCCGATTACACCCGCCAGGCGTTTGAGCAGGAGTTTAGTCGCTATTTTACCATAGATGATTCCGCCGATATCAGGGAATCACAACGGACACTGTATCTGATGCACCGGGTACAGAGATGAAACAAAAATTAAAAGCTATTTTTTTAAAAGGACCGGTGGTTTTCTATCCGCTGCTATTTGCTGCTTTCCCCATCCTGTTTTTCTATGTCTACAACATAAACGAAACATCGGTGAGCCAGATCTGGCTGCCGTTGGTAATCTCAGTGGCTGCTGCTCTGGTGTTGTGGGCAGTCTTGAGCCGTTCACCTCTTGTCATTCTGAGTGGAGCGAAGAACCTTACCTCAGTTCAGGACAGCGATGAAGAGGGAACATTTTTGAACTTTGCCTTGTCATTTTTTACCTTTTAATGTTCGATTTTTCATTTTGTCCATCCTCCACCGGCGATTCCAAGGCATGCCCTCTGTCAACGGGTAAACTACTGGCGCGGAATACACTAAATCTGAACACCCGGAAATAAGGTGTTGCATTAATTAATTATTTGGGCTATAATAGCACTCAAATTGGAGTGCGAATGTCAGATAGAGTCACCATAAAGATACCGCGTGAGCTTTATCAGGGGCTAGTCAAGATGATTGAAGGCACCGGGTTCTCCAGTGTTACCGAGTTTATTGTATTTGTTATGCGGAGTCTAGCATCGAGCGGTGAGATAAAAGGAGAGGATAAGTTGACGGAGGAAGAGATAACAGCAATAAGAGAAAGATTAAGGAGGTTAGGTTATCTATGAAAGAAAAAGGAGAAAAGAAGACCGTGTTTTTGCCTGCCGAGCTTTATAGCAAGGTAGAGGAAAGAGTAAAGGCTACAGATTTTGGCTCGGTAGATGAATATGTGGAATTTGTCCTGGAAGAAGTCGTCAAGGAGGATGAGGGCGAGAAAGCCTTCAGCGAAGAAGAGGAAAAGGAAGTAAAGAAAAGGTTGAAAGATTTAGGTTATCTGGGCTGAAGAAGAGAAAATGGAGGTAACGCCGACTTTATTTGCCGTAATAGCTATTATCGCTCTTGTCTGTGAATACGTAGATGCTTCCCTTGGGATGGGCTACGGCACTGCTTTAAGCCCGATACTTCTTATTATGGGATTTTTACCCTTACAGGTGGTACCGTCTGTACTTCTGGGTCAGCTGGTCGGCGGATTAGCTGGGGGTTTTTTCCACCACAAAATGGGAAACATAAATTTGGACTTCAGGCGGGACGAGGCTATTAAAAAGCGATTGCGCGGATTAGGTTATATACCGCGCTCTCTTGATTCCAAAGTTATTTTCATCCTCGCTATTTGCGGATTCATGGGGGCAGTGGCAGCTGTATTTTTCGCCCTAAACATTCCCACAATCGCTCTTGAAACCTATATAGGAATAATGGTATTGGGGATAGGGATAGTGATTCTTATACGGCGAAATCGAAAAAGTAATCTTTCCTGGAAAGGCCTCATTGGCATAGGGTTGCTAAGTGCTTTTAATAAAGGGGCAAGTGGTGGGGGGTATGGCCCCCTTGTAACTGGAGGACAAATAATAAGCGGTAGGGAAGCGAAAAGTTCTATAGGAAGCACTACACTTGCAGAGGCTCTGGTGTGCATAGTGGCTTTTGTAAGTTATTTGGTGCTCAAAGGAGATATTTATTGGACGCTTGCTGCTGCGACAAGCATAGGTTCAGTTATAGCCGCGCCATTTGCAGCAATGACGGTGAAGAGAGTAAATACGGGCAAATTAAAACTTGTCATAGGGATGGCTACAAGCCTGCTCGGGGCTTTAACAATAGCCAAGGTTTTCATTCTATGATAAAAATTAACTAGGAGGTGATTTATATGTCAGAACTGCAGGACCTGGAAAACAAAAGCATATACATAATAAGAGAGGCCTACGCCGAGTTTAAGAAGCCGGCAGTCCTGTGGAGCACGGGCAAGGACAGCACTGCCGCGCTCTGGCTTTGTCGAAAGGCCTTCTTCGGCAAAATTCCCTTCCCGGTGATTCATATAGACACGGGCTATAAATTCAAACAGATGTATAAGTTCAGGGACGAGATTGCTGCCGAATGGGGATTTGATTTGATAGTAGCTGAGAATGAGGAGGCGCGCAAAGCTGGAGTGGGTCCCCAGGATGGTAAGTTTGAATGCTGCACCCAGTTGAAAACCCAGGCTTTGATGCAATGCCTGGAGAAAAACGGATTTGATGCTTTGATATTGGCTATAAGGAGGGATGAGCATGGCATAAGAGCCAAGGAAAGATATTTCTCCCCAAGGGATGTAGATTTCACATGGAATTACAAAGACCAGCCGCTAGAGATGTGGGACCAATACCAAAGCATAACCAAGGACAAAACCCACACCAGGGTGCATCCAATTCTCCACTGGCGGGAGCTAGATGTCTGGGAGTATGTAAAGCAGGAAAAACTTCCCATAAATCCGATGTACTTTGCCAAGGATGGAAAAAGGTATAGAAGCCTGGGATGTGAGCCTTGCACCTCCCCCATTGACTCCGATGCCAAAACCATAGATGAGATAGTGGAAGAGCTAAGAACAACCAAGATTGCAGAAAGGTCTGGCAGGGCACAGGACAAAGAGAAGGCTTTCACCATGCAGAAGCTCCGTGCCCTGGGATATATGTAAGGAGGGCTGTAATGAATGTAAATGTAGTAATCATAGGACATGTAGACCATGGCAAGTCCACTTTGATAGGCAGGTTGCTTTATGACTCCGAGAGCATTACAGAGGGGCGGGTGGAGGAAATACAAAAGCTAGCTGAGGAGTATAAAAAGAGGTTTGAGTTTGCCTATTTTATTGACTCATTTGACGACGAGCTAAAAGAAGAGCGTACCATAGATACCACGGGAGTTATGTTTAAGGGGAAGAAAAATCTCTACTCTATCACGGATGTGCCGGGTCACAAGGAGTTCATAAAGAATATGCTTACCGGTGCTTCCCATGCTGATGTGGCTGTCCTGGTTGTTGCCGCAGATGAAGGCATCCAGGAGCAGACGGGAAGGCATACCTTCTTGATACATATGCTGGGCATAAAGCAACTTCTTGTTGTGGTAAACAAGATGGACATCGTTGATTACAAGCAAGAAGTGTTTCAAGCCATCAAAAGTGGGGTGAGCAAGCTCCTGGCTTCCTTTGGGTACTCGAATGTAGAGTTCATTGCTGCCTCAGCAATGGAGGGAGATAACATCTACAAGCCATCCCCGCGGATGAAATGGTATGAAGGCCCCACTTTGATTCAGACTCTGGATGAAGTGGAGGTAAGCAAAGAGCTAAAGCCACTCAGGTTTGTTGTCCAGGATACATATGCGGTTGACTCCGATAAAGTTGTTGTAGGGAGAGTCGAGTCTGGCACATTAAACAAAGGCGACAGTGTGGTATTCCAGCCTTCAGGTGTCAGGGGCATAATTGAAAGGATAAGGGTTTTTGAAGGTGAGATTCAGAAGGCGGAACAAGGAGATAGCATCGGGATTGTGATAGATAAAGAGGCGAAAAGAGGGGATGTTTGTGGGTTGGTAGAAGCTCCTCCCGTTGCTGTAAAAGAATTCTTGGGCGAAGCTGTGTTGCTGGAAAGGAATTTAAAGAAAGGAGACAGATTGGAATTGAGATGTGGAACCGCAAGGGTGAGCTGTGAGATAAAGGAAATAAGAGAAAGAATAAATTCCGAGACCGGCGAGGTTGTAGAAAGATACCCCACAGCGATAAGCGAAAATGAGGCGGCAACTATCCTCTTCGCTACTAAACCGTTAGTGGTGGAGCGCTTCTCCGATATCCCGGAGCTTGGCAGATTCATCCTGGCAAGGGATAAGAATGTTGCTGCTGGCGTGGTTCTGGGGGCAGGGAGGTGATTTTCGTTCTCGGCATAGATGCAGCCACCTGGACAGTGGTAAGACCAAACCTCAGTAAGCTTAGCACCTTCAAGAAGCTCTGTGATATGGGAAAATGCAGGGAGCTTGTTGTTAAACAGGAGCTAATGTCTGCCTCCATATGGTGTGGGATGTTCTGTGGCAAGACCCCGGAGGAGCATGGACATCATAGCTACGCAGTTGACGGAAATATTGTGAAGCGGGAGGACATCAAGGTGGACTTCATCTGGGATATCCTGCACCGTAAGGGAAAGAAGGCTGTGGCATTAAATGTGCCTTTTGTCGTGCCACCTTACAATTTTGGGGTGAATTTCAAGCCGGTAGGTTTCGGGCTGCCAACCAATGAAAAAGAATGGCAAGAGGAGCTTGACAGAATCACCGTGAAGACAAAAGAGTTGCTGGCGCAGGGACCAGACGTACTAATATCAGTTTACACCCTCCTCGATAGAATACAGCACTTCCACTGGGGTGAGGAGTGCGTAGTGGATTGGTATCAGAAGCTCGATGCCAGGCTGGGGGAGCTACTGTTCGACACCGGCTTTCTCGGTGACGCGGCTAACAAATTGGTAGTAATCTCCGATCATGGCTTCTGCTCATTCGGAGAAGCTAAAGTCCAGACACTGCCAAAGGAGACTGAGCAGGGAACACTAAAAGGCGACCACCATGAGAATGCCTTATTGATAACTGTTAACCTGGACTATCCGATAAACAGTCCTCAAGACGTATTCCACGCCGTCCTCAGGACCTTGTAGGGACAGAGCAAACGGAGCGAAGAAGCTCACCTCTGCCTAGGGTAAACTCTGCGTAACAATCTCATTATCCCCCAAACAGCCACACCGGGCGCACTTGAAAATACGCCCCTACACAAGTTGACAAATACGTATCGGTTGGCTAATATGTTCAGTAATTAGCACAATACGGAAGGGGGGAGCAGCATGAATCGGTTAAAACGTCTAGGAATTACACTCGCACTCAGCGTTTCGCTCTTCTTGATTTTCTCGCAAACGGTTTATGCCTCTATTGATGTTGGTACATTCGACCAGGCGGCTCGTGCCTATTATATCGGCCCCGGCACAATTACCATTATAACGCAGGTGCTTGTAGGGTTGCTTATCGGAGGAGCGGCTATGATGGGTATATACAGGACAAGGGTAAAAACTTTCTTTACCAATTTATTCCCCAGTCGAAGACATGATAAGGAGAGTAAGGAGAGTGAGGAGAGTGAGGAGAGTGAGGAGAGTGAGTAGCCCGCAGCTCCCGGGTTCCTTCCGTGCCCCGATGGCTTTCTTTTCTGGTGAAAAGGTGCGCTGCCCAGTTATGTTGCAGGCAGGTGTTTGAGCAAACCCATGGGGATAAATTTCGCCTATGTTGAAAGAAATAGCACACTATCGCCGTTTCAAGAGGCTATCCGTTCAAGACAGGTCTATCGTATTCTACGCCGAACATAGCGGGTATTACCCTTATTTCGAAGGCATTATCAAAAAATTAACCGATGAATATGACAGGACGCTGTGCTATATCACGTCTGACCGGCATGACCCAATCCTGAGTAACTCAGACCCAAGAATAAAGACTTTCTACCTGAACAGGTTATTACCATTCTTTATGGCATTTGTTGGTTGTAAAGTCTTCGTCATGACATTAACCGACCTCAACAAGTTCCATCTCAAGCGTTCAATCAATCCGGTACATTACGTTTATGTCTTTCACGCTCTTGTCAGCACTCACATGGCGTACCGATATGGCGCGTTCGATCATTATGACTGCATTCTCTGCGCCGGGCCGCACCAAATTAAAGAGATTCGCCAGCATGAGAAGCTTAATAACCTTCCCCCAAAAACACTCGTAGAAGCCGGCTACTACCGGCTCGAACGCATCTATCAGGACTATCAAGAGTATGTTCGCCAAAAGCCGTCTCAGCCTGACAAGGAGATTATCCTCATTGCGCCCTCGTGGGGAGCGGACAATGTTCTCGAATCTTGCGGTGAAGAACTTGTTGGACTGCTGTTGCGAGAAGGTTATCAAGTAATAGTTCGACCTCATCCGGAGACTGTGAAACACTCCCCTGGCCTGATAGCGCAGTTAACGACTAAATTTGGCAAAAGCCCAAATTTTACACTGGAGAAGTCTGTTGCCACACACGATTCGCTGTTGAGGGCCGACGTTCTAATATGTGATTGCTCAGGTGTTGCCCTTGAATACGCATTGGGTACCGAACGCCCCGTGTTATTCCTCGATGTTCCTGTTAAAATAAAAAATGAGAACTATCGTGATTTGAATATTGAACCGCTGGAACTTGCTACACGGACAAAAATCGGCGTTATTGTGAAGCCTGAGGAATTAGCCACAGTACCAACTGTCATCAGCCAGCTCGTATCCGCCGCTCCGCAATACAAAAATGCTATAATTAAATTGAGGGAGCAGTATCTATTTCACTTCGGTAAGTCGGCTGAAATCGGAGCCAATTATGTCCAGCGTCTCATTTCACAAGAGACCAACCCCATGGAAAGCGGAGAGGTAAGCAAACGTGACCAAGGCTAAGAAATTCCGCAAGCTCTTACATTCACCAAAGCTTGAATCTATATGCGAAGCGCATAATGCCCTGAGTGCAAAGATAGTTGAAGGGGCCGGTTTTAGGTGTCCGCTAACAAGTAAGCGCCCCACGCCGGCTAAAGCTCTGGGCCTCCCTCAAACTTTCGTTTAATCTTGGCTCTCACAAACATCACTGTTACCAAGCCAGCCATGACCAATGATATTGCACCCCAGAAGTAGAATACAGAACTCCAGTAGCCAGTTTTGTCTAATATAAAGGGGACAACTAGACCTATTAGCACAGTGCCAATATACGCCCAACCATCAATGAAGCCGGTAGCAGAAGCTACAATGCGTTGACTAGCAAACCTGCTGGGTACTGTCGTCACTAGGAACACGTGAGGTCCATAGAGTAAGAATCCACTTAGCACAAGTAGCGCCAGCATAGCTATTCCAGACACGCCAGGTAAAACAAACATTACGACCGCCAAAGATATCACGTATATGACAGTGAGGATATCCTTGTGAATTTTCAGCCTGTTATACATAAGTGTGCCTATCACCCCGGCTAGTGGTATCAAAAATACATTCAATCCTACCTTCTCTATTGGCATAGCATGTTCTAGATATAAATACGTTGGAATCCAGATTATTACTCCATACCTGACCATATTCAAGAGACATAATGATAGTGCACTGATAACTATCGAAAAGTTGACAGTGAGCTTTACTCTTTCCTTGAAAGGGCGAGGTATGAACTCTATCTTTGGTCTAGTTTTTAGTAACAATATGGCACGAATGAACATTACTATTGATGCCACCCAAAATCCCCATTGCCAACCAAAAGTTCCGATTACAAAACCAGATATAATCCACACTACTGAGTTACCAATTTGGTAGGAAGTGCCTAATCGTGTGGCATCCCGCTCAATGTTATCGGATGTCATCGCATTGGCTCTCACTGCGGAGGACCACCCCATTGACTGAAACCCCCCATCAATGGCCTCGCCAATCATTAACATCCAGAAAACCCCCCCCGCAAACCCGAGGAAGGCATTCATTACCGCCGAGCCTATAAGTCCAATAGCCATATAAACAAAGGGGTTAAACCTCTCTGATAACTGCCCGTGAAGGAACTGCCCAACGAGGTATGCTGTCATAAATCCGCTAGCAACCATCCCAACATTATAAAGCGTCAAATCTTGATAAGTTGCCAAAAGTACAGGGATTATAAGCGAATAATTAACCCTCCCAAAGTAGAAGATGGCATATGTCGACCACAAATTCCAAAATACTAGGTTGATCCTCGGCTTCCGTTGTTGCTTTGCTTCAGTCATCCTAGTCCCACACCTTTCTTGCCGTGGTGATGTCTTCGACGGTATCAAGCTCCATCCACTGACCTTTGATATCAACGTTAGAAATAGTGTAACCCTTGTCAATCAGTTCCTGGAACATGTCTGTTAAATATGCTTGCTCAATTGAAGGAGCGGTGTGGAATTGCCTTTTGCCGAATTCGGCTACTACTCTTTTGTAGTTCGTTTTTAATATCTCAGCACCGGTATTGGTGAATTTTGCCAGTCCAATGAATTCACCGTATGCTTCGTTTGGGTTAGTGGCCTTACCGATTTCTACCACTCTATTGTTGCTGACAATTACTTTTTCTGCCTCTTCCATAGGATGCTGAAAGCGCTTTTTGTAATGAGCCTTCCAGACTATATCAGTAACTACAGAAATATCAGCTTTGCTTTCCAATAATGCCCTTACAACACTGGTTTTAAAAAGGATATCGGAATATGTCGCTATAAACTCGCCATCCATATCATTTTCTGCGTACATCAATGATTCCAGTATATTGTTTCGCCTATAATTTTGATTATAAATATACTTCACACCGGTATAATTGATGACTTCCTTTTTATAACCCCTGATAACTATTATTTCGGTTATGCCGCATTGATTGAATGTCTCTATTTGCCGTTGTAAGATTGTTTTGCCTTTTATCTCAAGCATGCATTTCGGCTTGTCATCAGTTAGTTCCGCTAAACGAGAGCTCATACCCGCTGCTATAATTATTGCTTTTATGTTTCTCTGCCCTTTTGTCTTATCGCTTTCAATTACATAACCAGCCAAAATTTCTCCCGCCAAATCGCGGACATTTCTTTGTTTTGCTATCGCTTCTTGTTTAAGTTTAGCCCAGATCTCTGAATCAATCTCAATGTTTCTTTGAATTAAAGGCATAATAATGTTCCTCCAACCTGATAAAAATAATCGGCAGTCATTATATTATTATATTTTTGATTAAATGTCAATATATATTTAGCTAGACCAAGGCGTGGACAGGCTTTATGAAATCTTTATCGGTGCGGGTGTGCCGCATTATCTCCGGAAATACTCCATAGATATAACCATGGTAGCTGTTTTGGGCGCTGCGTTCATAACTATTGACCGGACAGACAATAACCTTGCCAGCGCCTCCGAAAAAGATGCCGTGCAGATATTGCGTTCAGCGCCATTACGACTTGCTGGAGAATAAAGAGTATGCTATCTTTTGGTCGCTACTTCACCATATATGATTACGCCGATATCCGAGAATCGCAACGGACGCTGTATCTGATGCACCGGGTACAGAGATGAAACAAAAATTAAGAGCTATTTTCAAGGGACCGGTGGTTTTCTACCCGCTGCTATTTGCTGCTTTTCCCATACTGTTTCTTTACACCTATAATATAGCTGAAACCTCCCTAAACGATGTCTGGCTGCCGCTGGTAATCTCGGTGGCTGCTGCGCTGGTGTTGTGGGCAGGCTTGAGCCTTATACTCCGCAGCCTGTCTAAGGCGGGACTCGCCACAGCTATATTCCTGGTCTTTTTTTTCTCCTACGGACGCTTTTATGACGGGCTGAACTACTTGGGGGTGTTTGTGCCCAAACACGCTTACCTGCTCCCCGTCATGCTGTTCGTCTGGGGCTACTGCGTCTATTTCATCAGCCGGGCAAAAAGGGACTTTCGCATGACCACCAGGTTGTTCAACATAGTGGCGGTGGTGCTCATTGCCATCAACCTGTTTAACATCGGCAGCTATCAAGTTAAACTAGCCAGGCTGAGTGCCGGCGCATCGATGGAGTCGACGGAGCATACTGCTGCTACCAGCCCGGCAGAGCTCAGCACCCTGCCCGATATCTATTTCATCATCCTGGATGAGTACGCCCACCCTGATACCATGAAGAAATGGTGCGATTACGATAACAGCGATTTTATCAACAGCCTGGAGGATAAAGGCTTTTTCATAGCCACCGATAGCCGAACGGCAAGTGGCAACACAGAGCGTGTGATTGCTGGGGTGCTGAACATGGAGTATATCGATGGCGAGCCGTCGAAGGACCAAATCTACAGAATGATTGCTTATAGCAAAGTTGCAGAATTCCTGAAGATGCGCGGGTACAAGTTTTTTTATTTCGGAAACGTGCATGACTTCGGTAGGTG
>JGI24025J20009_10003272_pt1 | contig 11122 bp, 5 predicted proteins | sample Cruoilmetagenom3_FD_20009 | JGI IMG/M metagenome (IMG submission 20009) | reverse complement strand
CTGCACCACCATCGCCCCGTTTTTCCATATGCTCAGCGCACAGAGGCTATCCGCGACCAGACCCGTGGCATAGGTGCCGCCAATCGCAGAGATCGCCCCCGCCGGCGGGGTCAGCCGTCCGGTGGCAGTGTCCAGCATTGTGTCGTCATTCTGGGTGGCGGTATTGAACAGGATGATGGTTTGAGTTGCATCGGGGACGCCTGTTTGAACGGCTGAAATCCCTGCCGAAAAGAAACGCTTTTTCAGGGTTGTCATCCCAGTGGCTTCATCAACGGCCATGGCGGTTGCAAACGAGGAGCCATCGGGGCTGACCTTGATGGCGAACTCGTCCGATCCGGTGGTGCCCATCTCGGCCCGGCCGGAAAACCCGGTCTGAAACAGCAGGCTGGCGGTGTCAGTGGCTGTGGCCTTGTTGATCTTTACCTGGTGGTCATCACCATCATGCGTGAGCAACGTGGCGTCTGCGGCCACGGCCAGACGGTTGGTGGCATCGGCGGTAGTGTTCACCCCCAGTTCGGGCAGATTTTGCAGATCAGGCACGACCTCGGTCCAGATGCTGCCGTCAAAGCGCAGGGTTGCCCCGGTGGGGATCACATCTGCGCGCCAACCTTGTGCGGCCTCAAAGAAGTGCCACAGGCCATCTGCATAAATGGCGATATCACCGCCATGTCCGGCCCAGTCGCCGGTGGGGCCGGGGGCCGGAATATAGCAATCGCCGTCCGCCGGAGAGCTGGGTGGATCAGTCAGATCAGCCGCCAGAACGCTGAGTTGGACAGCCGCATCCAGACGGCGCAGCGCCTCGTTATGGGTGACATGTTTTTGCGCCTGTGACGCTTGCAGATAGGGCAGAGCCAAGGTCGGGGAGGTCTGGGACATGACGGGAAAATCCTTTTGAGGCTATCGGCTTTGGGGGGCGCACAAGGCATCCCAGCCAAGGGTTAAGCCTTGCTCCCCAGAGCGCCCGCCCTACGGGCCAATTGCGCAACGGGTTATGGCCGCACTCTCGCCGGATAACGGGCACGCATCGCCGCGATCCAATTCGTTAAAATCCGATGAATGGGCCTTCAAACGGCCCTAATCCCGAAAGCCGGAATTAAACATTTGGCAACAGGTTGATCCGCGGTGAGTGTTGAGGGATTAAGCCGATGGCGCGGGTGAGTATCGCGGGTGTCGGCCCACTTGTGGCGTCTCAGGAAGACGCCCTTGTGGGCCTGACAGATATGAGTGTTCAGATAACGTCAGCGGGGCCTGTGCTGTATGTGGTTACACGCGGTGGCGGCTATCTGACGGGCTATTCTTTGGGCAATGCCCCCGGGGGCGCGACACAGCAAGACAGCTGGGCGATCCCGTCCAGTTATCTACAGCTGACAAGCACTGATCTGACGGTGGTGCCCGATGGCGCCCAAGGTGATTTGTTGCTGGTCGGGATGAATTCATCGGCCATTCAGGGCGTCGATCTGAGTGGCAACGCGACCGGCAATCAGTTCTCGGGCAATGCCGATTACACGGCCCCGGGGGTCAATATGGGTGATGTGACCACGCTTGAGATGTTGCCTGCCGACGATAGCGGGCTGGCGTCCATGCGTGGCGGCGGGCTGCAGCAGTTCAACTTTTCCAATGGCGCGATGGACGCACAGAATATTTCGATGTCCGCCGGTTTGCAGACGGCCACCGCCAGCGCCATGGCCACGGCGGATGTGAACGGGCAGGGCTATGCTTTTGTCAGCTACGGGTCTGAAGACAAGATCGCGGTGCTGCGTGAGGGCACGACCGGGCAGTTGGCCCATGTTTCCACCCTCAGCGCAGGCAATGGGTTCTGGGTGAATCGGCCCGGAGACCTGAGCGTGGTGGAAGGCATTGATGGTAAGGCCTATGTGATTGTCACTGCCTCGGGCACCGGCTCGCTCAGCGTGTTGCAGCTGGACCCGGCCAATGGCGCCCTGACTCCGGTGGATCATGTGCTCGACAGTCTGGATACGCGGTTTTCCGATGCGTCTCATGTAGAAAGCTTTGAGGTGGACGGGCAGCCTTATGTGCTGGCTTCAGGCTCGGATGATGGGCTGAGCCTGTTTGCAGTGTTGCCCGGTGGGCGGTTGCAGCTGATTGATACGATTGAGGGCACAGCGGCCCTGCCGTTGAATGGGATTACCGGAATTGAAGTCTTGCCAGGGCAGGATGGCGCGCGGGTCTGGGTATCGACACAAGGCCCGCCCTATCTGACGGAATTTGCACTGGACATGAGCAATCCGGGCATATCCGCGCTGGCCTTTGGTGGTGGTGGCACACTGAGCGGCGGCGGCGGCGATGACATCCTGTCGGGGCAGGGCGGGGCCGATACGATTAATGGCGGGAATGGCGATGATCTGATCATGGACGGGGCCGGCGCTGACCGGATGACCGGCGGTGCCGGAGCCGATGAGTTTATCTTTGTTATAGATGGTGCGCGTGATGTGATCGTCGATTTCCAGTCTGGAATTGACCGGATTGACCTGACCAGTTTTGGCGTGATCGGCCATCCAGGTGAGTTGCAGGTGATTTCACGCTCTTACGGCGCCGAGCTGCGCATCGGGGATGAAATTATCGAGGTGCACAGGGCTGGCGGTGGGACGTTGACGGTGGCGGATTTCGGCAGCCAGACCCTGGTGGGGCTGGACCGGGTCAGCCTGGGTGAGACGATCATTATCAACCCACCCGAGCCGCCTCCTCCACCGCCGCCGCCCCCTGATCCGGATGCCACGCAGCTGCTTGGCCCGCCACCGACTGCGCCCAAGCCGCTGAATGCACCGGTGTTTGTTCTGCCGAATGCCCCCCCCGGCAGTTGGTGGGGCACGGATGCCTCTGAGAGTATTGACGGATTTGAGGGACATGACCATGTGCGCGCAGGCAACGGCAATGATGTGATCTTGACCTATGCCGGTGATGATACGGTGACCGGGGATGGTGGCAATGACCAGATTCTCGGCTGGCTCGGCTCGGACCTGCTGTTTGGCGGGGCCGGGCGCGATACCCTTGAAGGCTCTGATGGGCAGGACACGCTTATCGGTGGCGAGTCTGCAGATTCGCTGCTGGGGGGGGATGGGCATGATTTCCTGTTGGGGGAAGGTGGAGCCGACCAAATATTTGGCGGTTCTGGCGATGATTTTGTCTGGGCCGGGGATCTAGCCGACCGGGTCTGGGGGGGGGATGGCAATGACTGGCTGAGTGCGGGCAGCAGCCTTGGGTATACCGTCGACGGTGTTTGGGGCGAATTGGGCGATGATACGATCTTTGGCGACCCTGGCTTTGATATGTTGGATGGTGGCCCGGGCAATGATGTGATCGACGGAGGAAATCAGGCCGATAACATTTACGGCGGCACCGGTGATGACACGCTTTTGGGCGGACAGGGGCTGGACCGCCTGTTTGCGGGTGAGGGCAATGACATGCTGTATGGCGGCCTTGATAATGACGGGCATTTCGGCGGCGCGGGGGATGATTCCATCTGGGGGGGCAGCGGCAATGACCGGGCCTTTGGCGAGATTGGTAATGACATCATCGACGGGGGGGATGGCATTGATACGCTCTATGGCGGGGCCGGCTTTGATACCCTGGTGGGGGGCACGGGCAATGATGTGTTGCTGGGCAATTTCAACGCGGACCGGTTTGTCTTTGCNGATGGGCACGGGGATGACAGGATCACCGATTTTGAGGAATTCAACATCTACGANAAGATCGACCTGAGCGGGGTTAGTGCTATCACTAACATGTACGATCTGATGGACAACCATNTCACCCAAGTGGGCGCTAATGTGATCATTGATACTGGCGGCGGCAATTCGATCACGCTGAACGGGGTGCTGCTGAGCGATCTTGATCACAGTGATTTTGTATTTTAGTGATTTTGTATTTTAGTGATTTTGTATTCTAGCGATTTTGTATTTTGAAGGGTCTGTTCCTGTTGGTTAGAGCCTTATTGGCGCACCACGCGGTATAGNGCNCCCTGAGGCAAAGGCCCCTCAATCAGCGTCTCGGCCCCGTCTGGCCAGCGGATGTGCGCACGGGTGGCCCCGGCCAGATCCCCCAGACCAAACTGCGCGCGCGGGGCGTCAAATGACATGAACCCGCCGCCCAGTTGCAGCTCGCGGGATTGCCGCCGACCTGTGGCATCCTCTAGGGTGATCACCGCGCCGATGGCGTCCCGGTTGCCGATGTGATCGGTCAGCTCAAACCCGATCCGGTTGCCCTGCGCGTTGTTGCGAAACATCACAATCGGCCCGTTCACCGGGTGGGTGACAAAATCCTCGTCGCCGTCATTGTCCAGATCAAACGCTGTGGCTGAGGCGGTCATCAGGTAGTCTTCCAGACCCTCTGGCCCTGACGCCTCAGTAAATGTGCCATCACCGGCGTTGCGGAAATACAGGTTGGAGGGCGAAACCTCGTTGGGCACCCAGGTGCCATTGACGATATAGACATCCAGATCCCCATCCAGATCATAATCGCCCAGCTTGGTGTCCCAGCTCCAGCCGCCCACACCCAGGCCAATATCTTCGGCGGTGTCGGCGTATTTATCGCCCCTCCAGTCCAGCAGCACATTTGAGCGCAGGATTTGCGGGTGCGTCAGCTCAATCTCCTCGGCCAGAGGCTGGCGCGTGGGCAGGAAATGCAAATGGCAATAGGCGCGCGGGATGTCCTGACCTTTGGGGATCAGATCACAGAGGCTGGCATCGCGTTTCTGAATGGCCAGATCCTTGACCAGCATGGCGCGGCATTCATCAAAGTTGCGCCCCTCCAGCGCCTGACAGTTCTTGGCATAGGTCGGATCAAAATTATTGCCCGATTTATACCAGCTCTTGATGGCCATATTGGCCTCGCACAGGGTTTTGGCGGCGGCGTTGGCAATCCCGTCACAATAGAGATCCAGATCCTGCATCTTCAGCGTCTCAGACACACCCGACGAGCGCCCGGCGATCTGCGCCAGATAAATCTCGGGGCGGCCATCATTTTGCAAATCCCCCGTTTTGATGGCCATCGTGGTGGTGGTGGTATGCGGGATCAGGCCGCTGGCGTGGTCGATCATGGCAAATCCGCCAGCCCCATCACCGGCATAGAAATAATCGGGAATATCAAAATCATTGCCGACAATCAGATCAGCATGCCCATCGCGGTCCATGTCCGTAAACAGGATCGACAGGGTTTCACCGGGCAGACCCGGCAGGTCCATGTGGCGGGCACCGGGCAGGCCTGCATCATTCCACAGGATGCGATTGCGCGATTCCTCGCCCGGAATGCGCCGATACCAGCCCGCCGCCCAATTGCCCAAAGCCACATCCAGCAGGCCATTGCCATCCGCATCGGCAAAGCTGAGCGCCAGCGCGATAATGGCATCGGGCTTGGCGGGGACGGCTTCAGGCGGGGCCGCGCCAAAAGTGCCGCCCTCGTTGTGCCAGATCCAGTTGCCTTGCAGATAGCTGGCGATGAACAGATCAAGCCAGCCGTCATTGTCCAGATCGACAAGGGCTGCATTGAACAGATGCATGTCCGCCAGAGGGTCTAAATCGACCCTGATGCGGCTGAAATGCCCGTGGCCGTCATTGTCATAGAGATACAGACCTTCCTCGGTTGAGGCGATCACCAGATCAAGATCGCCGTCGCGGTCAATGTCGCCCGAACTGAGTGAGCGCCCCTCCCAGAAGGGTGGCCACATATCACGGAAGGAAAACTCCAGTGGTTTGTCGATGCCCGCCTCTATGGCCTCGGTCCGAGTAAAGCCGGTGTCAGCGGCAGGCGAGGGGGGGCTGTAGGGGATGGCGTCAAGTGTGACGGCAGGGTCACTGACGCTCCAGGGGTCCGCCTCGGCGGCCATGGCAGCACCCCAAGGTGCTTTTTGTGGGGCAGGGGCGCGGCTGTCCTGCAACAGCATTTCCAGTGCGCGATCAGATTGCCAGCGGTGGTAATATTGCGCCGCCCCCCCGGCAGCGGCCCCCAGAAGGGCCACCGACAGGCTCAGCAACACGGCAGCGCGCATGCCGACCGATCCCGCGACAATCAGAAACGAATAGATGCTGAAGGTGCCCAGGGTGAACAACAGCGCCATGACATAGCCATGGCTGAGGCCCAGCCCCAGCAAAGCGCCCGTCATCACCACATCAAAGGCGATGGGCACAGGCAGGATCACACCAACAATGGCGATCACGATCAGGGCAGATACGGAAAACGGCAGTGACAGGATCAGATCCTGCGGCAGGAGCGTCGCCACCACAGCGCCGATAAACCCCGCCAGCAGCATCAAAGGCACGGTCAGCGCGATGATGTACCACAAATTGCGCGCAAACGCCGCTGTGACGCCGCTCAGGGCTGCCCAGGGGCTTTCAGGCGTTACTGCGCCCGTATTCAGCTCGGCCGCGGCCCAGGGCGTCTGCGCGGGTGTCTCAGGGGTAATTTCGCGGGTCTGGAGCTGTCGGCAAATCAGCGGCACCAGCACAAGGATGACCAACAGGCTGAGGCCGATCTTCATCAGCGCCATATAGACCGGCAGCAATGAAAACAGCATGGTCAGCACCACAATGTTCAGCGTTGGCGAGGCGATCATCGCTGACAAAGTGGTTTCGGCGCGCATCCCGGCCGAATACATGCCCTTGGCGATGGGGGCGGCACAGTTCACACAGACCCCCAAGGGTGCGCCGATCACCATGCCAAGCGCGGAATTGGCAAAGCCACCCGTGAAACTGCGGCGGCGCACGTAGCCCGCGGCGGTCAGAAAGGCGGCGGCAAACAACACGCCGAATGTCATGCCCTTCTTGTTGGTGTTCACCCAGTTCAGTGTCGACCAGAAGATACGATCGGATGTGCCCATATCATCACTCAGCGGATATTTCGCCTCAAAGCTCAGGCTGTCCTCCAGCTGAATCGCCCCCGACATCATCGCCTTTTCATCCAGCGCCGGATAGCGCGAGCCGGTCCAGAACAAAGTGGCAAGAACCGCAACAATCAGAAGACTCAAAGTAAATCGCATCCAATGCGATGGGGTACGAAGGAATGTATCTAACATGTGTTCAGTCTATATAGCTAAACCGGAATGCCCATAGTGTACCCCAGCGCATAGGGTTTTTCCACGCCAGATAAAGCCTAGAAAGCCGCATTCCCGGGTTCTATAAGTACCATGATCCGGTCACGCGCTGATGGCGCTTGCCCCCCCTGACGGGAATTCCGATGACCTACCTTGAACGCGTCTATGCCCAAAAGATCGAGACCGCAGCCGCAGATGACCTGTTGTTTCAGGTGGGCCATACCGAAGNCGGGCAGGCCATCACCCCGGCTCAGTTTTCTGCGATGGTTGGCGATTTGCAGACGCTTCTGGAGCTTTCGCCCGAAGATCATCTGCTGGATCTGTGCTGCGGCAATGGTGCGGTTACATCGGTGTTGGCGCCCCAGGTCGGCGCGACCGTGGGAATTGACCTTGTAGAGGGACTTGTCGCGGTGGCGCGCCGTCAGGAGCATGTGGGCGCACATGTCCGGTATCAGCAAGGCGATTTGCGGCGCTTATCCGAGCATCCGGCGTTGGAGGAAGAGCCGTTTAACCGGGTGCTTTTGCATGCAGCTCTGCAGCATTTCACCCCCGGAGATTTCAAACCCCTGATGCGCGAAATCCTGCGCCGATCAACCCCTGATGTTGTCATTGTCATCGGCTTTGTGCCGGAGGCGGGCAAGCAACGGTTCTTGCTGAATACGCCGCGCAAGAGGCTGTATAACTGGTATCTGCGCGCCCGGGGCCGGGATATGTTTGGGCATTGGTGGTCACCTGCGCAGCTGACACAGGCCTGTGCGGATCTGGGGCTGGCCTGTTCATTCCACCCGGTGCACGACAGCCTGCGTGCGTCCAGTCACCGTTTCAACATGCGCATGACCCTGGCGGCTGCCCGCTGAAGCGTTGTTGGCCTGGGTGGCGGAGCGTTGATGATCTCGTGCACTTTGCGCAGGCGGTCCTGAAAGACCGGCCAGGCCCCATCAAGGGTATCATCCGCAAGCAAATCCAGAACGCTTTGCGGGCTTTCAAAGAACTTGCGCCCCCCGATGTAGTGAAAGATCTTCGTATCTTCGTGCCGATTGTGGCCTTCGGGGTCAGGGTTGAGCGCACGCATCAGATCTGTCGGCAGGTTCATAGGGAAATTGTAGTTGATCGACACGGTGTCATAGTCAATGCCATGGCGATCACAACATACGGAATTTGCGATCTGATAGGAATAAATTGATCGTTTGCCCATGGCCTGATTCACCATTTCGATGTCCTGCACGATGGTCGTGCCCATCCGGTCAAAACAGTCGCGCGGGCCGACCATGAGGCCCGCATTGTAATAGGCCGGCCCATAGCGATGTGCGGGATCGACAGACAGAACTTGAGGACCTCGCCACCCTGGGATTGCGTTGAAATCCATATCCCAGGCCGAATACTGGAACTTCAGCTCTGGCATCTCCAGCCCGGCTACATGATAGATGTGCGCCCAGCATTCAGCACTGGAGCGCCCATCGAGAGCTTTCATGCTGAAGGGAGAGACATGGGCCATGAACCCGAGGACTTTTTGTTCCCGATGGGCCTGTAGCACGATGTCATCAAAATCCCCGGTGACCAGCAGGTCAGCGTCGATTTTGGCGACAACATCTGCCTCCGAGCGGATCCAGAACCTGTCAAAACCGGTGGCGTCAAATTGCCACTCGGCGAATTGTTCGGCCTCGACCCAGTGGATCTCGATATTGTGGTCCCTGGTCCAGGGGTACTGGGCGCTCAGATCGAAGGGCGGGGCTTTGTCGCCGACAGATAGCACCGTGCGCGCAGAGCGGGCGATCGGGCCGCCAAAATGACGGACCGACTCCAGAAAATAGCGCACCATACGCATGTTGCTGTCCGTCGGGCTGATCGGAATGCGGAATTCGAGAGTTGGCAGGGTCGATGGGGCGGATCTCTTGCTTACAGTACTTTGCTTTTCTGGCATAGCTGGGCGAGTCTCCGGTGTGTATGATCGCTATTGATTGCGCTCTGCGTGTAACGTTTAAAAAATATGACCAGAGAAGGCCATCCAAAATGGGAGGAAACAGGATTGAAAAAGCTTGGATTTTTCGGCGGCACCCCCCATTTTGATAAGCCGCGCCATGTGAACCGCCCAAACGCAGCTCCGCGGGCGGCATATGATGCCTATTTCGACAGAGCCTGGGACAACAGCTGGTTTTCCAATGATGGCCCGCTTCTGATTGAGTTCGAACAGCGGTTACAGGCCTATCTGGGGGTTGAGCACTGCGTTGTCACCTGCAATGCCACCCTTGCGCTGAGCCTGTCGTTTCAGGCACTTGGATTGAGCGGCGAGGTGATTGTACCGTCCTACACTTTTATCTCGACGGCCAATGCGCTCAAAATGGCCGGGCTGACGCCAGTATTCTGCGATGTCCGGGCCCAGGATATGACCCTTGATCCCGAGGCCTGTGCGGCTCTGATCACACCGCGCACCTCGGCGGTGATCCCGACGCATGTCTGGGGTGTGGCGTGTGACACGGACGCGCTGCAGGCCTTGTGTGATGCGGCCGAGATCGTGCTGCTGTACGATTCTGCCCATGCCTTTGGGGTTGAGCACCAGGGACAAAAGATTGGTGGGTTTGGCCGGGCCGAGATTTTCAGCCTGCATGCCACCAAAGTGCTGCATGCATTCGAAGGCGGGGTGGTCACCACGAATGATGCCGAGCTGGCAGCGGATCTGCGGCTGTGGCGCAATTTCGGGTTTTCGGGTGTCGATCAGGTCGAAATGGAGGGCGTCAATGCCAAGATGTCCGAGGCCCATGCGGCCATGGGGCTGGCCAATCTGGATGTGCTTGACGCCACCATCGCCGCAAACAAGCGCTGCCATGATGCCTATGCAACAGGGCTGGCCGGGGTGGCGGGGCTGCATCTGCATCGCCCGGGGCCCGGGCAGGTGTCGAACTATCACTATGTGGTGGCCGAGGTGGATAGCGCGCAATTTGGCCTCAGCCGCGATGCGCTGGTGGATGTGCTGTTTGGCGAAAACATCTGGGCGCGGCGTTATTTCTACCCCGGTGGGCATCGCGCTCCGCCACATCTGCCGCAGGATGGCCCGCCCGCATCCCTGCCCGTGACCGAGGCGATCTGTGAGCGGGTTCTGGTGTTGCCCGCCGGTGCCGCCATTGCGCTGAAGGATGTCGAGGCGATCTGCGCCGTTATTTGCGCGATTGGCGAAAATGCCCCCGAGATCGCTGCGCGCCTATAGGCCCGGATCCCATTCATAGGGGGATCCCGCTGCGCGATAGGCCGGGAAAAACCCCGCCTCCTGCCTGTCTGTTTCGGCGCAAAGCGCTGCATAGGCTTCCGGGTTCAGCACCTGTCCGCACAACAAGGTTTCGCGCTGATGCGGGGTCCAGCGTTGCTTGAAAGCATAGAGCCCGTCTGAAGGATCATCGACCATGCCGGCCGCCCCGCCAAGGTTGATCCAGCGGCAGCCCTGGCTCTCGGCATGGGCAGCGGCGGCGTCATAGAGGACATAGCTGCTGTGCGCGGCGGCCTTTGTGGAATTACGGCACAACAAATGTGAACAGACGTGGTCGTCATGAATATAGGATATATGCGCCCCGGTCAGCACGCCGCTATCGCGCGCATGGGTCAGGGTCAGGAAGGTGCCGGGTACGGCCAACTGATCTGCTATCATTTCGGATGACATTTTCTGAATGCCCGTGGCCCCAAGCCGACGCATGGCCGGGGCATAAAGCGCCCAGAACTCTGCAGCATGGGTGCCAGCTTCTACGGTGATGTTTTCGGTGATCAGCGCCTTTTGTCCCAAGCGTACATTACGCCGCGTGCTATTGCTCCGGGCAGCGCGCCAATCCCCGGCCAGATCGAGCACGAAATGGGTTTTGAAGCGCCGGCACACCGCCCAGTCGGCCAGTGCCGTGCGCACCGTATCGGCCTCAAAAGGATCGGCGACGAAGGACACGGCCACCGCCCCGGTTGCCCGCAACGCGGCCTGGTCAGCAGGCCCTGCCAGCGCCGCAAAATCACGGCACATCGCATAGGGGTAAAGACCGATCAGATCGCTCAGCCCAGGCCGGATCTGGCGTTTGATCAGTTGCAGCCCGCTGTCCGGCAAGG
>JGI24025J20009_10003269_pt1 | contig 11130 bp, 8 predicted proteins | sample Cruoilmetagenom3_FD_20009 | JGI IMG/M metagenome (IMG submission 20009) | reverse complement strand
TATCAGGAGATGCACGAACGTTTGCAGCATGTATGAAGGCGGTAGCAGAAGAAACCGATTTACCGCTGGTGCTTTGCTCATTCGATGTGAAGGTGCTGGAAGCGGGTTTAAAGGAGGTTGCGGATAGGAATCCACTGCTATACGCCGCGGACAAAAGCAATTGGAAGGATGTTCTGGGACTTGCAAGGCGATACAACGTTCCGGTTACGTTGTTCTCGCCGGACCTCGATACGCTCGATCGTCTCGCGTTGACATTCTCTTCTGCGGGCGTAGAGGATCTCGTATTAGACCCGGGGTTCTCTCCGGCGGAGGATGGGCTTGCGGATACCTTTTCCAGGTTTGTGCGGATACGGCGTGCGGGCATAGTGGAAGGGAATAGAGGAGTTGGCTATCCATTGATGTCCGTGCCCATGACCGCATGGATGATTCACGACGATGCGTTGGATGCTTCGTACTGGGAGGCTGTTCTCGCAGCCATAGCAGTCATAAAATACGCAGATATAATGATTCTGCATTCGATAGAGCCGCATTCGTTGATACCGGAGCGCACCCTCGTCGAAAATGTGTATACAGACCCGAGACGTCCGGTAAGTGTAGAGCCGGGCTTGAGGGAAGTAGGCACTCCAACGGAGCACTCACCGCTTTTTCTAACTACTAATTTCGCGTTGACGTATTATACGGTGGAGAGCGACCTCAACTCTAACAAAATTGATTCCTATCTGGTGGTGGCGGACAGCGAGGGTATGGGAGTAGAAGCTGCGGTTGCGGGCGGACAACTCACGGCGGAGACAATAAAAGAGACGCTGGAATCGTATGAAGTGGAAAAGAGGGTGAAGCACAAGACAATTGTCATTCCAGGCCTTGCAGCGAGGATCTCGGGTGAAACTGAAGATGCTACCGGGTGGACCGTGCTGGTCGGGCCGAGAGACAGTGGCAGGATCCCGGGCTGGATGGATGATAATTGGCCGCCCAAAAAATAACATGGACGATATGGAAAATATCGTAAACGGCGGGGAAATGGTCAGTGGGATGGTTCGTCAAGAGTTGTGGATAAACGAAGTTAAGTTCGGTTATTCATTGTTATATGAAATAAGGCTTGGTTTATCGCAGACAGCAAGTTTATATTACAGAATCATATATCAAATTATGAAGGAGGTAATCTGAATGGCTCTCTATGAAGCTTCGATAGACAAAGATTGGAAAGATTTTACCGATATCCATGCAACGATAAGGAAAAATTTAGAGAAGCCCATTGAGAAATTCATAAGCGGTGAAAAACAGAATTTGTTTGCACTGTGGGGGCCATATGGACAGGGAAAGACTCAACTTATGTACCATCTTTTTAAATACTCTTGGGAAAAGGGTGGCATTGCGTTATTTACAAAATTAGAGAAACTTTTACCCGAAGATGAAATGGGGTCAGATAAATTTAAAAATTATATTGAAGCACTTGTAAAACAGACCATAATAAAAATTAAAAGCGGTAAGATAGATGATGCCGACTTGTTAAATAATGAGTGCAAAAGTTGGCTAAAGCAGTGGCTAAAGAATAATCCGATCAGAGAAAAACTTGAAGAAAAAGCAATCCTTTTAATAGATGAGATGGAACAAAATTATTCGTCTCTGTTGGATAAAGTAACAACAGACGATAATTCCCCCTTAAAGGATTGCACGGCTCAAAATAGTTTTATGATTATTGCTGCTTTTGCACCAACATCACAGTATGAAGCGATGACTGGTGAAGCAGAAAAAAGGAGATGGGAACCGTATAGGCTACCAACACTCCCGGTTGAAGTGCTTAGAGAAAAAAACGCAAAGTACGGAAACTTTACATGGTGGGTTTCAAAAGGAAGACTCGGATTGGCATTTAAGATTTTGGACATTCTGCGAAATAGATCACTAAATGATTTTAAAGACTTTGAAGAGTTCGCCGACAAAGATGTTGGTAGCATAGCTAAAGTTCCTTCAATAGATACACGTGAATTGGCAAACTATATGAAAATTAAAGATTACATAATTGAGTTATTCCCACATCCTGAAATAAAACATAAAGAGGGCATTGTTAGCGGGAAAATTATTAAAGAAGAAGCATTTATTAATATTTTAAAGGATGGGTTGACCGAAGAAAGATGGGAAGCAAAAGAAATAGAATTATTTGGTGATTATTTGAAGTATGTAATTAGTGCTTTATCAAGCGAGAACGGTTTTTCGCTCCCTCAGCAAAATGATGGTAATGATCCCAAGAGGATTTTAACTATATTAAAAACTGCCGTAGATTTTGCTATAGAGACAGAAGGGAGGAAAGAAGTCATTGCTTCTATCTATGACAGAATTTATAAATGGAGAAATTTTGAGCAGTTCTATTATACTAACATATTTCCGAGAGTCTCCGGTTTAGGCTCAATTGATGGTTCTGTAGTCTCTTATGATTTATTGCCTAAGTTATTCCCCTTGCCTATTACATCACCAGTTATAGGTGACATTCCCATAAAACAATGTAGAGAAAACCTGTTAACAAGTCATCCGCCAACCGGTTACTTGGCAAAAGATATTGAAACACTCCATGGAGGCCAGATTGTGTTCTTCTATTTTATAAACAATCAAAAGCTAAAACAATTCTTAAACTCTACTGAAGTTAAAGATTTTCTACCGCCCGACAGAGGCTTAGTTTGCATTGTGTTAGAAAATAAGGAAGAAATTAGATTGGATGGAGTTGCAGGATGGTTAAAGGCTCAAAATAGGATAAAAGTGGAATATCCCACAATATCACTAATGAATTTCTTGATAAGCTTCATGAATTATTATCAACAATCATTCCAAGATAAAGAGCTTAGGTCTACATTACAAGGAAAAGTAGAAGAAGAGTTCAAAAAAGATAGGACCTTACACAGAAGGCTGAATCATCACAAAAATATACTAGATGAATTTATCAAATTCAAAGAAAAGAGTTTAGTTTTAAGTAGGGAAAAATTTGAGGTCAAAAATAAAGATACTATCAATACATATCGAACACGGTATGATAAATTCTCAGATGTTGTTGGGGTATCTTTTTGTAAAATAAACGAACTTAGTACATTTTATGCATTTAAACAGATAATTATGGGAAGTGATGAATTAAGAGAATTGCGTACAGGTGTTCCGGGGCTATTAAAGGATGTATCAGTAGGCAAAATTGGGAAAAAACCATTGAAATTAAGTACAACACTAGAAACAATAAAAGATTCTTATGGTTCCGAATTGAGCGATTTGATGGCATTGGCGAATTTAGTTGATGAAGGAGATTTTATCAAATTATCATCAGATGAAAACACTAAAGAAGTACTGAGAGGAATTTTTAAATATATTAAACTACCAAAGTATGATAAATCCTTGTTTACTCAGGAAATAAATGGAGGAATAAAATCTATAGAAAAGCTGAAGAAAAGCAGGGAAGAAGAAATAAACAAGACTTTTGGTGGTTTCGAAGTTAAAGAATCTAAAAGTGAAAGGACAAAGGCGAAATGGAGCGGCATTTTAGAGATATTGGGAGAACTTAATGGTGGATATTTGGAATATTTGATATGCAATTTTGCTAAAACCATATTAGATAAATTCAAAGATGATATTCTAAGCAACGACCAAAATTGGTTGACAGAGTGGCAAAGAAATAAACAGTATGTGGAAAACTATAATGAGAAGTTGGTAAAGATAGATAATTTAAAACTTGCACCAAAATGGTTGAATACAGATAAAAACGAGATGAAGGAAAACCCTCAAGAAAGATATTTCAATGCTATAAAAAGTCTAACAAATTTCCAAGATGAGGTTGATTTTAATGCGGTAAATAACCTGAATTGGGATTCATTTAATGAAGAGGTGGCGCAGGTCAATAATGAGCTTGATCAGGTGATGAAAGTTGAAGAGAAATTAAAGGAAATAGTTGTGATAGCAAATGAAGTAAATAAAATCTTAGGAGGTGAAGAAATATGATCAATTATCAAACGGAAGTTCAGAAACTCGGTGATTTGGCTTTTGAGTTAAATAGTTTAAAGGAAAAACTGAAACAAGAACCAACAGGTGAATTAGGGAGCCATCCTCCTCTATGGAGTGGCGAAATTCAGGATTTGAAGAATTTCGCAGCAGAATTATGGGAATGGTGGGATGAGCCAAAATTGAAAGAGGTAAAGGACATCATAAGAGAATTTCAGGGGATTTGTGATGATAAGCGCAAATTTCAATTTGATGAGAATAAGAGCTATTACATATCAATACTGGATATTTTAACCAAAGGGAAAGAAATTTCGCGTGCCATTAATAATGAAATTATCAAAAAAGAGGTGGCTCGGATAATATTAGATCAAGTTTTTCAGCAAAATGAGGAGGAGGAATTAGAAGTAGAAATAACGAAAATCAAAGAATTTTGGGACGAATTTTATGAAAAAATAGCCAATTTTGACACGGAAAATGATGTCTTTATTGAAGAAGTGAAAAATGAGCACATTAAAAATTTGCTTAAAACTCTTAAAACAGGGTTTAATAATGACGAAATAAGAAACGTGCATCTGGAAATACAGAAATCAAAGAAATCAAGAAAACTGCTTAAGGAAATTGATTCAAATGCTTTTTTAAGCGAGTATGAGAAAAACAAGGACATTGATGGAATATGGAACATTAGCGATGAAATCAGGAAAAAATTAGATAGTACAGATATTGATATAACGGGCGTACCAAAAGATACCAATAGAAAAATCTTTAGTGAATTATTGGGTTATATAAATAGCAGAGATGAGGCGTTAAATGAAGCAAATCTTACCATGATTAAGGGAAAATTAGATGCTCTCTTTGGGAAGTTAAAGAGCTGGGGTAATAAAGTAAACATATTTATAGATGATGACATTAAACAATTGAACTCATGGTTGACTGCTATAAAGAATTCAAGAAGCAACTCAGAAAGAATTCAAGACATGACTGTTAAAATTACTGATTTGAGGCAGAAATTCAACTCATTGAGATTTGATGATGTCAAGGAAATTAGGACTAACGAATTATACGGCACATTTGAAGAATACTACAAACTAAAAAAAGACATTGAAGATTTTTTTGAAGATTTATTAAGTGAAGATGCGAGAAGAATTCTCGATAATCTATCAAATCTTGAAAAAATAAGAGAGGAGATGGGGGGTAATTTTTGGGAAGCCACTAAAGAACTGTGCAACGTATTTCCGCAGTTAAAGATTAAAATGGAATGGGGCGATGTGCAGTAATAATGTCAGATGAACAAAAGCTTCATGAATCCATAGAAATATATCGAGGCGGATGGGAAATAAAAACCAAATGGGGCTATATTAAAGTGGAGCTTCTTCCAAAGAGAATTGGGTTCGGATCTAAAAAAGGAACTCCCGATGAGATATTGATAACAAAAATTACTCTACCAATCTTAGGTAAGACAGTAAACATTCAGGTACCAATATTGTTAGAAGCAGAAACAAAAGGAGGACTTAATGGTGCTCTTAGTGATCTTTCAAAATTCTCAGAAAGAAATCTAAAAGAAGGAGGGGACAGCTATATTGAGATACCAATGTTGGTAATAGGTAAAGGGCACCATACAAAAAAGGAAGAAATTCAACTGAGGTGCACCGTGAATATTGAAGAAAGAGAAAGGGTGTTGTAATTGCAGAAAACCCCAAGCATTACCACTCCGCTACGCTTCGTGCCTTTGGCACTCCGCCCAAATCCTGCTTCGCAGGACTTCGGATACGCTCGGAACGTTAAGTGAAAATGCCCGAAGCCTACCTTTAAAGAAGATAAGTGCGCTATAACGGTATTAGAAACTCCTAAGAGGGAAAATTACATGACCTGGGCAGTATGGATAACTGGCTTACCCGGAAGTGGTAAAACAGTAATAGCACAGAAGGTAAGGAGAATTCTGGAAGAACGAGGCATCGGTGGCGTAAAGGTGCTTGAACTCGACGAGATACGGGGATTTATTACGCCGCAGCCGACCTATTCGGACGATGAACGAGAGCTTGTGTACGCATCGTTAGTGTACATGGCGAAGCTTCTGGTGGAGTGCGGCACGCCCGTTATCATAGACGCAACGGCGAACAGAAGGAAATACCGGGAACGAGCGCGTGATACCATCCCGAATTTCGCGGAAGTGCACGTGAAGTGCTCGTTAGATACGTGCATGGAACGAGAAAGGCGGAGGAAAGCGAAATACGCCCCTTCCAGTATTTATAACAAGGCAATGGATGAAGGAGCGACGGTGCCGGGTGTGAACGTGCCTTACGAGGAACCTACGAAGCCAGAGGTGGTGGTGGATAGCGAAACCATGAGTGTCAAAGCGTGTGCGAAGAAGGTGGGGGAGTTTATTATACAGGAGTGGTACAAAAGGTAAAAGAGCTGCTATTTTATCATTTATAGTTTCGGATCATCGTAAAAATAGAAAAGCTTAACTACTTAGAAAATATTTCATGCAATATGCTTAGCAATCGTATAGTTGCTGCAGATTCTGGAATAATTCGAAGGGGTACTTTTGTTAATCTTACGGGAGTCGCGGTAGAAATCGAAGGGCAATCAGAATTTAGAGAGCATTATTTTGAAATTATAAAGATTTTTTATGATAAATACAACATCTCTCTACCTCGATCTGTCTTAAAAACGGAGGATATTATAAAACTAATACCCTCCTATAACTTACATGAAGCACATATAGAATTAACAGAAAATCTATTAAAAATTGAAAATATAATACGAATAAATGTAACAAATACAATCTTATTGGAAAAGGTTAATACTCTTAAAGGTCCAATAGACGGACTTGACTTCCTTAAAACACTACAGAGTTATTATCCCATTATACCTGTTTGGAGGTACTATTGGAATAACTTTGATACTGCTGGGCACGTCGCCTTGGATGGGATATCGGGAAGAATAACTAAGGCATGGAAATTTATCGGAAAAAGAGCTGAAAAGATAAATATAGTCCCTTACGGAGATCTAACATATCCTTGCATCTCTTTATGTGATCTCATTTGTGGGTATCTTGGAAAAACAGTTAATCATATTGACGACAAAGAAATATACAAACAGCTAAAATCTAAAACACCAGCGTTTGTCAAATCGGAATTCATTGGAGATACTGATATCGAATATTTGGCTTCTGACTACCCCCATTCCTTAAAAACCGAACGGCACTTCCCCCATCCACTTATTCTTATCCATAAATCTAAGGATATAGACAACAAGATTGTTAGGGAGACTGATTTCTTTCAATCGCTTTTAAATTTTGCGGGAAAAGAGGGCGGATCGGTATCCTTTGAAGATCTTGTAAACCAACAGATTGCCTTACAGAAGGGAGATTGTATAATATGCTTGGATAATGAAGGATATTCAAAAATGAAGTTTGTGGAGCGGTTAAATCCTTCCAGGGAAATCAAGGTTTTAAGTGTTGAAGAGGCATACAAATTGATGGAAGAGAAAAATAAACAAGCGACTTTATAATCCATATCAAAAAAGTATTGAAGGAGATTAACCCCCGTGGGGACCAATCTCAAGTGTTAATAATGGTAATATGTATAAAAAGCTTTTCGGTTTTTAAAGGATTGTTACCAATATGGGCAACAATTATAACCCATTAAAAAGGGTCAGCATAATAAAATTTGGGACTGAACCTCTCTCTTTTTCATTTATAAGAAGTTCACATCCTGCTCCTAATGTCTCCCAATTTTTTGACTTTAGTAGCAAAGTCGAAAAAAAAACGAAAAGCTTAAATACTAACAAAACAAACTAACAACTGGAGGAGCGCATTGATACAGAAGATCGTTTCCTCATACAAAAAGCGAGCGATTGTTGAATGTCTATCTAGCGTTGGCAGCAAGATGTTCAGGCATCGCAGGTCTCGCTCCTCCTAAGTCTGGATATTTACCGGTGAACAAATAACAAACAGCATGATAATTTTAGTTTAGTTGCCTATCGGGCGTTTCTCCTTCTTATCCACCTGTATCTCCTCTATCCTCGTATGCGGATAATTTCCCGTTTCGTCTTTCTCCTCCGCTTTCACCATATCCCAGATCGTAAGCAACGCCACTGATAAACCATGAAGTGCATCCATCTCTACGCCGGTTTTCCCCACGGATTTCGCGAATACGGACGCTTTTATCTCCGTCTCACCCACTGCAAATTCAACCTTTACGGTTTCGATATTTATCTGGTGGCACATAGGAATTACCTCTGGCGTCTTCTTCACCGCTAATATCGCCGCTATTTCCGCGCACTCAAGCACGTTACCTTTCTTAGTAGTCCCGCCGGTTATCTTCTTCACCGTGCTACGTTTCAGTTGTATCCTGCCGGAAGCTACGGCTACGCGCTCGACCTCACCTTTATCGCTTATATCTATCATACTCGCGCTGTGCTGCTGCATTGTTCGTGTACCCCACTCACGGTGGTGGCCAGACGCCGAAATATATCTCCAGCCCGATGATCACAACGCCGATAAAAACGCCTATGAGCAGTATCATCTTCGGCGACATCTTCACCGCGGATTCCTCAACATCGTAATAGCGCATCAATCCGGCAGAGGACATAAGCCCACGATCTTCTCCCTTACCACCGCCTTTCTTATCCTCTTTCTTCGCTTTCTTCGTTCCTTTTCCTTTTACCATATCCTCTCACCTATGCTACGAATACTTATGTATACTCTCACTTATCATTCACTCTTTAATTATCCTCACTTTCGTGCCATTAACATCAAGAGTATTCTCATCGTTTTCGATTTTACTCACATCTTTGCAGAGTTCTACCTTCGTCGCCGTTGCATTCTCCATATCTCCACTATCCAAATCCTCCACGTATATCTCCAGTTTACCCAACGGTGCATTTAACGGGATACCATGCTCGGATTTGTATCTCCTGACGGCTCGGGTAATATCCGCGATTAAGTCACCTTCCATCTCTGCTTCTGCATTGATCATATCCCGCTTTACCTCTGGCCAGTGCGCCCTATGCACGCTCTTTCCCGGTTCGATATAGGAATACATCTCCTCGGCGTAAAAGGGAATGAACGGCGCAAGCAGTTTAGAAAGCGTCTGTAGCGTCCCGTACAATGCATATTTAGCGGATTCCTTTCCTTCATCGCCCGAACGGCCGTACAACCGCGACTTCACCAGTTCAATGTAATCGTCCGCAAGCACGTTCCATGCAAATATGCGTATGTCCTTCATCGCCTCGTCGAACTTATAGTTCTCCATTGCGTCCGTTACCGACAGGATGAGCTTGTTCAGTTTCGAGAGCAGCCATTTATCAATGACGCCTAGATTTACCGCTGAGCCTTCTTCGTATTGGTAATCTGATAGGTGCAGCATAGCGAATCGGAGAATGTTCCATAGCTTTTGCATGAATTTACTCGCGGCTACGATGTCCTTCCATCGGAATTGTACGTCCGAGCCCACCGCACCGCCAATTGCCGCCCACTGCCTGAATACGTCCGCACCGTGTTCTTGGATCACCTCGTCTGGCGAAATGAAGTTATTCCGCGATTTGCTCATCTTATAACCGTCCTCGCCCAGTACCATTCCGTTTATCAAGATCGTGTGCCAGGGTATTTTTTGGGTAAGCGCGAGCGAGCGCAGGATAGTGTAAAAAGCCCATGTCCTTATAATGTCATGACCCTGGGGTCTGAGTGCAACGGGGAATTCAATTCCCTTTCCTGATGGTTGCATAGCATTGAGGTCCCAGCCCGCAACCCAAAGAGCGCTTAGCGAGGAGTCCATCCAAGTATCCAATACATCCTGCTCGCCTACAAATTCGGTGCCGCCGCAATTAGCACACGGCATCTTCGGACTGGTCATTGTGGGATCAACTGGCAGCTCGTCTTCGTCTTCAGAGGCAACCTTCACGGCACCACAGCGCTTACAGTACCAAATCGGAATAGGCACGCTGAAAATCCGCTGGCGCGAGATGCACCAGTCCCATTCCATAGAGTCAACCCAATTCTTCAGTCGAATGGCGAAATGCTCGGGATACCACGTTATCGCCTCGGACGCTTTTATTATATCCTCGTGCATTACGCGCACAAACCATTGCCGCGTAGAAATAATCTCGATCGGCGTTTTACACCGCCAGCAAACACCCACGCTTTGTTGTAGCGGTTCGCGTTTCTTGAGCAGCCCCTGGGCATTTAAATCTTCAATTATCCTCTTTTTGCATTCTGTTGCCGTTAGTCCTTCATAGCCTCGTGCCACTTCCGTCATCCGCCCTCGTTCATCTATTGAGGCTATTAAAGGGAGGTTATGCAACTTCCACCAGCGCACGTCCTGCCGATCGCCAAACGTGCAGATCATCACCACGCCGGTGCCGAACGCGGGATCCACGCTCTCATCTTCGTAGACTGTTACGGTATGCTCGAATATGGGTACGACCAGCTCTCTCCCCGCAATGCCCTTGTAGCGCTCGTCATCTGGGTGCACCGCCACGGCGACACAACTGGCGAGCAGTTCTGGTCTCGTAGTCGCGATCTCAACGTACTCCACTTCTTGTTCTTCTCCTACCTTCTTGAAGAGTATGTAATTCAAAGAGGCAGCTCTATCTTCATATTCCACCTCAGCAAAGGCTATTGCGGTCTCGCATCGGGGACACCAGTTCACCGGATGCTCCGCTTGATAAATCATCCCATCGTGATACATCTTTAAAAACGAGAGTTGCGTAAATCGTTTGTAACGGTCGTCCATCGTAACAAACTCCTTGCTCCAGTCTATGGACATGCCAAGCCTCTGCATCATTCCCTTCATCTGCGCTATGTTCTCCTGCGTTAGTTGTTTGCAAAGCGCTCTGAATTCCTGCTTGTTTATCTGACGCTTGGAGATCCCATGCCGCTCCTCTACTTTCACCTCAGTCGGCAGTCCGTGGCAGTCCCAGCCCTGTGGAAACATCACATTGTAACCACGCATTCGCTTGTACCGTGCGATAAAATCAATATAACACCAGTTTAAGGCATTACCTACGTGGAAATCACCGGTGGGGTACGGTGGTGGCGTATCAATAACGTATGACTGCTTATCCGATGATCCATTAAAATAATAGAGTGATTCATCCCAGCTCTCCAGCCACTTCTTCTCTACCATCTCTGGTTTGTATTTCTTTTCCATTTTCATG
>JGI24025J20009_10003268_pt1 | contig 11137 bp, 8 predicted proteins | sample Cruoilmetagenom3_FD_20009 | JGI IMG/M metagenome (IMG submission 20009) | reverse complement strand
TTTCACTCCAGAGTGGGCGGGTAAAACGAAGGAAGTTAGTCAAAATATCGTGTCCTACTTTGGTGAGGATGGATTCGGGATGAAACTGGACTCCCTCCACTATATAATCTCGGTGTCTCACCCCCATTATTATGCCCTCAGGAGTTTTGGCAGTGACTTCGAGACAGGCTGCAAGATTTGCAGCTTCGATAATTAGAGAGTGGTAGCGTGTTGCCGGAAAGGGATTGGGTAAGCATTGGTAGATAGTTTTGCCGTCGTGCTGGATGAGAGAGGTCTTGCCGTGGACTGGCCAGCTTCGGCCGATTCTGCTGCCGTAGGCGTAGCCAATGCATTGATGTCCTAAACATACTCCCAGTATGGGAATTTTCCCTCCAAAGCACTGCACGACCTCACCGGAGATGCCGGCTTCCAGGGGTGTGCAGGGTCCTGGTGAGATAATGATATGGCTGGGGGCTAGCTCTTCGATTTGAGCTAAGGTAATCTGGTCGTTGCGATAGACCACTGGTTCCCAGCCCACCTCCCCCACGCATTGGGCCAGGTTGTAAACAAAGGAATCATAGTTGTCTATTATTAGTATCATTTTTAAAGTTACTGCCAGGATGGAATAGCCTTCTTCTCCCTGTGTGTTTAATTTCTTAGTGCTGAAGTATATCTCTATCTAGTCGTTGTTGACAAATTTGTCTTTGGTGTTTATCCTATTTATCACTGTCTCCTTACAAGCACTAATCTGCTGTGTGGGTACAGGCAGGCTTTTTGGGTGCGGATGTTATTTGCTGTATCATAACTGAAAAAAGGACCTCTTGGCTAGGGCTTCGAAGACCATGTGCTTCTTTATGTGTTATCTGGATTTAGGAAAGTAGAAGTGGAATGAGAAATCAGGATAAAATTCGCCGGAGAAGTAGAGGGAATTACCCATTTTATTGAAGGAGAGAATCATGGGAAAGGTTATCATTTTCGATACTACTTTACGAGATGGCGAGCAAGCCGCGGGAGCGAGCTTGAATCTCCAGGAAAAGCTGGAAATAGCCAGGCAGTTGGATAAACTTGGCGTTGATGTTATTGAAGCGGGCTTTCCTGCCAGCTCAGTTGGAGATTTTGAGGCTGTCCGTCTTATTGCCCAGAAGCTTAAGCGTCCTACGATTTGTGCTCTGACCCTTGCCAATATTAAGGCTATAGACAGGGCCTGGGAGGCGGTTAAAGAAGCCGAACATCCTCGAATTCATGTCTTTCTTTCAGCCTCGGATATTCACCTTGCCCATCAACTTAAAAAGAGCCGGGATGAGGTGCTGAGGATGTCTCAAGAAATGGTGGCTCGAGCTAAGAATTATTTAGATGACGTTGAATTTTCACCGATGGATGCCAGTCGAGCTGACCCTGCTTACATCTACCAGATTCTGGAGGCAGTGATTGATGCTGGAGCAACCACAGTTAATATCCCCGATACCGTGGGCTATGCTACCCCCCAGGAATTTGGTGGCTTAATCCAGGGCATACGGGACAACGTGTCTGACATTGGCAAGGCCGTGATCAGTGTACATTGCCATAATGACCTGGGGTTGGCTGTGGCTAATAGCCTCGAGGCAATAAGGGTGGGCGCACGGCAGGTTGAATGTACTATTAACGGCATCGGTGAAAGAGCTGGCAATGCTTCTCTAGAGGAGATTGTCATGGCTCTAAAAACTCGCCAGAACTTTTTTAAGCTCACCACCAATATTGATACCACTCAAATTTACCGCACAAGTCGTCTGGTGAGTGAGCTTACCGGGTTTTCCATCCAGCCTAACAAGGCTATCATTGGCGCCAACGCCTTCCGCCACCAGTCAGGTATCCATCAGGATGGGGTGCTTAAGAAGGCTATCACCTACGAAATCATAGATCCAAAATCGGTGGGCATCCCCTCGAGTACCTTAGTGTTAAGTAAAGTGAGTGGACGACATGCTTTTAAGGAGAGGCTATCTGAGCTTGGCTATACTTTAAGCGAAGAAGCCTTGAACCGTGCCTTTCGAGGCTTCAAGGAATTGGCGGATAAGAAAAAGGAAATCGCAGACCGAGATATTGAATCCCTGATAGCCGAAGAACTGCGCACCGTTACGGAGGTGTACCATCTTGACCATATTGAAGTCTCCTGCGGTGACCACAGTCTCCCTACGGCCACAGTCAGACTTATCGGGCCAGATGGGCAGAGTTTGGCGGATGCTGCTTTGGGGACAGGCCCGGTGGATGCCGTGTGTAAAGCTATCAATCGTCTGGTTGGCATACCTAATAAACTCACGGAGTTCACTGTTAAATCGGTTACCGAGGGGATTGATGCCATCGGGGAGGTTTTGATACGGATAGAGAGCGATGGTATAACTTATACTGGACGTGGTGCTGACACTGATATCATTGTTGCCAGTGCCAAGGCGTACATGAATGCGCTAAATCGTCTGTTGGCGGGAAAAAAGAGGGGGTAGTAATATATTTGCTCTCCGTTATAGCAACTGCAGTTATCGTAGATATTTTTCTGCTCCCCAAGATTCGGGGCTAATAAAGTCATTGTGAGCCCCGATTTATCGGGGCGAAGCAATGTCAAGGAGAACAATGGTTCAAGAATCTTAGGGGACTTTCTCATAAAAGGATATTTGGCATGCTCAAAATTTTGCACACTGCTGATATTCACCTCGGGACGAAGTTCTCAGGTCTGGGGAATAAGGGTAATCTTCAACGAGAGCAACTGAGGGCTACATTCAAGAACGTGATGGCCACTGCTATAAATCAAGAGGCAAACATCGTTTTAATTGCGGGAGACCTGTTCGATGCTAACCAGCAGCCACAACAAAATATAGATTTAGTAATAGAGCAATTTAATTTGCTCAAGGAGAAGAATATTCCAGTTTGCCTTGTCCCTGGCACACATGATTCTCTTGATTCCTCGTCAATTTACAGGAAGGTTGACTTTGAAGGGAAATGCTCCAATCTCAAAATTTTCACCGACGAGCATATATCCTGTAAGGAATATACTGACCTCGATTTGACAGTATATGGGAAGCCGAATTTAAGTAATAGGTCCTACGTGAGCCCATTGAAAGGGCTCGAGCCTTCGACCTCAAGCAAATTTCATATTGTTCTGGCACATGGGTCGTTCTATATCCCGGGGAAGACGGCGGAGGATGACCATGTCTTCAGGCTGGAGGAAATTCAAGCCAGTGGAATGAATTACCTGGCGCTGGGGCACTGGCACCGGCTCTATCGGTGTTCAGAAGAGCCTGCAGCCTGGTATTCCGGCCCGCCGGAGTGGATACCTGACCAGAGGGAGAAAGGTGCTGTGCTTCTAGTTAGCCTTTCGGACTCGGGTGAGGTTAAGGTCGAACCCATAAAGCTTGGACTTCGCGACTATGACGAAGTAGAGATAGATATGAGCGAAATACAAGAACTGGCGGCGCTAAAAACGAGAATCTCCGAGGGGACAAATCAGAATTTGATCAGAAAAGTCACTCTCAGGGGGCTTCGCGATGCCGAACTTATAGTAAATCCTGAAGAATTGGAAGCCGAATTGGGAGAGAAGTTTTTCCGTCTTAATGTTATGGATGAATCTCATGCCCGGTCGGAGGAAATATCAGTGGATGAAGGGCGATTAATTCGGAATAGATTCGTTGAATTAATGAAGAGGCAAATGGAGAACTCGGAAGGTGAAGCAAGAGAAACTGCTGAAAATGCTCTTCAGTATGGCATAGCCCTTCTGGATGGGAAGGAAGTCTTATAATGAGGTTGAAGAGGATCGAGCTCAAAAACTTCAAGAGACTCGTTGATTTCCAGGCTCAGTTCAGCCCCGGAATAAATGTGGTCAAAGGACCCTTGAATGAAATGGGGAAGTCCACTTTACTTGAGGGTATTATTGCTGCCCTTTTCTATAATCCTAAGAGCACTTCAAAGGAGATCAGGGAGTATGTTTCCTGGGGCTCAACCAGGCAATATCAAACCAGCCTTGAGTTTGAGGAGAAAGGGAATAGATGTTTACTGGAGAAGGATTTTGACAGAGGGGCTGTCAGGCTTATTGAGGATGAAGGTCGGGAAGGACTTGATACATTCAAAGAGGTTTCAGAGAAAATGGCTGAGCTACTGGGAACCAAATCTGACAAGCTTTTCTTATCCTCGTCTTGTATTCGGCAATCACAGGTAACTGAGATCTCGTCGGGTGAGAAGGAAATTACTGCCAGCCTGGAGGAAGTTGTGAGCGGAGGTAAGGAAAGTACCCTTGCCTCGCAGGTGATAGAGAAACTGGATAACAAAATGGCTGATATGAAGAGAGGATTGGATAAACTGTCGAAAAACCCCGGCACACTGGCCAATCTCAAGAATAAACTACAAGAAACTTCGCAGCGACATGATGAGGTCAGGAGCGAAGTCTCCAGAGTGGAAGCTCAAAAGATCCAGCTAGTGGAAGTAAGCAAACAACTGGCTGAGGTCAACGGTCAATATGAAAGTGCCAGGGTATTGCTCGAGAAGAACAAGCAGCGTAAGGATATTGAGTCCGCCATCGCAAGGTTGACCAAAGATTACAACAGCACGGAAGAACTACTTGGCAAAATAAAGAGCCTGGCAGAGGAGTTCAGGAAGGCCGACGAAGCGCTCAGAGCTAGCGACGGCCTTGCAGATAAGCAACAAGTTGTAAAATTCAGACGTGAGCTGGACGGGATTGAGAACAGACGTAAGGATATCGAGAAGGACCTGACTGAGCGGCAGAAGGAACTTGCTGAAGCACAGGAAAGGCTGGATACGAGAAAATCTGTCAGATTGCTTGGTTCTGAGAAGGGTATAGCCGCTGCCATAGCAATTCTCGCAGGCGGGATAATCGGAACTCTGGTTGGTTCCCTCTACCTGTTGAGCTTGGTTGTGATGGGGGCCGCTTCTCTGGTCGTCACTATACGGGCCAGAATTTCTCTCATTCGAGAGAGGGCCGGCATTTCGGGCGTTGCAGAGCGTATCCAAAGGATGAAGGAGTCCCTTAATGAACTCGGCAGGGACGAACAAGAACTGCTGGCCACGGCCAGGTGCAAAACGTCTGCCGAGTTCAATGACAAGGAAAAGAGCTTCTATCATTGGCTTGAACAGAAAGAGGGAGCGAAATACCGCTTAGAGGGAATACTGAGTGGTAGGACGACTCAGGATATTGAGCAGCAAAGGCTGGAAAGAGCCAGAAACTTAGCGGTTGAGCAGGCGAAACTTACCGAGGACTTGATAGAGACGCGACTGAGCCCGGAGGAATACATTGAATTGGAAAAGAAAATCCAGATTTTGGAGGCCAGGAAAATCTCTCTTGAGAACCAGAAAAGGCGTTGTGAAGTAATCATTGAACAGGCAAGGTTTGATATAGAAACTCAAATTGGACTAGAAGAGGAATCGGAGAATCTTCGGCAACAGTTGAAACGTGAAGAGAAAAAGATGAGCGTTTACGAATTAACCAGGGATTTTATGGCACAGGCGAGAACCGAGGTGCTTTCGTCAGCCGAAGAAGCCCTGGAGAACGAAATTCAGAGATATCTGGCCATCTTCACCAATGGCAAATACAGGCAAGTAAGAGTTAACAAAGAAGCCCTGGAGTTCTGGGTATATTCAGATGAGAAAGGAGACTGGGCTAGGCCCGAGGAATTAAGTGGCGGGGCGATTGACGAATTCTATCTAGCATTTCGACTTGCTCTGACGGGGTTGATATTTGGTGATAAGAAACCACCTTTGATATTGGATGACCCCTTTGTTAATTTTGACTCTTTTCGCCTAGCTTGCACGCTGAACTTTTTCAAAACGCTGGCTTCGGATTATCAAATCATCATATTCACGCTGAGCGATTTATATGATGAGGTAGCTGACAATATTATTTTGTTAGGTGAAAACGAGAGGCTTTTGTGATGAATTTAACACTTGTCATAATGAGCGCGGTTCCCATGATAAACAGCGAAGAATGAGAGGTGCATTGTATGGAATTTGATATAGCGGTTTTACCAGGTGATGGTGTTGGTCCTGAGGTAATAGCCGAGGCGCTAAAGGTTTTGCAGGCCGTGGGTGAGAAATTCGGGCACAGCTTTCATCTCCATGATGGTCTCATAGGTGGCGTTGCTATAGACGCCCTGGGAACAGCCCTTAGCGATGAGACTTTGCAGATGTGTAAACAGTGTGATGCGGTGCTGCTTGGTGCAGTTGGCGGTTCTAAATGGGATGACCCTCAAGCCAAAATCCATCCTGAAGACGGACTACTGGCTTTACGCAAAGAGCTGGAGTTGTTTGCTAATTTGCGCCCTGTGAAAGTTTTTCCTATGCTGGTAGATTCTACTAACCTAAAGCCAGAGGTAGTGAGGGGGGTTGACCTGGTGGTGGTTAGAGAGCTCACCGGCGGGCTTTACTTTGGTCAGCCCAAGAAACAGTGGCAAACTCCGGTGGGAAGGCAGGCAGTTGATACCCTGGCTTATTCCGAGGTGGAGATTGAACGCATATTAAAGGTGGGCTTTGAGTTAGCCCGGAACCGCCGTAAGAAGCTGGCCTCGGTGGATAAAGCCAATGTCCTCCAATCATCCCGGTTATGGCGGCAGATTGCCAAGGAAGTTTCTGCCAATTACCCCGATGTTGAGCTTCAACACATGCTTATTGATGCCTGTGCTATGAGGCTTATTCAGCGTCCTACTGACCTGGATGTCGTGGTCACGGAAAACATGTTTGGTGATATTCTCACTGACGAGGCTTCGATGCTGGCTGGTTCCATGGGCATGCTTCCCTCAGCCAGTCTGGCGGGAATTCCCAAGGGAAAAACCCTCGGCATGTACGAGCCAATTCATGGCAGCGCTCCCAGACGAGCGGGGCAAAATCTGGCTAACCCTATTGCCACTATCTTGAGTGCGGCTATGATGCTTCGCTATTCCTTTGCCATGGAAACCGAAGCCATGGCTGTAGAAAACACTGTCCTTGCCGTCCTGGAGCAAGGTTATAGGACTTACGATATAATGTCAGAGGGCAAGGTTTGGGTGGGAACGAAGGAGATGGGTGATTTGATTGCTCAAAAAGTGAAAGGTTGAGAGAAATTTTCATGTCAACGGTGCAACTTTATGATACTACTCTGAGGGATGGTGCCCAACAGGAAAGGATTTCCTTTTCTGTTGAGGACAAGTTGAAGGTTGTTCAGAAGCTAGATGAGTTGGGCATTGACTTCGTCGAGGGTGGCTGGCCTGGCTCTAATCCCAAGGATACTGAATTCTTCGCTAAAGCACGGAATTTGAACTTGGCACATTCTACCCTGGTTGCCTTTGGCAGCACCAGACATGTAGGTTGCCGGGCGGAAGAAGACCGAAATCTCGAGGCTCTACTTAAGGCTAAAACCACTGTGCTCACTCTCGTAGGAAAAGCCTGGGATAAGCAGGTAACCCAGGTTCTGGAGGCAACACTGGAAGAAAACCTCAACATGATTACGGATTCCATAAGCTATCTCAGGGCAAAAGGGCTAAGGATTTTCTTCGATGCCGAGCACTTTTTTGATGGATATAAAGGTAATCCTGAATATGCTTTGCAGGCGGTGGCGACAGCGGCTAAGGCCGGTGCGGAATGCGTAGTTCTCTGCGATACCAATGGCGGTAGCCTTCCACAACAGATAGTGGAGGCTATTAAAGCTGTTCAAAAGGCAAGCCCTGTTCCTTTGGGCATTCACACTCATAATGATGCCGAGCTTGCCGTAGCTAACTCCCTGGCTGCTGTGGAAGCGGGGGTTATTCAGGTTCAAGGTACCATGAATGGCTATGGCGAGCGCTGTGGCAATGCCAATCTCTGTTCTATCATACCAAGTTTGAAACTTAAGATGGGCATTGATTGTGTTACTGACCAACAGCTAAGCAAGCTCAGCGAGGTCTCTCGCTATGTATCCGAACTAGCTAACATGCCTCACTATGGCCGGCTTCCCTACGTGGGTGATGATGCCTTCACCCATAAGGGTGGGATTCACGTATCAGGCTTAATGAAATGGGAAGATAGCTACCAGCACATAAATCCGAATTTAGTGGGCAACCACCCTCGCGTTGTCATTTCTGAGCTAGCAGGGAAGGGAAGTATTATCTTTAAAGCTAAGGAGCGTGGACTACCTATCCCTGGAGGCAAGAAAATCGAGGAGGTGCTGAAGCAAGTTAAGCTATTAGAAAACCAGGGTTTTCAATACGATGTTGCCGAGGCGTCCTTCGACCTCTTGCTCCGTAGGGCTCAGCCGGACTATCAGCCACCTTTTGAGCTGGTTGACTTTATGATTGTGGTGGAGAAACGCCGCCGCCCGCCTACCAGAGGAAATCAAGAGGAGCCGTTATCCGAGGCCACTATCAAGGTCAAGGTGGATAACAGGGTAGTGCATACGGCTGCTGAGGGCGATGGCCCGGTCAATGCCCTCGACCAGGCTCTGCGTAAAGCTCTCCTCCAATTCTATCCTGACTTGTCTGCTATTAAGCTTATTGATTATAAGGTACGCATTCTGGAAGAAACCGCAGGCACGGCAGCCCAGGTCAGGGTGCTGATTGAATCCAGCGACGGCAGAGAAAACTGGCGGACAGTAGGCAGCTCCACTAACATCATCGAAGCTAGCTGGCTGGCCCTGGCCGACAGCATCGAGTACTGGTTGATAAAACAGGATGGGAAGGCAAAGGGCTGATTTTCGTTGTGCGAATGTTCAAATTGAAATTCTAAACTCCAAATCTTGAATTATATACAATGACAAATACCAAAGCCTAATCCCGATTTAATCGGGACAAGCCCAAAATCCAAATGACACAACGAACTGGTTTTAGCATCTAAGCATTACCGAGGTGTGAAGCCCCGATGAAATCGGGGTTCCTTCACGATTTTGTGAGGAATCGTGAATAGCATTGAAGTCTTTGAAAAATATGCTCAAAAATTCGATGAGTGGTTTGGTGCAAATAGATTTGCTTATGAGTCTGAAGTTCTGGCTTTAAGGAAGTTCGTCCCAACGAGTAATAACGGTTTGGAAGTTGGAGTGGGGACAGGAAGATTCGCAGTTCCTCTCGGTATAAAGGTCGCAGTGGAGCCTGCAAAAGCAATGGCAGAGATAGCACGAAAACGTGGGATACAGGTCTGTGAGGCGAGGGCCGAAAAACTTCCCTTTGGAGATTCTTCTTTTGACTTTGTGCTGATGGTTACAACATTATGCTTTGTACAGGATCCTATACAAGCGCTCAATGAAGTGAGAAGAGTGCTTAGACCGGGAGGACATAACATTATAGGGATGATTGATAGAGGAAGTTTTCTTGGCAAGCTGTATGAATCGAAAAAGAAAGAGAGTAATTTCTATCGGCACGCCAACTTTTATTCTGTCAGACAAGTTTTGGATTGGCTTGAGAAATCAGGATTTGAACATATTAAAACCTGTCAGACAATCTTCAAAAATCCAAAAGTAATAACTACCATTGAGCCTGTTAAAGAGGGTTATGGAGAAGGAAGTTTTGTGGTAATCGCTGCCCGAAAGAGGTAGACCCATGAGGATAGGAATCGTAATCTATGCAAATGACTCTTAAACCGTATGGAATGCCTTCCGCTTTGAAGGAAGACGGTGAAGTATGGGTGTTCCTGATGGCAAAAGGAGTAGAGTGTGAATCTCTTGATACCGACAAATTGAACGTGGCAGAACAGATACGTTCCTCTGTTGGCACTGGCGGGAAAACATTTGCCTGTGGCGCCTGCCTCAAAATCCGCCAATCCGAAGGTCCTGAAATATGCTCATTGTCCACAATGAAAGACTTGTACGAGAAAGTAAAGGAATGTGATAAGGTTGTTACATTTTGAACGCACAGCCGAAGTATGCTCGCTTTGTTCGGGTCACATAACAGAGCGCATCTGGCTTCATGCCTTCGGCGGAATTTCTTTTATCCGCCGAATGTGCACAAAATTGTCTCTTAACAGAGGAAGGGGAGACTACCATGGGTAGACCTGCATCCAATTTTGATTTTCGATTTATGTCTTTGGGCTACAAGTTTCGCGATTTTTTTCTGCCCCGCGAGAACATCTTAAAAGAGGTGGGGATAAAGCCGGGCTTTTATGTGCTCGATTATGGCTGTGGACCTGGCAGTTACATAATTCCCCTGGCAAAATTGGTAGGCGAATCAGGGAAAATTTATGCCCTGGATATCCACCCCCTGGCAATTCGTAAGGTTCAACATGTCGCCTCAAAAAAGCAACTGACGAACGTGGAAACCATTCTTTCTGATTGCCAAACCGGGTTGCCGGATAACACCTTAGATGCGGTTCTATTGTACGATGCCTTTCACCACCTGAGTGCCCCAGAGGCGGTATTAAAGGAGTTACATCGAGTATTGAAACCAGGTGGAATCCTATCCTTCAGTGACCACCATATGAAGGAAAAGGAAATAGTGGCTGAGGTAACAAATGGTGGGTTGTTCAGGCTATCGAGAAAAGGCCAAAGAACGTATACTTTCTTGAAAGAGGAATAGTAATGGGCGACTTCTCACAACTACAGCATAAGAAGATTCATGTCTTACGGCACCCCAGCTTTTTTTGCTTAGATAGTACTGGGTAATAAATTCTTAAGGTCAACCTCTGTCCCGCTAGGCGGACAAAAACCCTCCATCAACGGGTATAAGTGCTCCATGGACATAACTGGACAAATCACTGGCAAGAACCACAGCAATACGGGCCACTTCATCTGGCTGTCCCCCCCTTCTTAGGGGCAATCTCATTGCAAATTGAGCGCCCGTTTTAAGGAGGCCTACTTTAAAGCGGGAAAGTTCTTTGGCAACAGCCTTTGTTCCCGGAGTCGTTATGCCTCCGGGTATAATTACATTTATCCTGAAACCATTTTTGCCGTACTGTTTGGCTAAAGCCCTTGTGAGGGCGATGACTCCTATCTTGCTAATATCATAGGGAATCAAATCTTCTGCGAAAGGCAAAATGGCTTCAATAGAACCGATATTTATAATCACCCCTCCTCTCTTTAATCTTCTCCTTATCATATGCTGGCACATCAAAAGAGCTGACTTCAAATTTATAGCTAGTACCTTGCTGAAAAAGGCATCATCTACTTCCAGGAAATTCTTGAAAGGGTATATTCCAGCGTTATTTACCAGTATGTCAGGCTCTTTTCCAGTTAGTTCTTCCCATAGAGCAT
>JGI24025J20009_10003267_pt1 | contig 11137 bp, 10 predicted proteins | sample Cruoilmetagenom3_FD_20009 | JGI IMG/M metagenome (IMG submission 20009) | reverse complement strand
TAACCGCAGAGTACGCAGAGGGGCGCGGAGGGGAAATAAATGGTTAAATGCTCTGCGTTCCTCTGCGCCCTCTGCGGTTATTTTTCTTGCCAGAAAGCACATGATCGCAATCGGGAGACCAATCAACATACCTGAGTAGTTACAAAAAATCATCTACCAGCTTCGGTCCAAATAACCGGACTGCAAAGGTGTGGGCATGTTCGAGATCGTAAGGCGCGAAGAGATGGCAAAGGGCACCGTGATCCTCAATGAGATCGAGGCGCCGCGGATTGCCCGAAAGGCGGAACCCGGGCAGTTTGTGATCCTCAAGGCCAATGAGACCGGTGAGCGCATACCGCTCACCATGGCCGATACCGACCCGGAGCGGGGAACCATAACGGTAATCTACATGGTCGTTGGCAGGTCTACGGCACTTTTCAGGGAGCTTCGGGTGGGTGAAGGCTACCAGGATATGATTGGTCCTCTTGGTCGGTCGGCGCATCTGGAGAGGGTCGGCACCGTCGTATGCGTTGGTGGCGGTACCGGAGTTGCCGTATTGTATCCTATCACCCGGGGGTTGAAGCAGCTGGGAAACCGCGTCATCAGCATCATCGGCGCCCGCACAAAAGACCTTCTGATCCTCGATGACGAGATGAAGGCCATATCGGACGAGCTTCATGTGTGCACCGACGACGGATCTTACGGCCATCACGGTTTCGTCACCGATGTATTGAAAACTGTGCTCGAAGAAGAGGTTGTGGAGTTAGCGGTCGCAGTCGGGCCGGTTCTCATGATGAAGTTCGTATCCGAGATCACAAGGCCGTACAACATAAAGACCCTGGTTAGCCTGAACCCCATCATGATCGACGGCACCGGAATGTGTGGTGGCTGCCGGGTATCTGTCGGTGGGGAGAACAAGTTCGCCTGCATCGACGGGCCCGAGTTTGACGGGCATAAGGTCGATTTTGACCAGCTGATGCAACGCCTGCAGGCTTACAGGCAGGAAGAGATACAGAGCCTGGAGGCCCACCGATGCAAGCTGGAGCCGTGACGGTTAGGATGACAGGACGGCTGTTTTTTGTCCTAATAGTGCGAAGCATGGAAAGGTGCATATGGCGGAAAAAGAGCCTGTAAAGGAGAAGATACCCCGGGTTGTTATGCCCGAGCAAAGACCCGATATCAGGAGAAGAAACTTCGATGAGGTTCCCTTGGGATACACCTCCGAGATGGCGGTGGAAGAGGCATCTCGCTGCCTCCAGTGCAAACGACCCCCGTGCGTCGCGGGATGCCCGGTAGATATCGATATCCCGGCATTCATCGGGCATATAAGGGCAGGAGATTTCGATGAGGCAATCAAGAAGATCCTGGAGAAGAATCGCCTGCCTGCCATCTGCGGCCGGGTCTGCCCGCAGGAGACGCAGTGTGAGATAAGATGCGTGCTCGGGAAGAAGGGGGAGCCTGTGGCCATCGGGAACCTCGAGCGGTTCGCGGCCGACTTCGCCCGCATCAACGGCATCGAGGGCGCTCCGCCACGGCAGAAGCCGACCGGAAAACGGGTGGCGGTTGTAGGATCCGGACCTGCCGGGCTGACCGTTGCCGGCGATCTGATCGCCAAAGGGCACGAGGTGACCGTTTTCGAAGCCTTTCACAAGCCGGGCGGCGTTCTTGTATACGGCATCCCCGAGTTCAGGCTTCCGAAAGAGATCGTCTTCGCCGAGGTTGCCTTGCTCGATAAAGATGGTGTCGATATCGAGTGCAACATGGTCGTCGGCAGAACGGTGACCCTCGACGAGCTCTTCGACGAAGGCTACGACGCGATCTTTCTCGGGGTGGGCGCTGGGCTCCCCAGGTTTATGGACATCCCGGGCGAGAACCTGGTAGGGATCATGTCGGCAAACGAGTACCTGACCCGGGCAAACCTCATGAAGGCCTATCGGTTTCCCGAATACGACACGCCCATACCTCGGGGCAAGAACGTCGCGGTGCTGGGTGCCGGGAACGTCGCCATGGATGCCGCCCGGACCGCGATCCGCCTGGGTGCCGATGAGGCTCGCATCGTCTACCGCCGTTCGCGCCAGGAGATGCCGGCCCGCGCCGCAGAGATCCATCATGCAGAAGAAGAGGGTATCGAGTTTCTCTTCCTGACCAACCCCAAGCGTTTCCTGGGCGATGATTCGGGACACGTCATTGGCATGGAATGCCTGAGGATGGAACTCGGCGAGCCCGATGCGTCAGGCAGGCGCAGGCCGGTCCCCATCGAAGGCTCGGAGTTCGAGCTTGGGTGCGACCTGGTGGTGGTCGCAGTGGGGTCGGGAGCCAACCCTTTGCTTACGAACTCGATAAAAGACCTGGTACTGAACAGATGGGGCTACATCGAGGCCGATCCCGAGACCGGGAAGACCAGCCTCGACGGGGTCTGGGCCGGCGGCGATATAGTGACCGGGTCTGCGACCGTGATCCTTGCCATGGGCGCGGGCCGCAAGGCAGCCGATTCCATGCACGAGTATCTGACCGGAGGCCGGCGATTATCCTAAACCTTGTTGTTCTTTCGGGCCAGAGGCCAGGTTTGATAACCTAGGAGGCGATATCTGCCAGAAGATGTCTCTGGTATCCAAAGGCATAAAGGTCTCCCGGGGCCGGGGCGAGGAATTCAGAAAGGCGCTGGTCGACCTGGGCGTCTTCGATCAAAGTCTCAGGATTTTGTCCGACGAGGCTTATGTCTACCTCCCGGTCCTGGACCTGGACGACGAGGCGGCCGGAGAGCTCGGGGCCCTCGGAGAGTTCGAGCTGGTCTTTGCCGAGTTTTTGCCCAGGGAGCAAAAGCCCAAGGCCGAGGATATCCTGGGTCGCCGTCCCCACTTCGAGATGGTAGGCGATATCGCCATCGTGGATCCTAAAGATGCCGAGGAGGTGGCTTTGGCCCTGATGAAGGTTCACAGGAACATCAAGACGGTGATCGCGCCTATGGGACATGTTGAGGGCGAGTTCAGGACCCGCAGGTTCAGGCATGTGGCCGGGGAGACGAGGACGGCCACCCTCCACAAGGAACATGGTCTTCTCTACAAGGTCGACCTGGAGCAGGCCTACTTCACCCCACGTCTTGGGACGGAAAGGCTGAGGGTCGCCCGGCAGGTGGGCCCTTCGGATCTGGTGATAGACATGTTCGCAGGAGTAGGCCCTTTTGCTCTTCTCATGGCCAGGAGGGGTGCGAAAGTGATAGCGATAGACAAAAACCCCGCGGCGGTAAGGCTCCTCAGGGAGAACGCCGAGCTCAACCGGATCGGAAACGTCGAGATCCTGGAGGGCGACGCTTTGGAGATCGCCGGAGTCTACGAAGGCCGGGCGGACCACGTTGTCATGAACCTGCCCAAAAGCGCGCATATCTTCTTGACACCGGCTATCGAGGCCGCCAGGGAAGGGGGCATCGTCCATTACTACTCCATCTCGCCGGAGGAGGACCTCTACGGGAAAGATACGGCCTTGATCGAAGATGCTGCCCTGCAATCGGGCGCGGATATCGAGTATATCTACAGAGGTATGGTGAGAAGTTACGCGCCCAGGCAGTACAACGTGGTCATCGACTTCCTGGTGGATCAGAGGTGAGGTGGTCGGACCATCGCTCCGTCGTCTCTTATCTTCGTCGAGTGTGGGCAGGTGGGTGTGGATTTGATCGAACTCCTCCCTCAGAAGCTCGAAGGGCAGTCGAGGAGGAATATTCGTATTTGCAACCTTGCCGATATATGATAGCCTCTTTATCTTGATCTCGTCTATACCCTCATCTTTTTCCCCTGCCAGCTCGTTCGCGCAGACGACAGTTACATCATAGCATCTGCGGTGGCCCCACATCCTGAGCCTGATGCCACCCAGGCGGATTACCACATCCTCGGCTGTGGCGGCATCTCTCTCTTGTGCCTGCTCTTCTCGATCCTCTCCAGAACCAGATCCACCTTCGATCCCTGATAAGAGTCCTTCAGCTCATCCGGACCCAGGCCCCGTTCGACCGCTCGCAGTATCCCGTCCGCCTCCCGATAACTTATCCCCAGCTCCTCTTCGTCGGTCTGGCCGGACCATAGACCAGCAGATGGAGCCTTCTCCAGTATGCGCCGGGGCACGCCGAGACGGGCGCCCAGGGCTCTGACCTCGTCTTTGTAGAGCCCGGCCAGGGGCAGCAGGTCCGCCGCAGCATCCCCGTACTTGGTAGAGTACCCCAGCATGATCTCCGTCTTGTTCCCTGTCCCCAGAACCAGGCGTCTGTAAAGGTTCGCATGCCAGTAGAGCAGACTCATCCTGATCCTGGCCTTCAGGTTGCCCTGGACCAGCCGGGGCGCCTTCTCCAAGGCAACTACGTCGGTGTAGCAGGAGAGTATCCGGGATATGTCGATCTCCATCGTCTCCAGGTCGAGGCTGTCGGCCACGGTCCTGGCATCTTCGATATCCTCCCCGGTGGTCACGCCTCGTTCCGGCAGGAGGAGCGCCGTTACCCTATCGGGTCCCAGCGCCTTTTTGGCAAGCAATGCCGTTACCGCCGAGTCCAACCCCCCGCTCAACCCCAGGACGACGCCCTCGGCCGATGCTGCCTCCACCTGGCTGCGCACGAAGTCCACCAGCCTGGCCTCCACGTATCCTCCGATCATCGGAGGGTGTTTCGCCATTCCCACATAAAGTCCTTCTTCTGCACAAGACTTATCTCCGATAAGCTGGTCGGGGATACCAGCAAATCGACGAGGAATGCTTGGTATGCGACTTTCGATGGACTTGGAGCTACAGGATGTGCCAGGACAGCTGATACTGGCCCTGGAACCGTTTCGATTGTACAAGGGCAACATAATCAGCGTCGTCCATCACCGAGATCGCAAAACACCACGGGGGACGATCCCCGTTCAGCTCGTCTTCGAGATCAGCGGGTCCAGGATAGAGCAGGTCAAAAACCACCTCAAGAAGAACAACATATCGGTGGTAAGGATCGGCGAGGACCGTTTCGTAGAAGAGGTCTCGGTACTTCTGGTCGGCCACGTGGTGGACAGCGACCTGGGAGATACCATCAACCAGATCGACTCCACCGGCTTTGCCGAGGTGGTGGACCTCTGCCTCAAGATGCCTGGGATCGAGGATCCTTCCTCGGCCTACATCAAGATCAGGGCTACGGGCAAGGAAGAGATGAGCAAGGCCCTCGCCATACTGCGCGAGGTGGGAGTTCAGAAAGATCTGTTGGTGATAGAACCGATCGAGGCGGAGATGCTATGAAAGAGATCAGAATATCCCAGGTGGGTTGCGGCATAGTCGGGCACGGCTTCTTGGAAGTGGTCCGCAGAAAGAGGGATATGCTCAGAGATCTCGGTCTGGATCTCAAGATAGTCTCCGTGACCGACCACACCGGTACGATCTACGAGAAGAACGGCGTGGATCCAAAGAAAGTACTCGGCGTGAAAACCCTGGCAGAGGGCGTTGCCAACTCGGATATGAAAGGGCTCGAAGCCATCGAGGAGATAGAATCCGACCTGGTGGTAGAAGTAACTCCCACGAACATAGACCACGGTCAGCCAGGCCTGGGACATATGGAGATGGCCCTCACTCAGGGAAAGAACGTGGTGACCTCCAACAAGGGTCCTCTTGTGGTGGCCTTCAATCGGCTCAAGGATCTGGCCGGGGAGAACGGAGCCCGGCTGAAATATGAGGCCACTGTGGGCGGCACCATGCCTCTGATCAGCCTGGTCGAGCGGAACTTGGTGGGAAACAATATCCTGGGGATCAAGGGCATCTTCAACGGCACCTGTAACTACATCCTCACCAGGATGATGGAAGAAGGATACCCCTACGGTTACGCCCTCATGGAAGCCCAGGAGCTGGGGATAGCAGAGGCCGATCCCGCCTATGACGTAGAGGGCATAGACACCGCCGCCAAGATGACGATCTTGGCCAACTCAGTCTTCGGGATGAACGTGAAGTACGACGACATAGACGTGACCGGGATCACAGATATCACCACAGAGTCGCTGGCCCTGGCCAGGGACAGAGGATACCTTATCAAATTGATCGGCGAGGTACCTGCTCTCACCGTCAAGCCGATGCTGGTGCCCAGACGCAGCCCCCTGGCGGTGGGCGGTACCCTGAACGCCGCCTCCATCGAGACCGACCTATCCGGGACTATAACTGTCACCGGACTGGGCGCAGGATCCATCGAGACCGCCAGCGCCATACTCAGCGATATAGTGAACATCTATACCACCAGGAACATAGACGACCGGTCATGACCAGCTTTCTCCACTTCGCCCAGCTCTGCCAGAACATAGAGAGGGTCGGCGGCTCTCTGGAGAAGACCGAACTCCTCGCCTCTTTTTTGGTCGAGCTGGACGATGACGAGCTGGCAGTGGTCGCTTCTTTTGTTATGGGCTCCGTCTTCCCCGCATCCTCGGACATGCTTCTGGGGGTCGGTCCAAGCACCCTTTACGAAGCCCTCTCCAAGGCCAGCAGCTGCTCGTTACCCGATATCACAGAGATGCTCAAAAGATCCGGAGATCCTGGTCTGGTGGCGGCAGAGGTTATGAAGAATAAACAGCCCACGTTCGCCTCCTTTCTCGGAGAAGATGAACTATCCATATTATCCATCTCTGATGTCTACAGCACGTTTCTGAACATAGCCAGGTCTTCGGGAAAGAGGAGCCAGGGGGTCAGGAGGAAGAACCTCCGGTATCTCTTCAGCCAGTCCACCCCTTTGGAAGCCCAGTACATCGCCAGGATGGCCTTAGAAGATATGCGGATAGGGGTGGGCGAGGGGATCGTCCGCAACGCCGTAGCCAAGGCCTTCGACCAGCCCACAGATCTGGTAGAAAACGGCTATAACCTCACCAACGACCTGGGGTTGGTGGCACAGAAGGCCAGGCAAGATCGCCTCTTTGAGCTGACCATCATCATCAACAAGCCCATCAAGATGATGCTGGCCCAGCTGGGAGAGAGCGCGTCCTCGGCGCTCCAGGAGATGGGCAAGGCCGCGGTGGAGTGGAAGTTCGACGGTGCAAGGGTCCAGATACACAAAAAGGGAGACGAAGTCCAGGTATTCTCCCGTCGGCTTGAGAACGTGACGAGATCTCTGCCCGAGATCGTCAAGACGGTGAAGGACCACGTCCGGGCAGAGAGCGCCATACTGGACGGAGAGGCGGTGGCCATCGGTGAGGACGGGCGACCGGGACCCTTCCAGGACGTCCTGAAGCGGTTCAGGAGGAAGTACAACGTGGAGAGGACCGCAGCTCTCTTTCCCCTGAAGCTCTACCTATTCGATCTGGTTTACCTGGACGGGGAGAGCCTCCTCGATAGGCCTTTCCAGGAGCGTAGAGAGCTTCTGGAGAAGATCGCCGATCCGGAAGTTACCGCGGACCAGATCGTCACCGACGACCCACGTGAGGTGGAACGAGTCTACGCATCTGCGCTGGAGGCGGGTCACGAAGGGGTTCTCATCAAGAACCCCACTTCGCCCTACGCACCGGGCAAGCGGGGCAAGAACTGGTTGAAGATAAAGCCGGTGATGGAGACTTTGGACCTGGTGGTCACAGGGGCCCGATGGGGTGAGGGCCGGAGAGCCAAGCTCCTGGGCACTTACCGCCTGGCCTGCATCGAGCCCCAGACGGGAGGGCTGGCGGAGATAGGCTGGGTGGCCACGGGGATCACCGACGAGATGCTGGCCGATCTGACCGAGCTCTTCGGCGATAAGATGGTCGCCGAGGGAGGGATGGAGGTGGAACTCAAGCCGGAGGTCGTCTTCGAGGTGGCCTATGAGGAGATCCAGAAGAGCCCCAACTACTCCTCGGGCTATGCCCTGAGGTTCCCGAGGCTGGTGGGGGTCAGGGACGACAAGTCCGTGGCCGAAGCAGACTCCCTGGAGAGGGTAGCCTCTCTCTACGCCACCCAGCGAGGAAGGAACGGGACCCGATAAGCGGTAGATTTATTTCTCTTCGTGAAAGTCGAACCTGCAGGAGTTGTTTTAATTGATCTTCAAAAAGTTGAGCGAACTGAGCGACGAGGAGCTATCCGGTCTATTGGTCAGGGACGTGAACATTCAAGATGTTATACCCAGAGTGGTGGAGATCCTCAACGGGGTGGAAGAAGAGGGAGACAAGGCGCTGGCCAGGTACACGGAGGAGCTCGACGGGGTGAGGGTGGGGGTCCTCAGGGTCTCGGATAAAGAGATCGAGGCTGCTTATGAGAAGGTCTCCCAGGACATCCAGAAGGCTCTGGAAACGGCGGCGGATAACATCATGGCCTTCCACTATAAGCAGCTGGAGAAAGACCTGTGGATGACGGAGGTATCGCCGGGGGTGATGGTCGGACAGAAGATTGTGCCTCTGGAATCCGTAGGAGCCTACGTCCCCGGTGGCAGGGCAGCCTACCCCAGCACCGCCCTGATGACGGTGATCCCCGCCAAGGTGGCAGGGGTTCCCCGGGTGATAGTCTGTACCCCGCCCAGAAAAGACGGGAGCATCGAGCCTATCACCCTGGTGGCGGCCGATATGGCAGGAGCCGACGAGATCTACAAGCTCGGAGGCGTCCAGGCGATCGCTGCCATGGCCTTCGGGACGGATAGCATACCCGATGTGGAGAAGATCGTGGGGCCGGGGAACATCTACGTGACCGCCGCCAAGCAGCTGCTCCGGAACATCGTAGAGATCGATATGCCTGCCGGCCCCAGCGAGGTGCTCATCATATCCGATTACACCGGCGAGCCCGATATACTCGCCGCCGACCTGATCGCCCAGGCGGAGCACGATCCTCATTCGGTGTCGGTACTGGTGGTCACCGATGAGGATCTGGCCATAGCCACGAGACAGGAGGTGGAGGCACAGGCGAATAAAGCCGACCGGAAGAATATCGTGATGCAGAGCCTGGAAAATAGTGCCATACTGATCGCAGCCACCATGGAGGATGCTATCGTCTTCTCCAACAATTTTGCGCCCGAGCATCTGGAGATCATCGCCATAGACGCCATGACCATATTCGGTGAGATTAATAACGCGGGGAGCGTCTTTTTGGGCAGGTACGCCCCGGTGGCCGCAGGAGACTATGCCAGCGGCACCAACCATGTCTTGCCCACCTCGGGTTACGCCCGGGTACTCTCCGGCCTGAACGCGGACCACTTCGTAAAGAAGATCACGGTGCAGCAGATTACCAGAGAGGGACTGGCTCAATTAGAGGACTGCATAACCACCCTGGCGGAAGCCGAGGGCCTGAGGGGCCACGCCGAGTCGGTGAGAAAGAGGCTGGCAGATAAGTAAGAGGGAAGGAGAAGCGACTCTGGATCCATCTCGCCGAGAAAATCCTCCCTTCGGTCGGATAACCCTCATGCAACCTGGCCGCCGCATGGGAAAAGGCTATTAACCATCCTGACCCCTCCGAAGACGGTGCTGGAGTTGTTCGATCCTTTGCTCATCCCCCTTTTTGTGATCCTGCTGTTGCTGGCTGCCGCAGCACCCTTGATCGTGGTCTACCTGTTCCTCAGGCTCACCACGGAGGCCTTTATCCATGTGGGGTTCAGCCACTGGCACGCCTTCCTCATGGTCTTCGGAAGCGTGATGGGAAGCGTGGTGAACATACCCCTCAACACCATCCCCGTCACCGCCTACCCACCCTTTTTCCTGGAGATCGTTGCCGTCTTTTCACCCCTGATGGCCTTCACCTTTCCCACCACCTTCCATCCGGTGACTTTGACCATCAACCTGGGTGGGTGCATAATCCCCGTGATCGTTTCGGCGGCTATCCTGGTGCGGTGCCACGTCTCTGCCAGGCGGGCAGCCCTCGGCATCCTGATCGTCGCGTTAGTTACCTATTATATGGCCGTACCGGTGGCCGACGAGGGCATACTGCTCCCCATCTATGTACCCCCAACCCTGGCGGCGGTATGCGGCTTGACCCTGGCCAGAAGGTTCCAGACAGCTCCTGCGCTGGCCTATATCAGCGGGTCCATGGGAACCCTCCTCGGAGCAGACATCCTCAGGCTCCTCACCCCCGGCACTCTGCCCACCCTGGCACCTCCGGAAGAAAACGCGGCACCGCTGGTCCTCTCCATCGGCGGGGCAGGGGTCATCGACGGGATATTCCTGACCGGGGTATTTGCCGTACTCATGGCAGTTCTGATGGTACACCTCTTCCACCGGTCCAAAGATACCGGTTCCTACAGCTGTATAGACCCGTGACGACCGAGAACGAACGAACCTAGATAGGTGATGATAGAATTGAAGATCGCTGCCCTATTCTCCGGTGGGAAAGACTCGGTATACAGCCTCTACCTCTCACAGAGCGCCGGTATGGAGGTCGAGTATCTGGTCACCGCCTACGCCCAGAGAGACTCTTATATGTACCACGTACCTGCCATCGTCCTCAGCGAGCTATCCGCCCGGGCGTTGGGGATAGCTCAGGTCAAGTTCAAGGTGACCGAAGAAGACGAGATAACCCCGCTCAAGGACGCCCTCGCCGGGCTGGAGATAGATGGTGTGTGCTGCGGCGCGGTGGCCTCCAACTACCAGCGCAACCGGGTGGTCAAGGTCTGTGATGAGCTGGGGCTCGACCCGGTACTGCCTTTGTGGCACAAGGACCCGGTCTTCCTTCTGTACCAGATGGTCGACCTGGGTTTCGAGATACTGATCGTAGGGGTGGCGGCCATGGGCCTGGACGAGAATTGGCTGGGCAGGGTCCTGGACAGGAAGAGCCTGGACGAGCTCATGGAGGTCTGCAAAAAGAACCGGATGCACCCCATGGGCGAGGGTGGCGAGTACGAGACCACGGTTCTGAGCGGTCCCAACATGCAGGGCCAAATCGNGGTGGAGTTCGAAAAAAAGTGGTTCGGCGATTCTGGGGAGCTGGANATAGTCGNTGCACGACTGACACATCCATAAAGGTAACTACTCGGGTATGTTGATTGGTCTCCCGATTGCGATCCTGTACTTTCTGGGAACAAACATCAGGACTTCGCGTCTTCGCGTGAATAAGAAAGTAGGGGGCATGCGAAGACGCGAAGGGAGAGGCCTCGTCGATGAGATCATCGGGGAAAAGCTCTCACGCGAAGGGAGGGGACTCGTCGATGAATGTGGAAGAAGTCTCTTCCGTCGTGGTGGATACGGCTTTCCACCTTCATCGGGATCTCGGACCGGGATTACTCGAATCGGTCTATGAA
>JGI24025J20009_10003264_pt1 | contig 11143 bp, 11 predicted proteins | sample Cruoilmetagenom3_FD_20009 | JGI IMG/M metagenome (IMG submission 20009) | reverse complement strand
AGTCTGTCGATTCAGGTAACCCCGAAAAAGGGGGCCCGGGTCGACGCAGTAATCGACGAAATCCGCGAACTCATCCGTCGCCGCCACGGGCTCGGATATGATAAACCCGATGACTTCGCTATCAATACCCAGGAGACACTGCGCGATATTTACAAAAACATCACCCGGGTCGCTTATATCGTAATGATTGCGGTTGCCGCAATATCATTGCTGGTCGGCGGCATCGGTATCATGAACATCATGCTCGTTGCCGTGGCTGAGCGCACTCGGGAAATCGGGCTGCGCAAAGCGCTCGGTGCTACCAACAGAGTAATTCTCTGGCAGTTCCTGCTTGAATCTGTGCTCCTGGCTGCGGTCGGCGGCCTTATCGGGGTCGGGCTTGGTATCGGCATCGCCAAAATCGCCGGGGCCCTCGGCCACCTGAAATCCGCTGCTCCGTTCTGGATTATCCTGCTCGGGGTAGGATTCTCCGGCGGAGTCGGCATATTCTTCGGCATCTACCCGGCCTCACGCGCCGCAAAACTCAACCCGATTGAAGCACTCCGGTACGAATAGCATTTTCTACCCATGCTTGACAATAGGAAGTTGTTATTTTATAATCAGTTATGGCAATTAGAAGAACCAGAATTTCCGGAATGCTCGTCCTAAAAAGCAAAGAAACCAAATACCCGAATTTAGGAGGGAAGCAATGACCATAACCAAAGCTGATTTGGTTGAGAAGGTTACACGCCTGGTGGCGCCTAATATCACCAAGCGTGATGTAGCAAGAATCGTTCAGATGCTCATTGATGAGGTTTGCCAGACCCTCAGGGATGGTAACCGCATAGAAATCCGGGGCTTCGGAGTTATGAATACAAAGTTGCGCAAGCCCAAAGTGGCCCGCAATCCCAAAACCAAAGAGCCGGTTAATATCCCGCCCCGCCGCGTGCCAGTATTCAAGGCATCGCGTCTGCTTAAGAAAAGCCTAATGAAGAAAGGCATCTAGATGCCCTGCGGCAAAAAAAGGAAATTAAGCAAAATAAAGCGTCACAAATATAAGAAGCGACGTAAGTCTATGCGGCACAAGAAGAAAGTGCGCTAGTGCTGCGTTCCTAAAGTAATAAGACCTTTTTCTCTGCCACAAGCGACTGCTTTTTGGTAGGTTACGACAAAACATACCGCCTTACGATTTAAGGAACTTGACACTAGCCAACTTGTTCCAGAGTTAAAAAGAACCGGCTATCAGATAAGCAAAAGTCGGGTTGGCTTAGAGTGCAGATTCGGTTTCGGGAATGAGATAAAATAAACACCGGTTGGCATATATCGACCCAGTCCATCACGGCCTGAAACAGAGCTAATGCGTCAGGAAATAGCTGACGATGTTTATGCCCATTCTGAACGCCTGTTCCCGGATGTCTGCCGGGTCGTTGTGTGATGGTGTCCAGCCATCGCTGATATTGGTATTATAAGTATAATAAACTACCATATGACCACTGATAAAAATACCATAACCTTTTGGCGGGCCTTTGTAATGCTCATGGATTTTCGGCAGGCCCTTTGGGAAATCATAGAATTCATGATATATCGGATGGTCAAATGGCAATTCCACTAAGTCATTTTGAGGGAAAACCCTGGCTATTTCCCGGCGGAATGCCTTATTCATGCCGTAATCGTCATCCGCATATAAGAAACCGCCGGCTTCAAGAAAATGCCTGAGCCGAACCACTTCTTCATCAGTAAACCTGATATTGCCGTGCCCGGTCATGAAGAGAAAAGGGTAATTATATAACTCTTCGTCCATCAGGCTGACCTGTGGTTCGTCCTCGCCCGCCCGGATATTGGTCCGATGATTGAGTTCATGGCAGAGGTTCGGCACCGCATCCGGGTCATTGTACCAGTCACCACCGCCACTGTATTTCAACCTTGCAATCTGGAATCGGGCCGGCTGGGCCAAAGCCATAGCCGCTGGTAACAGAATCACTAACCAGGCTACTGGAATTCTCATCTAGTTCTTTCGCATCCGGCTTTTGCGCTTGACCGCGGCCAGGTATTTATAAGGTATGAGCACTTCACCCAGATAGATATGGCCGTTCTTGCGTCCGCCGTGGCAATCACTGCCCCCGGTTAATAGCAGCCCGTTTTTCTGGGCGATTTCATTGTAATGGTCAACTTCGCGCGGTCCGTGGTCAGGATGCCATACCTCAATGCCATCCACACCAGCGGCAATCGCTGCATAAACCGTATTATCATTATGATAAATCCCGGGATGGGCAATAACCGATACACCATGGTGCTGCTTGATAAAATTGACCGCTTCTTCTGGACTCAGTTTCATCTTTGGCACATATGCCGGTTCATCATAACCGATGAAACGCTTGAATGCCTGGTTTGTATCGGGCACAATACCGGCTTCAACCATCGCCTGGGCAACATGTGGTCGGCCCAGGGCCGCACCTTTGGCAATCGCTTGGACACGGTCGATGGAAACGACATAACCCAGTTGTCCGAGACGCTCGCACATACGCCGGGCTCGTTCTTCCCGAGCGTGCTGCAATCCGGCAAAGAACCCGAGCACATCCGGGTCATTTTCATCCAGATAATAACCCAGTATATGCACATCTATACCATCAACCGTGCAGCTCATTTCCACACCGGGCACGACCTCAATACCGACTTCGCGTCCGGCCCGCATCCCACGGCCGATACCGCCCAAAGCATCGTGGTCAGTGATTGCGACCGCGACTAATCCCTTAAGTTTTGCTTCCCTCAGGAGTCGTTCTGGTGTGAATAGCCCGTCTGAAAAAACCGTGTGGGTATGCAGGTCAACTGGCCCGGGCCCACTTGCATTTACATCACTCATTCGTTCGGTGTGCTACTGTTTCCTGGTATTCCCGGACCAGGCTTTCCTCTTCTGAGNCCATTTCATCAAGCGTNNCCCTTTTCTCGGCAACAAATTCCTCATCCTGAATATTCGGCAGGTTGACGAGCACATTCAGCCTTGCACCACGGAANGCTGTGTCCAGGTTCATTGTGCCGACGCCGGCATCGGTTATTGAACCCTTATTGCCATACTTCACAATCGGCCGAAATGTTCTCAGCGCCTCGAGCGCCAGCTTTGTGGTTTTGAAAGGTGTCTCGGCCGCAATCTTAAGCGCTTCGCTGACTGCCTTGGCGCGCTCTTCGCGCTCTTCCTCGGTCATCTTTGGTAGCTTATATGCCTTCATTACCTCCTTGAAAGAATCCGCATCTTCATCCACAAGGGCCAGAAAACGCTCGCGCATCGGCACAAGCTGATTCTTGACCTTAACCATTTCTTCATCGAACTCTTCATAACCGCGCTTGCCGATAGTCAACTTTGCCACCATTGTCAGAAGACCGACACCGATTGCACCGTTCAATGCCGCAGCCGAACCACCGCCCGGAGTTGACCTGGCAGATGCCAGCTCATTTAAGAAATCCGGCACGCCTTTGGCAGGAACAAGCCTATTCTCAAGAATCTGGTCACGCTTGAACCCGTTCAACTGCAAATAGAAACGGGCACATGCGTTCAATGCACCCTGGGGCGCAAGACCGACAATCTCCGACTCAAGCACATTGACGCCCCAGCGGCCGGCCTCCCGCTTTACGGTTTCAAAAACCCGGTAAAGCGGTGTCTTCGTATAATCGGTCATATTGATTGAAACCTGAACGCAACCCTTTTCCTTTACCTCAAACCCCAGCGCCTTGACGAAATGGAAACCACCGGTGCGGAAGCGAATTGCTTTTGCGATGCGTTGCGCAATCTTCAGGTCCCGGGTATCCAGATTGACATTGTATGCAATCAAAGGCGCTCTGACACCGATAACCGTAGCGCCTGCAGTAGGATGCACCTCTGGCTTGCCGAAATCCGGTGCCCGGTTCGGGTCGCTCTTTATTGCGGTGCGCAAACCCTCAAACTCGCCTTTGCGGATAACCGCCAAATCAACCCGGTCCGGTCTGGTTGCAGCCAGTTCATAAAGATAAACCGGAATCGAAAGCTCGTCCGCAATCCGTTTGCCAAGCCGTTTTGCCAGTTCGATTACTTCGGCCTGCTTCACACCGGTAATCGGCACAAAAGGAACGACATCGGTTGCACCAATCCTCGGATGCTCGCCATGATGCTTATTGAGGTCAATAAGCTCGCTTGCCTTTCGAACCGACCTGTAAGCGGCCTCAAGCACTGCTTCGGGCTCGCCCACAAAGCTCAGAACCGCACGGTTATGGTCCGCATCCATTTCATGGTCGAGCATACTTACGCCACTCACCGACTTGATGGCGCTGACAATCTGCTCGATTACCTCTGGCCTGCGGCCCTCGCTGAAATTAGGTACGCATTCAACAATTCTACGCATAATTCAAAACTCCTTTCACTTTAGCGAGCAAGATGCTATGTTACCGAGGATTGTCATACTGTCAATCACACTCGCAATCCGTTTGGCAGGAAAACTGGGGTTCCTTTTGTGGCATTATTATGTTATGGCGCATACCAAGGCAGAAGTGGAATATCTCAGACGGCTTGGGACGGCGATCCGCCAGTCGCGGCGAAAAAAGGATGGTCGTAAGAGCGGTTGTCCTTCGAAGTGAATCGCGGTTTGGAAATCGCTCCTACCGGTTTATTGGGGGCAGTCCAAGAATCATAACAGGTAAACTTGACTCAGAGCGGCTGCCATCTAAACTTGCTCCTCCGGTGAAACTACCTGATATGAAAAGACTGCCGAGTGGTGTCAGGCTATTGATATTTATCACTGCACTCTATGTTTTTCTGCTTTCAATTACCCTTCTCGGAGACGGATTCAAAGGTCTGGGAAGCCCGTTTGTCCGCACGCTGTTGTCTTTTACCGCCAACCCGCTTTCCGCACTCTTCATAGGAATTCTTGCAACAACCATTGTGCAGAGTTCATCCTGCACAACATCACTCGTCGTGGGCCTGGTTGCAAGCGGCACCATCGGAATCACGAATGCCATCCCGATAATCATGGGTGCGAATATCGGCACAACAGTTACCAATACCATTGTCTCTTTTGCCCATGTTACCAGGCGTCAGGAATTCGGCCGAGCTTTTCCCGCAGCGGTAGTGCATGATATATTCAACATTCTTTCTGTTGCCGTGCTCCTGCCGCTTGAGACCTTCTTTCACCCGATTGCGTGGGTTTCAGGTCTGCTTGCAAAGGTTTTCGCGGGTGTTGGCGGATTTACATTTGCCAGCCCTTTGAAGTTTGCCACTGAACCGGTTGCCGATTCTCTTGCCGGTTTTGTCCAACACAAACCGGTGCTGATGCTTCTTATTGCGATTATACTGCTCTATATTGCGCTCAGGTTCATCGTAGGCATGATGCGTTCGCTCGTGAGCCGCAGGCTGGGGCTTGTTATTGACAAATACCTTTTCGGCAATGCAACAAAGGCATTTTTAATCGGGCTTGCCTTCACAGCGCTTGTCCAGTCGAGCTCGGTAACGATTTCAATCGCGGTCCCGATGGCCGGAGCCGGACTCCTGACCCTGCGTCAGGTATTTCCATATTCGCTCGGTGCGAATATCGGCACAACGGTTACCGCAATCCTGGCCGCCTTAGTTACGGGCTCTGTCGGCGCAATCCAGATTGCATTTGCCCATCTCGTATTCAATATTACCGGCAGCCTCATCTGGTATCCACTCAAGGTCGTCCCGCTCGGCATTGCAACCTGGTGGGGCGAATTCTGCGCGCGGCGCCGGATATGGGCATTCATATATGCAGTTGTTGTATTCATTGCAATTCCTCTGGCAATGATTATCCTAATTAAGAGACGATAATGTTTCTGTCTGATTTCTACAAAGCTTGGGAAAAAACGACGCTTCTCAGCGAAGCTACCCGGATGTGCGAAGAGATGCTTGGGATCGGCCACCAGATGTTTCAATACTCACTTCGTGTGCTGATGGACAATGAAAAGCAGGCCGAGGATATTTATGCAATCGACCGCAGGATGAACCGACTCGAAATTGCGGTCAGACGCAAAGTCGTGGAACACCTCGCGGTCAACCCGAAACAGGATGTCATTGCAGCGCTCTTCCTTTCATCGATTGTCAGTGACATAGAACGGATTGGCGACTACTGCAAGAATCTCGTGGAACTTGCACAACACTATCCTGAAAAACCCACTGGTCCGTATATTGACCGTGCGCGCGAAATCGAGAGCGAAATTTCCCAGGAATACGATATGACCATTAAAGCGTTCCGGCAGGGCGATTCAGAACTCGGCCGCCTGGTCATGGAAACCAATGCCAGAATGGCGCGTAACTGCGACCTCTTGATTGATAGCCTCCTGGCAGAAACAGACATGCCTGGAAAGGATGCAGTTATCAGGGCACTACTCTTAAGGTTCATGAAACGGGTATCTGTTCACCTCAAGAATGTCGCTTCCTCACTGGTCAACCCGTATCATAAACTCGGGTACAAACCCGACGGCACACCGGACGACAGCGACGAATAGCCACGGAATAATCAGTTGAACCTTTTGATATAAATCTCTTTAGCGATACGGGCAAGGTATCGTTGCAGTCTCTGGTTGAATTTCTCCTGCTGAAGATAGTTCCGAACCATATCCTGCATTTCGAGATAACTCATCGTTCTCTCAGGCTTTTTATCAATTACCCTGATTATATGAAAACCGTGTTCTGAAAGCACGGGTTCTGAAATATCTCCGGAGTCAAGCGCGGCCACGACCGAATCAAAAGGCGGGGCAAGGCCCTCAAGCAGGAATTCACCCAGAAAACCGCCTGAATCCCGGGTAACCGGGTCATAGGAAAATTCATGCGCAAGCGAATCAAAGGCCAGACCTTGGGCCGCCTTTTTTCTTATTGACCTTGCCCGTGCCAATGCCCGCAATGTGTCGGCACGACACAGAGGCACACGGATAAGAATCGTCCGGAACCGGACTTTGTCGCCTGACTGCGCTTCAAGTTTTGCTGTCATATAACCTTCAGGTGACCTGAAAGGCGGAGAAATCTGGCCCGGTTTCAACTGACTAAGCACAAGGGCCAGTTCCGTGGGAATTTCATCCATGCCTTTCCAGTCCCAGTCACCGCCAAGGGTCGAGGTGTTTTTATCATCTGAAAAGGAACTGGCCACGATTGCAAAATCGCCGCCTCTGGACAGAATATCCAGCACTTCGCCTGCACGGTGCATGGCAAGAGACTCGGTCTTTGCTGAAGGTATAACAGCAATCAGTACATGCGCCAGGGTGACATGTCCTGGAACCAGCGCAATTGAGTCACGGTTTTCATTGTAGAACCGCTTGGCCTCGGCCGGGGAAACATAAGTCGCTGTCAGGCCAGCTTTCTCCAGGAGCCTCCTTGACAAAAGCCGGCGACGCACATCATTTTCATAACGCAATCTCAAACTCCGTTCTGTCATCCCTTCGGACAAAAGCGCGGCCTGAAACTTCTCCTCGCTCTCAAATCTGTCTCTTAGAGTCTTGACATCGGCATCGACCAGAGAAGCAACCTCTTCCCGCGTCACTACGATTGTATCCCGCTTTGCCTGCTCCTGAAGCAGTTCGTTGTCGACTAACTGTTTCAGCACTTGGGCGCGTAACGCTGAATCGGGTTGCACTGTGTCACGCATAGCGATGCGCACGAAATCCTCCGCCTGTTCCAGTTCACTTTCCAAAATAACAGTCTCTCCTACTTCTGCGACGATACTATCTACCGGTCCCCCGACAGAAATTCCAAAGAGCAGAGCAAATCCGACCAGGGACACAAAACTTTTACTGGAAGTAAGCATCCGGCTTCAGTTCGATTTTGGCATTCTCGCGCAGAGAAGTAAGCATTCTATCAATCAATACCTGCTTTTTTCGGTATGCCAGCACCGCTTCAATATAATCCTTAACCTCACCGAGGCCTACTTCACCTTTAACCTTTTTCTTGTCAACGAGTTTGATTATCTGGTATCCTTCCTGACTCGGGATTACATTCGAGACTTCACCTTTCTTGAGCGCGAATATCGCCTCTTCGATATCTGGTTCTCCGCCCATCCGCGGGTCGCCAACACCGCGGGCAAAATAGCGGGATTCCTGGCCACCTTCTAATAGGGCATCCTCGGACCTTTCCTTGGCCAGTTTCTTGAAATCGGCACCGGAACGGATTTCCTCAAGGGTTTTGGCGGCAAAGAGACTATCCCTGAGCACAATGCGCATCATCTTCACTTCGTAACTGAACTCGTCTTTGTGGATATTGTAATAGTTCGAGAGCTCGACTTGACTGACCGAGACTGATGAGGTGAGCTTCCCCAGGAGTTCATTGACCAGATAATCCCGCTCCAGACGCTTGAGATAGAGCTTCACATTCTCATCTTTGTTCAATCCGCGGCGCACCGCCTCTTGATACATCAGGGAGTTGGATACCCACCTGTCAAGGATCTTAGGCAAATTCTGCTGGTTTACATCGTAACCTTGAGGAACCAGCGCAGTGAATTCGTCCTTGGTCAGGTAGTCATCATTCACCTGGGCGATAACTGCGCCTTTGGGCTTGGATGAACAGCCGGGCGTGAGTATAACTATCGCCAGACACAGAACCAACCCGTATTTTATTTTCTTCATTTGTGCTCCTTTGAATTTTTTCTGGCCCGCGCGACACTACGCAGAGCCACTTCGTCAATTGTTATATTCGCCTTGGACCGAAGCCCAGCCGTATACTCCTTTAACCGTTTGTCTCGGCGTTCGGCAAGAAGGCGATGGCGAATCATGGAAGATACCGCTTCGAACTTCGAGTTTACATACTTGCTTCGGTTCTGCTCATAGTAGTTACGGACCGCTTTGTCGGAAACAGTTACTTTGTCGGTAATTTCCTTCTTGTATAAGGCTTCATAAAGCAGGTCGCTGTGCTTCTGTGCGAGTTTCTTCTGGACCCTGGGCAGTTTGTCCAGCCCGCGGTGGAGTGCATCGTCGTAAAGCAAATCCTCTTCGATTTCACGGCGGATGGTATACTTGCGCATTGCGGTATCAAGTGAAGCCGGGAATCGCCGGGCAACATGGAGCAAGCGTTTTACTTTGACATACTTGGTGTTATCCCGGATAGCGACACATTCTTCTTTTTCCTCTTCGGTGATTGAATCAACCGGCTTGCACAAAATATCAAGTCCTTTCGGGTCATAAACCAGCCGGGTGCGTAAATCGGCAAGGTATTTGTTTGCCAAATCCCGACGCTGCTTTTGTTTGAGACTTGAAGTCAGTTTCTGTTTGATTTCCTGAAAAGGTGGTGGGGGCGGGTCTGCCGGTCTTCGGTCAACAAGCATGATAATCTGATAATTGTTCCCGACTCGAACCGGGTTAGTCCGGCCGCCCGGCGCAAGCGCCAGCACCACGCTGCGCACCGGTTCAGGGATAGCCAGTTCTGGCCGATAGCCCAAATCACCGCCTGACGGTGCGCTTGGATGAACCGAATAGCGGACTGCCAGGGTTTCGAAAGGCACGTCGGCATTGAGCTCGGATGCTATGCGCCGTGCCAGACTTTCACTGGGAACTTCAATGAGTTTGGTATGGATTTCATTCTTGAGCAGTTTGTAGGCTACCTCCAGGTCAAGCTCGTTTAACCGGTTGCCTCGGGCTACTACTGTATTGTACAATTCCTGGGTTACCAGCCCCTTTTTTTCTAATTCGAGCCGGTAGGTAATTTCCTGTTCCAATCCCTGTCGTTCTGCTTCCTGAACGAACAATTCCTTGGTGACTATATTCTCCAGCACTCGGTGTTTTGTTTTATCTTCACCTATGGTTGAATCAATACGCCAGGGAAGGGATGCGGCAAGCTGCTGTGAAGTTATGGCTTTGTTGTTAACCCGTGCGACTACCGGTTGTTTCTGGCTGCACTCCATAATCAGAAGCCCGGCCAATGCAACTACACTATAACGATATAAAAGACGAAACGCAATGTGTATCATTTGAAGTTACTACAATAACTGTCTGCCAGAAAATGTCAACATCGTGGCTTGACTTTACTCAGGATGCTTATGGTCATCATAACACTGTGGTATTCCGGTTACGGTAGCAGACTGAGCCTAAACGACTATTTCTTGCCTTGCTCTGGCACTGCGGCCGGGATTCCGGCCATTTTGAACTTGAGTTGACCGTGCTGCGTGGGTTTAGTCTTAAGCGAAATAGTTTTGGTGTTTTGGGCAAGAATCAAGTCAAAAATATCGCCAGGCTCCAGTCCTGGAATAGCCGTGCCTTTCAGCACTTCATTCTGGGCAAAGATTTCAGGGGCATCTTCTCCGCTCCATTTCAAGGGATAGGTGAATTCAAGCGTAGTAACCCCGGTCTCGTCGTCAAAGTCGATATCCCAGTCAGGAAAGAGGGAATCGGCTTCTGCGGCGACCGTATAGCCGTAGTCTTTGCCAACCACATTGTAAACCGCGGTTGAATCATCGGTGTAAAACCCAATAACCATATTCGATTCGTTCATCTTTGGTGCGCCAAAACCGATACCAAACCAGCCCTTGGCTTTAGTCTCCAATGCCAAATATATGAGGCTGTCGTCAAAGCCCCAGGAAATGGTTATCCCTGTCCCGGGGTCCTCAAATTCTGCCGGGTATTCATTGTCCTCCCGGTCGACTTCTCCGTCCACAGATACCCGGTCATCCATTAGTGAGTCATAAGGCATCACCGGCATCTCCTGGGCCAGCGAAAAGCTGGCAAGCAAAAACAAGATAAGGCAAGCCTGCACCCGGGGGAAAAGAAAAGGATTCGCTTTTCTGTGCCTGTCGAATAAGATAGGTTTGATACTTTTCATTATTAACTCCTTTGTTCTATAATTATTCCTATTTTCTGGTATATGTCAAGCAGTTAGAAGACCGAAATGCATTAAAAATTACTCGGAGAATTTGTCGCACCGGAATAGAATGGCTTGGTGATTAACAAATTGGGACGGAAGAACTTAACTGACTTTGCCAAGTGCGACAGTAACTTGAATCAAACCACAGGTGTCTTACTCAAAACATGACCAAAATAGACGCTATTAACCAGAAGCTGAAACGGAATGGGCTCTTATGGATAGAACCGGTTCCCATGCTGCTAGACGGCATCGTGGATACTACACCCACAAAGACTTTGTTGTTGAAAGGTAAAACAGGGCATATGAGCCCAAGACGACTCAAATACCAGCCTGTGCCGGCCCGTTGCT
>JGI24025J20009_10003262_pt1 | contig 11147 bp, 15 predicted proteins | sample Cruoilmetagenom3_FD_20009 | JGI IMG/M metagenome (IMG submission 20009) | reverse complement strand
GATTATTAAGCATTTACTGATCAAATCTTAACCATTTCTTAAGCATTTCATCATATTTATCGCTTATACTCATTTTATTCATTGAGATGTTCTCAATGAAGCAATGAGACCTTTATCTTTTCTCTCCTTTTGGATTAGAGGCTCCTTCCGAAAAACCCTGGCGGATGATTATGGTGACATCCGCCGGGGTTTTCTTATTAATGCTTGGTTGCTTTGAAAATCATGTGTATACGTCGTGGGGTGGGGTATTGAACCTCCTCTCCCTCCAATTGAGGGAGAGGATTGAGGTGAGGGTGACTAATGAGTGCCTATAGCGAGGTTTGCGCAATTCTTTTTTTATCTGGTGAATTTGCCAAATACTTCTTTTACCCAATTTCTGATTTTTTCCCAATCCCGGTGATCTTGTTCTGGTATCGATTTCATCGTTTGGGCAAATATGCCTTCTAATTTGTCATGGGCCATGCAACCGTCAAAAAGCCCTAAACTGACTGGCTCTTTGAGTTTCATCATCGGCTTAGCAAAAGAGGTCGCCTTTTGAATGTTTTCTGGGGTGGGGTCACTCATGGTTAGACAGACGAGGAAGTATGCCACAGGCACATTTTGAAGGGCTTTGCGCTGTCGTTTTAGAAATTTCTTCAGCTATTGCCTCTGCAACTTCACCTGTTGAGCCTGCTGCAGTGCCATAAGCAACAAGAATTTTCTTAGACATGCGACGATTCCTTTCATTAAGAATTAAACACGAAGAATAAACGTAAATTATCGATCTAAACTAAATTATAACAAAATAATAGCCTCTTTAATTCCAATGTGAAGATTTTCAAACACATTTTTCGGTAATTGTCTTGTATTTATGACTCAAGATCGTAAATGAAACTGATTAGTCTGCAAAGTGAAGAACAATCCAAAAACTCAAGAAATAATTTGGATCGAATAAAAAATGATATTTGACCAAGAAATCCAATCAAATTATTTGAAGGAGAATTTTCTATAAGCCTATACCACATATTAAAACTAAATCTTTCATCATTGGATTAAACCAAAAACAATAAAACTTGATAACATTTTGCTTTCTTATTCTATGGTTTACTATTTGACATTTTGTTTGACAATTCGTATAATACTTTCGAAACTCGTCGAGCCGTTACATCGAGGACCATACTTATTTGTGTGATCGGACTGTATAAGCGACTTGACCTCAGGATATATTACCTACGTCAATTCGAGTCAACTGAAAACAACTAATAATATTTGTGTCAATTGTGGGATGGGCGCATAGAATTAGCCCCCATTTCGTTATGGAGTACTTTTGAACAATCCTGAATTGTATATTGTCCCGCTCCTTATTGGATTTTTAATGACCTCGCTTTTGGTGATAACAGCGAAGAAGTTAATTTGGATTATTACTTCGATTGGTTTAGGCAGCGTATTATTATCAATTCTTTTCTTTATTTTTGGAGCACCCTTTGCTGGTGCATTTGAATTAAGTGTTGGTGCTGGTTTAATTTCTGTTCTTTTTATTATTGCTACCAGTATAGCTAATAGAGCAAAAGGATTAGAGAAATGATGAAGCGATCCTGGGTTATCAGTATTGTGATTGTTTTTTCTCTTTTATCAATTGGATGGTTTACCTTTCGCTGGATGAATCCTGCCTCTCTTGCTGAGGAGGATAGTTTCCAATATTGGCTTTGGAATTATCGAAGTCTGGATATAATCACCCAGGTTTTACTCATATTTGCTGGTGCATTAGGTATTGCTGCAATATTGCCGGGTGAGGAGGATGATGCTTGATTTTGCATTACCCACATGGGTGATATGGTTAGCACATGGTAGTGTTGTCGTTGTTTTTATTATTGGGCTGCTGTGTTTCTTCCTCAGGGAGGAATTGATTCGGCAAATTGTTGGCTTTAAACTGATGCTACAAAGTATCAGCTTAGGGCTAATCCTCACTGGGTGGCAAAAAAATAGTCTCTTTTTCACTCAAACCCTGGTTATTTCTGCTCTGATTGTTGAAGCAGTAGTGCTTGGTTTAGCATTGACCATGATTGTTCATATTTCAAAACATCCAGAAAAAGATCCGGGGACACTTTCGCAGACTAATCGAATGAAACGGAAAGATAATGGTTAATATGAAGGAAATTGTCATACTTACATTATTTTTCCTGCCATTATTACTCAGTGTTTTTTATGCGGTGATCAACCGACAATATTGGAAATGGCTAATATTCCTTCAACAAGCAATCGTTTTTGTCGGCACACTATCTGTGTTATTGTTGGGAATAAAAGATTTCGCCACAGGGCTGAGCTTTCTAAATGAACCAATTTATTTAGAATTTTCTACCACACCTGCAATCTTATTTTTATTTATTCAATTTGCTCTTTGGATTTACCTGGTTAATAGTGATTGGTGTGAAAATTCTTCACGTTTCCACGTCATTGTACTGAATATCGCCCTGGCTTTTGGATTCGTCTCATTTTTCAGCGGTCAATTCATGATCCGTTATATTGCTTTGGAAATTGTTGGTTTGTGTGTCGCTCTTTCAGCCATTGAGTCTTTTGCCAATCGCAGCAAATATAAAAAATTTGGATTCATTTTTTTAATTCTGCGGACAGGTGATATCGGTCTATGGACTTCAATTTTGATCCTCCAAAATCATGCCCAATCCCTTGATATCTCAGAGATGATCAGCGCTGCGAGTCAATTATCCCTCTTAAATCAAGCCTGGGTTTTGGCTGGTTTCTTATTTGCAGTGCTTGTAAAAACAGCCATTTTACCTTTTGGGTTATGGTTACAATTTTCGGGATCAGAAAAGAATAATTTTATTAATTGGGTTCCAAAAATCTTAATGCCTTCCTTGGGTTTATATCTCCTTTACCGAATTAAACCGCTTATTCAATCTCATGAAATCTTAATTGGCGTTACGGGATTCTTTATTGTTTCATTAATTGTATTGTTAATGGTTCTACACAGGTTGGGCAGGTTAAAGGTTGAGAGATGGCTACTATTTTACAGTCTCATTTTTGGCATGTCGGTTTACTTATCGACCTTTTCATCATCTACATTGTTCTCATATTATATTTGGGCCGCCATCTTATTTATAACGTTTTTGATTGTTGAAAACCAGTTATATAGAACAAGCCCTTTTCTGTTAAAGGCCATCGTATTAATGATGATGAATGGGGCTGTCGCCACTGTAATATTCCAAAATCATTCATTATACATATTCGTTATTTGGGTTGGTTTGACTCTCTTAGTTACTGATTGGGTATCTCATTATCAATTATCAATGAAGCTTCAAAGTGCGTTATTTAATAAACAACAGAAAATGCACGTAGATTACCATTCAGAGGTATTTACCGAAAAGTCAACAAAATGGTTGAATAAGGTCATTGCTAGGACAGAAAAATCAGCTTATTGGTTTTACCAACAGTGTGAAATAAAAATTTTCGCAAACATATTTCCTATGTTAAGTAAGACACTGATTAATGTTTCTGAATGGACATCTTTGAATATCGAGATGGGTTTAACTCGGGTATGGGTTGGTTCAATTAGGGGTGTGGTCAAAATTTCAGAGCTTACAAGGACAAAAATTGAAGCTACATTAGAAGGAACTTTGGTTAATATCAGCAATCAATTGGTTAAATTATCCAACGTGACTCTTATCCAACTTGAGGATGGCGGATCAAAAAAGACTTCATTAATGATTAAGAAAGCAATCAACCAATTAGGTATCTATGACAATCAGACTCAGAAAAAATCCTTACGCTGGGACCTGTTCTGGGTGCCAATTATTTTAGTGGTCATCATTATTTTTCTAATCATCTCTTAAAGGGGTTAACATCATGAATTTTAAAGAAATATTACTTTCTGGAATAACAATCCTCCCACTTGTTGGCGTCATCATTTTATTATTGTGGAGAAAAGCCTCAAAAAATCAAGCGGCAATAATTGGCATTATCAGTGAGGGATGCGCGTTAATCATCCCTATTTTTTTGCTGGCAAATTTGCAATCAGGTGAGACTATCCAGTTTTCTTTAGCTTGGATTCCCAATATGAATATTTCATTCAGCCTCAAACTTGATTGGCTGGCCCTAGTGTTCCTCATAACGGAGGTATTGGTTACATTAGTAGCCATGATATTCTCTCTGGGTGAAAAAACAGGTGAAAAAAACAGCAATCACTATTACGCGTTGTTGTTATTGTTCAGCTTGGGGATGTCTGGAACCACTTTGGCAGATGATGTTTTCCTGTTTTATGTATTTTGGGAATTGATGTTAATCGCTTCTGTTTTGTTGATTTTAATCTGGGGTTATGGGGAAGATCGGTACAGGATAGCGTTAAAGTATTTTATTGTCACACATATCGGATCTTTGCTTGTGTTAATTTGCCTGATAACGATGTATGTAAATTTAGGTTCAGCAAGCATCACCGAACTCACTACACAAGCAAGTGCCCTGCCCATTCAGATGCAAACAATTTTGACAATCTTTTTTATCGTAGGGTTTTGTGTCAAAATGGCCATTTTCCCACTGCATATTTGGCTGCCTGACGCACATACAGTTGCTCCAATGCCAGTCACGATTATCCTTGCAGCAGCTATGCTTTCAATGGGAACGTATGGAATATTAAGATATCCAATTGCCTTTTTCTCCCTTGATATCATGCAGCCCTTTGCAATTTGGCTGATGGTAGCTGGATTGATCTCTGAAATTTATGGTGCATTAATGGCGTTGGCGGAAAAGGATGTTAAAAGGATCATCGCTTATAGTTCTGTAAGTCAAATGGGATACATCCTGTTTGGGATTGGTTCACTGACTGAACAAGGGATGGTAGGGGCAATCATGCACGTGGTTTACCATGCTATTGTTAAAGCATTGCTATTCATGGTGGTCGGCATCATCATAGCCGCCACTAAGGAACGTCAAATAGAAAAACTTAGTGGTTTGGCAAAGATCTTGCCCGTCACAACCGTGTGCGCGGCAATTGGTGCTTTGGGGATTTCCGGGATGCCGCCATTAGGTATTTTTAATAGTGAGTGGATGATCTTTGCAGGAGGGTTTGGGTCTGGTTATTCACCCTTATTGACCATCTTGACTTTGATGGGATCTTTATTCACGGTCGTTTATGCATTGCGTTTCTTTGGAAAAATATTCTTGGGCAAGCTGAGCCCTGGCATTGAGCTAAAAGCCTCGCCCAGAGCCTTAATTATCCCAACTGTAGCAGTCACAATATTTCTGATTGTAGAGGGACTGTTACCTGCGTCATTACTTTCTTGGGCGATCCAAGGATTGGCTGTCGTTTTTGGAGGCACTTCATAATGTCTGGTTCGATTGAGGCTATACTCCCATCATCGATATTAATCCTTGGCGCTTTTGGCATCTACTTAGCTGCAAGGTTTCTGCGTTTGAGCAATCGGGTTGAAGCTCTTTTGACTGTGGCTGTAATAAGTGCAGCGTTAATTGGCTTGTTAACCCTGGGAAAAAACTCGAATGGTATTTTGTCGATTTATGGCGTATTTGAGCCTGGAGGTATTCAATATCAAGTCGATGTAGTTGGCAATTATATCACCGCAACCAGTTTTTTTATTGGAATTTTAATCACCATTTACTCAGGGGAATACCTTTCCAAGGATCCACGATATCTATTGTATTACCCTTTGATTATGCTGACCCTTGCTGGATTATTGGGGATGTTTTACACGACGGATCTGTTCAATTTGTTTTTATTGACCGAACTCATCTCCATCACTGCCAGTGCACTTATCGCTTTTCGATACAAAAAAGAAATTTCAATTAAAGCGGGGATTAAATACCTCATCATGAGCAGTTTAGGCACAATGATTATGCTCTTTGGCATTTATTTCATTTTACAAGGGTCTGACACTACCGATATCTCTGAAATCTCAATGAATATCAACAATTTTTCCCGAATTGGTGCGGGCTGTTTTTTAGCAGGATTTAGCATTAAAGCGGGTATTGTACCGCTTCATACCTGGGTACCCGAAGTATACAGCGGTGCACCGAGTGCCATTAGTGCTCTGTTGGCTGGTGTTATATCAAAAAGTATGTTATTCGTTATGGCAATCGTTAGCATTAAGCTGGGATTGGAACCATCGGAGTTAGGTTTATATTTGGTTTCCTTTAGTTTCTTAAATATGTTTATTGGATCCGTTCGAGCGCTCAATCAAAATAATATTCGTCGTTTTCTTTCCTTCTCTTCGATTGCGCAAACTGGTTACTTGATGTTCATTATGGGCATAGGTTTTTATTTACAGATCGAAAGGGCAATCGCTGCCGGGCTGTTTCTTTTCCTGGTGATTGCGGTCACGAAGTGCCTTGCATTCCTCTCAGCAGGTATCTATGAATATCATTTTGATACTGGATACATTGATGATCTACATGGTGTATACACAATCATGCCAATGATGGCGTACTTTTTTAGCCTTGCTTTAGCTGGCTTGGCTGGCATCCCTCTTCTCGCTGGTTTTACCGGGAAATGGTTGGTCTTCTCCGCTGCAATTTCAACCGGTGAACCGTTTGCAATTCTTGGTGTGGTTATTTTCCTGATAAGCACTATCATTGGGCTTGGTGGCTATTTGCCAATGATTGTAAAACAATTCCGAAGCTCTGGGAATGGCTTTGAGTTTCCCGGATTTCAAAGAGAATTACCCAAAATATCGATTTGGATGTCTATCCCGGTAGGGATATTGTCTATTTTGGTAATTGTTATTGGTTTATTTCCATCGCCTTTGCTAAACATCATAAATAGTGTGATTAACTGGATAATTTGGTTATGAATATCTTGTTCCGAAGTGTTCCTTTTGTGTTTTTGTTTTTCTTGTTGGTGCTAACCGTAGGTTATTTTTTTCTTTCCAGATACTCAGCAAAGGGGATGGATAATAAGGAGAAATTTATGCCCTACACTGGCGGACAAACTCTACCGCCAAAAATTAATCGCCTGTCTTACCAGACCTTTTTCCGGCTTGGATTATTATTTGGAATTGTGCATGTGGCAGCATTAATGATTGCAACTTTGCCTTTAGAGTGGCAACAACAAAAAACCGGCGTCATTTATTTGATTGGCATTGGCATAAGTGCCTTCGTTTTAGCGAGAAATATTTCAGATTAGGAGTGATATACGAAGTGATCAGGAATTTGATTGGCAAAATTTATCGGTGGGCTCAGAAAAATTCTTTATGGGTCTTACATTTTAATACTGGGGGATGCAATGGTTGCGACATTGAGTTTCTCGATTTATTGACACCACGTTACGATGTTGAAAGATTAGGCATTTTGGCTGAAGGTTCTCCTCGTCATGCGGATGTGTTGATTTGCACGGGTCCAGTTACACGACAGACCCAAAAAGGAATCTGGCAGATTTATTCTCAAATGCCTTCACCAAAATGGGTCGTTGCCCTTGGTAGTTGTAGCAATACGGGTGGCGTTTTTTATGATAGTGATACCGTTCTGGGAGGGATTGACAAGGTTCTACCAGTCGATCTTTATATTCCTGGTTGTCCAGTTCGTCCTGAGGCAATTATTGAAGGTTTAATTAAATTACAGGAAAGGATATAAATTGGCGAGTGAGAAAATGGTTCAAAAAGTCATCAGTGATATTGAGTCTGAAATTGGTAAACCTTACCAACAACTTGAAAGTATTATCAACGAACACGTGTTGCAGATCCCTAGCGAAGATCTTCGGCAGGTTGTGAAAGTGTTGACTCAAAAACATGGATATAACCATCTTTCAACGATAACAGCACAAATAACGAAAGAGGATCCAGATTATATTGAAGTGCTCTACCATTTTTGGAAAGGATCTGGCTTTACCTTGCTGCTTAGACTTGAAAAAGAGAACCCGGTCATTGATTCGATTATTGATTTTATCCCAGGTGTTGATTTCTACGAGCGAGAAGTTGCTGAAATGTACGGCGTTCATTTTAATCTGCGCGATGGCACCCCACCACTACTATTGCCAGACGATTGGACTGAAGGACCGCCGATGTTAACGTCAGAAAAGGAATGATAATGGAAAAGATAACCATACCTATTGGCCCTCAACATCCTTTATTGAAAGAGCCGCTGTCATTGTTAATTGACATAATGGGCGAAAACGTGTTGGGTGGGGATTTGAGATTGGGTTATGTTCACAGAGGAATTGAAAAACTTGCTCAGACCAGAAATTACGTTCAAAATGTCCCTTTGATCGAACGAGTTTGCGGTATTTGCTCCCATGTTCACACAACCACTTATTGCTATGCCGTAGAAAAACTCTTGGGAATCGAAATTCCAGCTAGAGCTCAATACATCCGGGCTTTAATGTGTGAGTTAGAGCGTATTCACAGCCACTTGTTATGGTTGGGCATTTTATGCAAACATATTGGTTTAGATACGATATTTATGCATACCTGGCATAATCGAGAAATGGTCCTTGATATCATGGAGGAGCTGTCAGGTGGGCGTGTATCTCATGCTGCAAATAAAATTGGTGGGGTGCGTTTTGACCTGGATCAGGATCATGGTCCTATGGTTGTTAGCATATTAAATAAGCTTCGTGTGGAAATAGATAAGTTGAGGGATGTTGTCATGTACGAACCAACTATTAGGGCTCGAACTCAGGGTGTTGCGCCACTTTCGCCAGAAGAAATCAGACAATTTGGTGTTGTTGGACCCGTCGCTCGAGCCTCAGGCGTGGATGTTGATTTTCGTAGAGACGATCCGTTGCCGCCATATGATCAGTTGAAATTCTCGGTGGTCACAAATCAAGCTGGTGATGCCTGGGCAAGGACACTTGTTCGAGTTGAAGAAATTGAAGAAAGTATGAAAATCTGCGGCCAAATTTTACAAGATCTACCAGATGGTTCAGTTGAGATTCGTGCAAGCCGGCGAGTACCTGCAGGGCAAGTTGTCGTCCGAGCTGAAGCACCTCGAGGTGAGTTGATCTATTTTTTGCGCAGTGATGGATCAGACTCCCCCGCCAGGCTTAAAATCAGAACGCCTTCGTTGACAGCTTTGAGCATTCTTCCGAAGCAATTGTCTGAAATCCAGGTTGCAGACATACCTGTTGTTATTGCTGGCGTAGACCTTTGTATCGCTTGTGCTGATCGCTGAAGGTGAATTTGATCTTTCAATTGCTTTTTTATCTTATTGTTTTCCCGGGGTTGATCTTCCAGTTTTTGTCCGCTTGGGTGTTCGAATGGTTTGATCGAAAAATGATCGCCCGTTTTCAGCGTCGAGTTGGTCCTCGTTGGTTTCAACCTTTAGCGGATTGGATCAAATTGCTAAGCAAGGAAAATATCCTACCAAAAGGGTCAAATGAAGGTGTCCTCACACTTTTGCCTATTATCTCCCTATGCTCTGTTGTGACCGCCGGGATCTATGTGCCGGTTGCCGGATTCAATTATTTCTCGTTTGAAGGCGACTTGATTGTAATCTTATTCTTATTAAGTGTACCGACCTTAGCGTATTACCTTGCAGGGATAGCTTCAATTGGGATCTACAGTGTTTTGGGTGGTAGTCGTTCGATACTGCAATTTTTCTCCTATGAAGTTCCGCTGTTGCTTGCACTCAGTGGCCCTGCGATTTTAGCAGGTTCATGGTCCATACAAAATATTACATCCAGTCAGATTGTAAAAGGACCGTTTATCATTTTCCAACCTTTAGGATTTATTTTAGCTGTAGTTGGATTAATCGGAAAATTAAATCGTGACCCCCTTGATATTCCAAAAGCAAAATCAGAGGTTATTGCTGGTTCACTAACTGAGTTTACAGGGATAAAATTGGCTTTCTGGCACCTGGTAATGAATATTCAAGCTGTCGTTGGCATCTTCTTATTGATTAACCTGTACCTTAGTTGGTCCATTTCGATTACCCCTTTATTATCGATATTGATCTTCGTGATTGAAAGTTTATTAATGATTGTCATTTTAAGCGTGATAAGTGCTATCTTCTCTCGTATTAGAATTGATCAATTAGCTGATATTGGGTGGCGAATATTGGTTCCTCTGGCGCTATTACAATTATTTGTCGTGATATTAATGTGAATTTGATATGAGAAAAACAACAAAAAAGATGAAAATCTTCATAGCGATCATAGATGCATTTCGAAATGAACCTGAAACGATATCTTTTCCACTTACACCGCTTATATTACCTAAAGGATATCGGGGAAATATAGTGATGCTCGATCCTGAAGAATGCTCGGGTTGCGGGCTTTGTGTGCGCGATTGTCCTGCTCAAGCCCTGGAATTGAAAAAGGAATCTCGAACTGAGTTCCAGCTTGTTTATTATCCAGCGCGATGTGCCTACTGTGGACAGTGTGTGGAATCATGTCGAAATCAAGCAATTACACATGCAAACCAGTTGGCAGAATCGACCAGTACGCCCAATGCTTCAGTGATTGTATTGAAGGACACATTGGATCAAGAAAAAGAAAAAGAAACTTAAAGGTCTTTTTCGAAAAATTTTGCAAAAAGTTCCAATTAATTTGCTTGCTATAACATAAGATCTAACCATTTCAATTCAAAATTTTGTGATTGTAAATCTGCAAATTTTAGAGTCTTTTTTAGAGATGAAAGGAATTTTCACAGGGTTGCCAATTTTTGTCTCCTCAGGAATGATAATATCTGAATCGAACCCACATCAAATACGGCTTGTGGATACAGAAAAGTGCGAATTGGGATTATCATTTCAAAGAATTAATACCTGGAGCAGAATCATTTTCATGTGAGGAGTAAAGAATGCACAAAGGGAATCCAGGAAATTTGGCTAATTTATGGGCAGTTGGGGGAGCACAGCGCCCTGGAAGATCTGTTGGTTTGACTGATATTTGCCCTGGCTGCGGTTGGCAGTTGACAGGGAAATTCTCTCGATGCCCGCGCTGCGAGGCCGATCTGCGTTTGAAGCTGTGTCCTTATTGTGGTGGAGAGATTTTTGTCAGCGCTATGCAATGTCCGCGCTGTACCGCGCCCTTAGATGAATGAGAAAATGTCCAGGGGCAGTGTGGTTTTATCCAGCACCTTCATAGGCTGTCTTTAGACAACCTATAGCTTCGGGTGTGATGTCATCCATGCTATGCAATTCAATACGGTGAGAGCACATCCCACTCCATTTATAACCCACAATCAGGCAGCCGCTGGCTTCAACATTTG
>JGI24025J20009_10003261_pt1 | contig 11148 bp, 14 predicted proteins | sample Cruoilmetagenom3_FD_20009 | JGI IMG/M metagenome (IMG submission 20009) | reverse complement strand
ATTATTCAACACAGCACTAAAAACCGAACCTTTAAATAGTAAATGAAATTTCCTCTTGATTATATGGAATGGTTGATTATCGGTTTGATGATTGGTTTTTGTGCAGTATTGGCACTTGTCGCAAATCATTTCAGGATATTTGACCGGGGCGGCTGCTTAGCCGCTCTAGCATTGGGCATCCTCGTTAGCCTGACGGGAATGTACCAATGGCTGTCGTTGCTTTTTATTTTAATGGTGGCAGTTTACACGTCGACAAGGTTCAGGTTTAGAGAAAAGGAGTCGAAGGGATTGCAGGAAGGAAAAAGTGGATGCAGAGGTTATAAAAGCATTCTGGCGAATGGTGGGGTGGCGTGCGCAATCGCTTTCTCAACCCTTTTTTTTCCTCACAAGGTGTTTATGTTTGCTTTCCCTTTCTTAGTTGCTGTCGCATCGGCAAATTCTGATGTTTTTGCTTCTGAAATCGGTGGCATTTCTAATAATGCATACCTCATAACCAACCTAGAAAAGGTCAAGCCCGGAACAAACGGCGGAGTGTCATGGCTTGGACAGGGAGCCGCATTTGCGGGATCTTTATTGATATCTATTGCAGGCTATCTCTTATTTCACCTCCCTTTAAAGCTGGTTCTGCCAGCCGCCTTGCTTGGATTTGTTGGTTGCCAGATAGACAGCGTACTGGGTGCGACGATAGAGGGGAGACGGCTAACAAGAAAAGGGCCGGTCCTCGGTAAAGAAGGGGTCAATCTAACCTCAATTTTTTTGACTTCTGTATTAGCATTTGGATTGATTGCATGAAACTCACAGACCTCGGAGAAAGAAAGCTGATCAAAAGGTTTATCAAAAAGCTTGGAGAAAGCAAAGGGGACAATCTTGAAGACGACTGCGCCTTTATTCCCTTTGGAAATCAGTACTTGCTTTTAACGAGCGACATGATCGCCAAAAAGACCCATCTACCCCCTGAGATTTCGGCAGAGCAAATAGGCTGGTTCATAGTAGCAATAAATCTGAGTGACTTGGCAGCGAAAGGAGGAAAACCTCTAGGCTTGTTGCTCAATATGGGTTTGCCTTCAGATACTTCGGTGGATTTTGTTGAAAGAATCGCCAAAGGCGCAGGTAAGTGTGCCTCTTTTTTTGAAACCCATATCCTGGGAGGAGACACAAAAGAGAACCCCGAGCTCACTCTGGCAGGCACTGCAATAGGAATGGTAAAAAAGGAGAACTTCATGGCAAGGAAAGGAGCGGATCCCGGGGATCTGGTTTGTGTTACAGGGGATATAGGCAAAGGAGGAGCGGGCCTGTTCGCACTGAAAAATAATATCCCCAACAAGCTTGAGTTGGTTCGCCCACTGTTTGAGCCCACGCCAAGATTAAAAGAAGGAATGGCCTTGGCAAGTTCAAAAACCGTAAGCTCTTCGATGGATCTATCGGATGGTTTGGCCTACTCTCTACACCTCTTAAAAGAATTAAATGGGTGCGGATTTGAAATAGAAATGGAAAAAATCCCGACATCAAATGAGGTAAGCAAGGTGGTTGACCAACTCGATAGAAAGCAATCTGTGAAGGCCAAAAAAGATTTTACATTGTATTCTGGCGGTGACTATGAGTTGGTTATTATTGTTAAACAAGAGAAAATCAGGCAAGCTGTCAATTCCGTTAAGTCTGTAGGGGGGAAGCTCACGCCTATAGGTAAGGTTACCAAAGAAAACAAGGTCGTTTTGATAGATGGGGGCAAACGCTCGCAAATTAGAAACTTGGGGTATGAACATTTTTGTGGCAAAAAGGGGGGAAGCTCCAATCAGAGCAAGTGAAACCGAAGGCAAAGGACTCAAATGTCTAAATTGCGGGTATGAATAAAAAACCAGGAGTAAGTTTGACTGAGTAACTTGTTCAGGTTGTTTGAGAAAATTGGCAGTTAAAGACCAGATCTTATGATACTTAAAACCATGCGCTGAAAATCAGAGGAGTTTTTGTATTCAAGGTGTTTGTCTCTCTTATTTCAAGGAGCAGCCCATAGTTAAAGACTGGATTTTCGTAATAACCACCAAACAAGCGATTTAGAGTTTTTGCCTCATTAATATAATTTCTCTATCTTCCATTGTTCTCAGTAGCAAAAGGGATATAGAATGTAATGCGATCTGAAAAATTTTTTAACTTGGGGAAGTATAACTTATGTACGATGCTTAAAATTCCAGAGGACAGGGTTATGCTTTATAAATGGAAGCCATCGGAGGAGGATCGTAAATTAGCATGGAAAGAAGTAAAGGAAAAAATAGAGGAAGTTGGAAAAGGCCTTCGATACAATATTTACTATGGTTTACCTTTGCTTGTTCTTGCCATAGCTTTAATGGTACCCTTTTACGAACTCTCTTCTACACCTTTTTCCCTTTCTCATGGTAAGATAGAACGGGTAAGGTTGACTGTAATGGGCATATTTGTCATTGGCATTTCTTTGATGCTTTACGGTTTTTTAAAAATGCACACTCTTAGAATAGCTGAAGAGTATGCTATCGGGACTAGAGGCCTTTACGTAGTGATAAGAGTTAATGCTAGGGGTTTTCAATTCCCAAGGAATTTCGAATTTTCTTGGGAACAGCTGAATTCCTGGAAGATGAGAATAAAACAACTCGAGGACCCAGAAAGTTTGGAGTCATTGGTAAAATCTCATGTAAAGATTTGGGAAGAATAAAAAAATCGACCAAAAAGCAACAATCAGCCGCACAGTAAAGGAAAAATACTTTTAAAAACCTCAAAATAAAAATAAAAAACCATAAAATCTTTTATATAACTTCTATATTATCCTCTCTAACATGACAACTCCGTATGATGTTCCACCAGACAAATTGATTGAAAAAACAGCAAAGAAGCTTGCCGAAAATAAAGAAATCACTCCTCCAACTTGGAGTGAAGCAGTGAAGACAGGAAGGCACAGAGAAAAGGTACCAACTCAAAAGGATTGGTGGTTCATTAGATTGGCCGCTATCTTGAGAAAAATCTATTTAAAAGGTCCTATAGGGACTGAAAGATTAGCCTCTGAATTTGGCGGAAAAAGAGACAGGGGATCAAAACCCCACCATGCAGTAAAAGGCTCACGGTCTATCGTAAGAAAAGGGTTACAACAACTTGAAAAAGTCGGCCTTGTGGATACTCTAAAGGGCAGAGGACGACAAATTTCTCCTTCTGGCCAATCGTTTCTTGACAATGTCTCAAATGAGGTCAAAAAAGAGGTAAGCGCTCAAATTACAGGTCTTAAAAAGTATTAGTGAGAATCAATGGCAAAGGATAAAGAGTACGAGAGGCTGAGACAGAAGAGGCTTGCAGAACTTCAGGAGGAGGTAGGGGAAACCGTAGGAGTCGAGGAGCCGTCAGAGACCGAGCAAGTTGAAAAGCAACGTCAGCTTATCCTTCATCAGTTGCTCACGTCTGAAGCGTTGAGCAGGCTGGAAACAGTCAAGCTAGGACATCCTGATCTTGCAAAAAAGGTTGAGGACTACCTGATACTACTCCTTCAAGCGGGGAGGTTGGAGCACAAAATAACAGATGAGGAACTAAAATTGTTGTTGATTAGGTTGAACCCAAAAAGAGAAATAAAAATAAGGCGGAAGTAAAAAATGGCTAGAAACAAACCCCTAGGTAAAAAAATAAGGTTAAACAAAGCTACAAAAACGAACAGAAGAGTTCCGGGATGGATAATGGTTCGCACCTCCCGAAGATTTCTTAGACATCCAAAGCAAAGAAACTGGAGGAGAACTAACATCAAAAAATGAGGAAAAATGGCTGAAGAATTAGAACGGATTTTTGTAATCCCTCTCACCTCTGCAAGGTTTGCTCCCGGCTCTCGAAGAGCCGATGTTGCGATCAAAGGAGTCAAAAAGTTTCTTTCAAGGCATATGAAAGTGGAAGAAGAAAAGGTGTGGATCGCAAGTTCGCTGAATCAGTCGATTTGGACTAAAGGGAAACATAAGATACCTTCAACAATTAGAGTCAAGGCAATCAAGTTTAGTGATGGGCAAGTGGAAGCTTCTCTCCCAGGCGAGCCAATTACTTCCAGAGAAGAAAGTGAAAAAGAAAAGAAGGCACTTATAAGAAGAAAAGGAAAGGAGGAAAAACCTAAAGAGAAACCTAAATCCAAAGAGGAGCCCAAACCAAAAGAGAAATCTAAGACGAGTGAAAAAAGTAAAAAGTCAGAGAAAAAATAGAAAGAAAAATTATCACGACCCTTTTATAACAAGCATTGCCAGTAAATAATGGCATAAAAAACAAAAAGGGAAGTTTTTATTCCTCCAGTAACTCTGCGCAATCCTCACACAGAAATCGGTTGTTTTTGTTTACTAAATAATCTGTCAATACTCCGCATTCTTCACACTTTCCTCTTAAGGCAGAAGGGTTTATATACTGTTCGTCTTGGTTGATGGTGGCCTGCTCTTCTAAAACATCTAACATGGCCGGCGAAATTCTTAGGATGTCCTCGTAGGTAATCATCCCAATCAACTTTTTTTCGTGCATTACTGGAAACCTTTGCATATTTAGCTTTGCCATAAGCTTCATCGCTTCTTTTATGTTCGTCGAAGGAGAAATAGTCAGCAGGGGTGCACTCATAACCTCTTTAATTTTTAGTTCATTTGGATTTTTTCCTTTGGCTACAACCTTCTCAGTTATGTCCCTCTCGGTTAACATTCCTATGGGCTTATCTCCCTCAATTACTATAATGCTGCTTATTCCCTTTTGTTTCATAACTTGGGCAGCCTTATGAATGGAAGAAGATGATTCTATTATTATTGGCGACGTTGACATGACGTCTTTTACCCTGAGGCTGATTTTCACCTTATATCTAGGTACTATATAGGCTGGCAAAAAATTTAAACCTTTCTATTGATTACTAAGTCATATGTCTTCAAATTATGAGAGGGAACTGAAGGATGTTCTTTCGGGGAAGAAGCGCCCCCCCTTCTTTTCAAGGCTCGATAAGGCCAAACAAGAGGACTATCTGAGATTTGCTAAAAAACCTTTTATTGTAGTTCGCGCCACAGGCTCTCTTGGGGTCGCAGATTTGGTAGCTTTGAGAGGAGGGCTTTCACTGTTAATAGAGATAAAAAGCTCAATCCACCCCATTTTTCATTTTAGCCATCAAAAGAGACTGATTGAACAAGCTGAGAGGTTGAGAGAGATGTGCGGACGGGCAGAGGTGTTGCCAATCTACGCTTACTATCTGAAGCATCAAAGGTCCGAGCACTGGAGATTGTTCACCATCAACATCAAAACTTTTGGAGAAGCCAGGCCAATATACAAAAGTTTGCCAAAAATTGATAGAACAAAAGATGGTAATTTAGTAATGCAATGGCAGAAAGGAATGAAGCTCAGCGACTTTTTGAGCCTAATTTCCTAATTTTAGACCACAACTTTTTTTAATTTAGTGCTTTTATTCTAAATTATAAATGGACATCGAAGAAGAAAATATTGACGAGGCAAAGAAGCTGCAAGAAACCTTGCAAGTAAAAGCAAACAGCTATAGGGCAAAGAGAGATGAGCTGAACAGCCAAATAAAGCAATTTGCAGAGAAGAGAAACAAGCTAAACGATGAAATAAAGCAACTGATAACAGAGGGATATCAACACAAAAAAAGGAGAGACGAACTCAACCTAGAAGTCGCTGGGATTAAAAAGGATAGGGAAAGCCTGGAAAGGGATTACAGAAAGACAGTCAGAATGGCAAAAAAAGTCGAACAGTCCCTTTTAAACAAGGACGAAGATCCTTTGGACAAACTCAAGAAAGATGCGAATCGCATCGAATTTGAGCAGATGACTACCGTCCTTTCTGTAAAGGATGAGAAAAAACTCATCGAGCAGTTGTCAAAACTTAAGTCAAAGATTTCAGAAAGAGAAAAGCAGATCAAAGAAGACAAGGAAATAAAGAAGATAATAAAGGATTCGCAGTCAATAAAGAACGAACTGAAGAAACTGCAATCAGAAATTATTCAGCACGCAAAGAAAGCTCAAGAGGAGCATGAAAAATATCTAGAGTGCATCAAAAGGACCAACGCATTGGGTGAAAAAATAAAAGATTTGCAGCCAAAGATCGTTGTAATGAAAACAAAGGCGGACAAAATTCACAAGGAATACATCAGTGTGGTAAACCAAATTTATGAGTTGGAAAGAAAGCTAGCTGAAATAAAGAAAAAAGAGAAGAAGGATAGGCAGGACCGGGCTGAAGAACAAGTCAAAAAGGAAGCCGACGAAATCTATAAAGAATTTAAAAGCGGTAAAAAACTTAGCGCCAAGGACCTGATCATTCTCCAAAAAGCAGGACTAATGTAAGGAATAGCGAAGAGCAAAAGAAAGTACCTCCACCAAGACGAATACAGGGCTTTTGAATCGTTACTTATACTCCCACGGATATTTTGCTTCAATGAGCTTGCCAACAAACCTCCTATACGACTCTTTAAACAAGTCCTCTTGTCTAAGCAAATCGTATCCCTCTTTTATCTGTGGTTTGATGTTTTTGCCAAGATTGATTTTCATTAACTTCTTGTTGAGCAAGTCATACGCATTTGAAAATTCCCTCTCTATTTCCACTACCCATCTCTTACCCTCCACATAAGGCCCTTTAATGGTTCTTTTGTTTTTGGTCCATCTCTCTGTGAATTTCTTGGAGTTCTCTTCGTCTTTGGCCAGGGGACCCCTATGAAGCAAAGGTTCGGACAGGACAACTGATTCCAGCTCAAATAAAAAGAGTGTTTTACTGCCAGCCAAAGTGTGAAGGGCGTGTTTGCAATTGAATCCATTCTCCTCAAGCAGACTCCTCGCATTCCTTTCAGCTTTTTTGATTTGAGGCAATAGAATTTCTGAGGAAATAACAGGTACCTTCACCTCAAACCCAATCAATCTTTCTTCTCGTCCGAGCCTAGATCTTATTTCTTCAACGTTTAGCGGTTTCGGCTCCAATGGAAAAAAGAATCTTATTGAGGGGTCCTCAAGATAAGCATCCGACGCTTTCTCGAATATCTCCAGACTTCTTCCAGTCACAGCCGCTGCCACATTCCTATTCGGATCGACGGGATCGATAAAAACGAGAGAAGAATCAAATTTCGATGGAGATCCTTCGGTTAGTGTGAGGCCTTCTTTACTCCATTTTGGAGCGTGATCCAACACCTTTTTGAATGACCCGTACCTAAGAATCAATAATTCACATAGATACCCCGAGAAGCCATCGGCTTCGGCCCCTGCGCCATATATCCCTATTCCTTTCAGAAATTGCTTTAGCAACCTAACTTGGTTTCTTTGCCTGCGCTTTAAGGCTGCATTGATGTACTGGATATGAAAAGGAGTTCGGTCAACTGCAGATAAGATATTTTTTGCAGACCCCACTTTATAACAAGGAACCACGTCTACTTCATAACCTCCAAAATCCCCATGAATGTAGGGGTGCTCCGCATACTTCAGCTCCCATTTCTCCAACACTCTTTTCCCTATCGAAAGTCCCTCCGCTTCTAGTTCATTCCAGTCGGTAGAGGGCGGGAAAAGCAAGAAGAGATCGATGTCAATCGAGTCTTTGAGGTAGGTGTCCTTTGCCACAGAGCCCACCAGCTGGACCTCTATGCCTTTGCCCTTTACTTCGTTTTTTGCCTTGTCCTCCAGTAAAGCAACCGCCGTCTTGAGCCTTCTCACTTCTCCTCGACTTGGCTTTACGCGTGAAAGAGTTATCGATTGTGGATTAAGTTTTTTCCATAGCAGCCACCCTACCAACANCGCTAGAAGTGCACCCCCCAGTACATCCAATAACCAATGTATGACCAGATAGATGGTTGCAAGAATGACAGACAAAGAAAACACGGGGGTAAACCATTTCAGTCTTTTGTTATCCGAAAGGAACGCGATTATCACCGCAGAAACGGCAAATCCTATGTGCAATGAAGGAAAGCAGTTATTTATGGAGGTTACTGTATAAAAAGATGCCTCTACCCCAGGAATTATCATCTCCAAAGTAGACTGAAGTCCAAAATACTTGTAAACATTGGTCACTGGAAAGAACAAGAGAAAAGGCAACTGGATTGCCCACATCATGGGATAAAAAAGCAGAACGAATCTTGTGTGCCACTCCTTATCATTCAGGAGAAAAATGACAGGTATGAACCACAAGACGAAAGTGTATACAACCAAATAAAAAAACACGAAGTAATAAAGCAGAGGCTTGCACCAATAGTCAGCCATCGATGCGACCCATCCGTTTTCAATGGAATAAAAGAAGGGAGCGAAGTCATCTTCTCCAATGTACTGCATCAACCAAGTAGTGGTCGGCCTGTCGACAAGATTTACTTCAATCGATTGAAGAATGAAAACACTGCCAAGCACAACGATGTACAGTTTGTACTTCGAGAGGATTTTGAACAGGTTCTGTTTGTTATACCTAAAAACTTTTTTAGGCACGAATAAGAAAAAAAAGGGAACGAAAAGAAGTAGGTTTAGACCCAGGATAATTCCTGCAATAAGCTGAGTTTCCATCTTATCCCAATCTAACTTCCCTGAGTTGAGTGTAAACAGGACCCCCCGGCAAGAGAGTGCTCTGGTATAGTTTGAGTTCGCTTACTTCAAACTCACAAAATTTAACCCCATTAAACTCGTCTAGAACTCTCATTATCTCCTCTTTCCCTCTCTTTGATTTTACTCTGGCAACCGTCAGATGAGGTAAAAAACTTCTGCTTTCTCTCTTAAATCCAAGAGTTTCTAATTCCAGGTCAAGTTCGTCAGCCAATTCTTTAAGATTTCCAGCATCTTTCACTCCAATCCACACCACTCTAATATAGTTTCGATTTGGAAAGACCCCACATCCCTCTAGCGCCATTTTAAAGCTTTCCACTCCTTTTGATGCTTTTTCAATAGCCTGCTCCACCTCCGCCGGATCCTTGTCCGTTTCGCCTAGAAATTTGAGAGTTAAGTGCAAATTTTCTGGGGCTACTACTTTTAGGTCTGGATCGCACCCCCTTATCTTATCCAAAAAGCTTCTAATCAACTCATTTTTTGGTATGTCAACAGCAACGAACAATCTCATATTGCCCTCCTACCTAACTTCACTCTTTCTTGTTTTTTACTCTAAGGTTTTCCGCATCATAAGCTTGCAAAAAAGCTTGGGTGAGTATCACGTCTGATAATTCACTATAATCCTGACCTGGCTTTGGCAAATACGCAGGATCGTTGAAGGGGAGCTTCATCTTGCATTTCGCAAGCTTCGTTCTAGCCTTGGCTCTTTCTCCCTGATCCGCTTTTTTTGCATCGATGGTTTTTGGATCTAGGCCGCATCGTCTGATCTCATCCATAAATATCGCTCTAGAAAAAAGCTTCTCCAAACAGTGAACAGCCAATTCCACTTCTTCAGAAGAACCCAGTTTACACTTCTTTATTTCATCTCCAACAACCTCATAAATGGTTTTTTTGCATGCTTGGCCAGGAGAATACACCTTTGCCGGCTTCACTTCAGTCTCTTTGACCAAACCCACATCAGCCAACGCCTTCAAGTAGCCAGCAATAACCAGTCTGTTATATTTTAAACCATCTTCCTCTAACTTTTTACTCACTCCGCTGATGGACTCATGCTTTTTTCTTAAGTGTTCCACTATAACATCTTTTAAAGCTGTATTCTCATTACTCATCATCCCTTCTCTTGGTAACTTTGTTAACAGAGTTGATAACATATAAACTTTTTCTTTTAAATGTTTAAAAATGGGTTTTTTTCATGCAGATCATCTTCAAAACGCATTTTAATCCACTCTCTCAAAACACCTAGGACAAACAGCCGTCTGGACATTTCAAGATATTCTTTATTATTCAACGGCATTACAGAACACGCGAGATACAATTCTGCCTGAAAAGCTTTCTATGAATTTGACGCCATTTACTCTTTCGCTAGCGCCTCCTTTAGCTTTGTGATTATATCCACCGGAGTGGGATCAAAGCCTCTCATGAGGGCAAGATAAACGCTCACATAATCTAGGAAGCAAATGCCCCAATACAGCTGTTGCAGTGAAGTCTTCCCTCTGCTCCACACTTCGATCATTTTTTGCTTTTTCCATAGAAGGCTCTTGGTGAGCTCAATTCTCTTTGTGACTCTTGGATGTTCGCCTTTGTATCTCAGCAATATTGGAAGGTACCTATCTCCGTGTTCTTCCCCACTCCAACCGACCGTGTCATTGTGATTCATCTCAGGAAACGAATCCCAATAGGCGAGACACTTGCTATTTTCATTGAGTTGAGTCTTGAACCGATGGGCCACAGGGGCATAGAGGCCAGAACCGTAGATTATTGGTGTTTTGCCTGACAGATAAATTTCTTGCGCTAGCTTAAGCGGGGGATTGGTCGTTGCATTCGGGTCAAAGTTTTGGTGTTGCAAGTAAATAAATTCACAAAGCTTTGGAATCTCTTTGTCATACTCCTGAGCGAGCACTCTCAACAGAGGAAAGAAAAGGTAAGGCAAGGCAACTCGGGGCTGATAACCATGAGGGATTTTTATGAGAGGTATATTCGACGATTTGGCTTTTCCCCAAAGCTTTCCATCTGATGTTATAGCCAAGATCTTGCAGTTGGAAGTCTTTGCCATCTCGAATGCTGTGAGGGTCTCTTCAGTGTTCCCTGAATAGCTTGACGTAACTACAAATTTTGTAGGAGGTATGCCGTAACCTCTGACCACTTTAATGTTGTATTTGTTTTCCAAGAAGATCGCAAGAAGTTCTCCTCCGATCGCTGATCCACCCATTCCAACAATCACAAGATTCTTTGGAATATCTAGCTTGGCTCCTTTTCCCAGTTCCCAGGCATCCTTTATAATGAAAGGTAATTTTGCTAAAGTCTCGAGCATTCCGCTTCTGTCTAAACTTCTGTCAATCTTTACCATCTTGTAGAAATAGATATGAACCTGAGATTAAAACTTTAGCCTCCGCAACAAACCTAAGATATCTGGGAGAATGTCCCAGCTTTTTCTAACACTTTTTATCCTCTCGTAGGAAAGAAGAATTTCTTTTTTCAAATCATAAAAATAGCATCTCTTTTAACTGAGGGCTGGACCAGGCAGAGGCTGTAGTAAAGACTCGATGGCGGTTAAAGATTACACCTTCTGATATTTAAAACCACAAGTTCAAAAACAAAAGTCCTGGGCTCAAGATTACAT
>JGI24025J20009_10003260_pt1 | contig 11151 bp, 12 predicted proteins | sample Cruoilmetagenom3_FD_20009 | JGI IMG/M metagenome (IMG submission 20009) | reverse complement strand
AAAAGACTTGGATATGAATATTTGGATACAGGAGCAATGTATAGGACGGTAACGTGGCAGGCGATTCAGAACAAGGTTGATTTTTCCAATGAAGCTGCTCTTTCGGTATTGGCAAGAAATGTCCGGATTTCTTTTAAAGAAAATTGTGAAGACGGAAAGTTAAAAGTAAGAACGTATTTGGACGGTATTAACGTAACAGAGGAAATCCGTTTGCCTAAAGTCAGCAATTATGTTTCGCTTGTGGCTAAAGTGCCCGGTGTGAGAAAAGCATTGGTTGAAACTCAGCGGAAATTGGCTGTTGGCAAAGATGTCGTTGTTGAAGGACGGGACATTGGCACCTGTGTTTTTTCCGACGCAAAAGTTAAGATTTTTTTGAATGCTTCGGGAAAGGAACGTGCAAGGCGAAGATGTCTTGAGTTAAAAAACAAGGGCCATGAAGTTAGTATTTCTTCGTTGGAAAGGGAGATAATTTCTCGTGATACCAAAGATAGCACCAGAAAAAACAGTCCATTGCTCAAAGCCTCCGATGCTCACGTTATCGACACTACTCAAAAAAGTATCGAAGAGGTAGTTGAAGAAATTCTTAAAATTATAGAGGATAAGAAGATTGATGAATAAAAAGACAAATCACTTTTATTCTTTCCTTGTCCGGTTCCTTGGGGTTTTGTTTAAGGTGTTTTATAGATTTTCTGTTTCGGGAAAGGAAAATATTCCAAAATACGGGTCGGTTGTTTTAGTTGCAAACCATACCAGCTATTTTGACCCCATTGTCTTAGGCATTGCGGTGTTTCCAAGGCAAGTTCATTTTATGGCCAAAGAGGAACTATTTGAGGGTCGGATTTTGGGGCCTATAATTAAAAAATTAGGTACCTTCCCTGTTCGGAGAGGAAAATATGATAGGCAAACTTTAAAAAACTCTTTAAGAGTTTTGTCAAAAGGTGAAGCCTTAGCTCTTTTTCCCGAGGGGAAAAGGTATCGATTGGCGGATGGAAAACTGGGGCCTCTTCGAAAAGGGGCCGCTTTCATTGCCATTAAAAGTGGGGCGTTGGTAGTTCCGATAGGGATAAAGGGAACTGAAAAAATTTTCTCTGAGGGTAGTTCAATACCGCAGTTTCCAAAAATTAAAGTCAAAATTGGTAAGCCGTTACCCTCAATTAATAATAAGGAAAAGCTTATGGAAAAAGTTGGTAAAGATATTTCATTAATTTTAGGAGAGATGTAGAAGATGAAAATAGAAGTTGCTGAACACGCCGGATATTGCTATGGTGTCGAAAGAGCGCTAAAGCTTGCTCAAGAGACAATAGGAAAGCGACCGGGACCAATTTGTACTTTGGGACCCATAATTCATAATCCTCAGGTTGTTGATTGGTTAAAAAATAAAGGAATTGGCTTCGTAGACAATTTGAATTTAATGGACAATGGAACAATAATTATTCGTTCTCACGGGATTGATCCCAAAATTAAGATTAAGGCAAAAAGGAAAGGAATAGAGGTTGTCGATGCCACATGTCCTTTTGTTAAAAAAGCTCAACATTGCGCGGGAAAACTTGTAGAAGAAGGTTATAATCTTATAATTGTTGGTGAGAGGAATCATCCGGAAGTAATCGGGATTCTTGCCTATGCCGGTGGGAATGCGGTGGTGGCTGAAGATATCGAAGACATTAAGAAACTTCCCAACTTTGATAAAGTGGGAGTTGTAGTTCAAACAACCCAGCCGGTTGAGAATTTAAAAAAAGTTGTAAATGAATTAATCCCAAAAGCAGAGGAAATTAAAGTATTTAACACAATTTGTGACGCTACCGTAAAAAGACAAATCTCCGCAAATAACTTGGCAAAGAAGGCAGATGTAATGTTGGTTATTGGCGGTAAAAATAGCGCGAATACCTCCAGATTGGCTCAAATATGCCGGGATGTTAATCCAAAAACATATCATATTGAGATTGCTTCAGAGATAAATGAAAAATGGTTTGACAATATAGGCTTTGTCGGAGTTGCAGCGGGGGCATCTACCCCCGATTGGATTATTGATGAAGTAGTGAAGAGCATCTCAAAATTGAAATAAGTATCATACATTATATTCATGCATCTGCCGATAGGCGGAAATCATATCAGATTTACAAATAAAGTTAGGGTGTTTATGAGTGAATGCAAAAATTGTAGAAGTTAAAAACAATAGCGTGGCTGATTTGGCAGAGATTCGGGCCGGAGATGTTTTAAAAAAGATAGACGATACCTCTTTAAGGGACATCATAGATTTTCAAATTTATTCCGATGAACCGGAGTTTAAACTAAATATTTTGCGAGATGGGCAGGATGTTTGCTACGAAATAAAAAAAATGCCGGGAGAATCCCTTGGCCTAAAATTTTCATCATCCATTTTTAATAAGGTAAAATGCTGTAAAAATAAGTGCGTTTTTTGTTTTATAGATCAACTTCCTATCGGTGTTAGAAAAAGTTTGTTAATCAAAGACGATGATTACCGGCTTTCTTTTTTGTATGGGAACTTTATCACTTTGACGAATTTAGAGGAGTCTGATTTGGAAAGAATAATAGAGCAGCGTTTAAGTCCGCTTTATATTTCTCTTCATTCAACCAATCCAATGATTCGTTCAAAGCTAATGAGGACAAAAGGGGATGATAAAGCCCTTAAATATCTTAAACGTCTTTTAGACGCAGAGATACGTGTTCATATACAAATTGTTCTTTGCCCCGGAATAAACGATGGCGACGTTTTAATGAGCACACTTTCTGAGCTTTCGCGCAATTATAATGGAATTGAATCTGTAGGAATTGTTCCCGTGGGTCTTACAATGCACAGAGAAGGGCTCTATCCTCTTCGTTCATTTGCATCCTGTGAGGCTGCAAATTTAATCGAAGAAGTAAAAAGACTTCAGGAAAAATTTTTAAAAGAGAAGGGTTCTTCCTGGGTTTTTTTGGCAGATGAATTTTATTTGTTGGCCAAGGTGCCCTTACCGAATATGGAACATTATCAAGATTTCCCTCAAATTGAGAACGGTGTCGGCTTGGCGCGCTTGTTTTTAAACGAATTTGAGGAGGCGCTTAATAAACATGCCGATGATTTTAGGCCTATAATCGGGACGGTGCTTACCGGCGAAATGGCGGAACCAATTTTAAAAAATGTTGTTGCCAAGCTTGAGCAATTCGGTGTTTTTTTGAAGGTAAAGAAGGTGCCCAACAGATTTTTTGGCGGAAAAGTTTCAGTAACGGGGTTAATTACAGGTTCTGATATTTTAGAATTAATAAATAATGAAAGCATTGACGGCCCTATTATTTTGCCTGACATAGTTTTAAATGAAGATAAAGTGTTTTTGGATGATTTAACCGTTGAAGAACTGAAGGAAAGATTAAAAGTTTCTGTGTCTGTGGTTCCAAGCGACGGCAAAGGGTTTATAAAGGATTTGATTAAATTGGGAAACAGGGGTGATGATTCTTGTCGTTAGTTGCTATCGTAGGTCGACCTAATGTTGGAAAATCTACTCTGGTGAATCGAATAATCTCCGGTCGACACGCAATAGTCGATGAATTAGAGGGGGTTACAAGGGATCGTAATTATGTAAAGACAGACTGGGCGGGGAGAACTTTTACCCTTGTAGATACCGGTGGTTTTATGTTTGGCGAAAAAGAAGAACTTGCCGCCCCTATACGCAATCAAGCGCTTCTTGCTGTTGAAGAAGCAGATGCAATAATCTTTGTTGTCGATGGCAAAAGCGGTCTTCTTCCCGATGATAAAGAAATTGCCCAAATTTTACGTCAACAGAAGAAACCTGTATTTCTTGTAGTAAACAAAGTAGACGATGTTAGTAAAGAGTCAAACAAATTCCCTTTTTACGCATTGGGCATTGGTGAGCCATACGCAATTTCTGCAACTCATGGTCTGGGAATTGGGGATTTGTTAGATGAAGTAGCAAAGGCGTTGCCGGTCGAGAAAACTGAAGAAGAAGAGAAGAATGTAGTAAGCATCGCTATTGTGGGAAAGCCGAATGCCGGCAAATCATCTATTTTAAACAGATTGCTTGGAGAGGTAAGAGCAATAGTAAGCAATATTCCCGGAACTACCAGGGATGCTGTTGATACAGTGGTTGAGAAAAATGGGAAATGCTATCAATTTATAGACACTGCGGGTCTCAGACAACGGAAAAAAATTGAAGGTGTGGAATATTACGGGATGGTGCGTGCTTTAAGGGCTATTGATAGAGCGGATATAGTTCTCCTTGTGTTGGATGCGTCGCTTGGAATAACGGAACAAGACCAAAAAATCGCAGACTTTGCTAAAAGTCGAGGATGCGCCACTATAGTTTTGTTGAATAAGTGGGATTTAGTGGATATTGAAAAGGTTGATGATCTTCATTTTAATTTGGAGAGAAAATTAAGATTTATAAGCTATGCTCCGGTTCTTAAAATCTCAGCTCTCAAGAACAAAGGAATAAATAAGATATATCCAATAATAGACAAAATTACCGAAGAATATTTTAAGCAAATTGCAACTTCTAAAATCAACAAGCTTGTCCAGGAAATAAAAGTTAAAGGACATACAGTATCTAAAGGTACCAAGAAGCTTAATTTATCTTATGTAACTCAAGTAAAAACGGGTCCTCCCAGCTTTTTATTTTTTGTCAATGAACCAAAGTTGATTAATATCTATTATGTAAGGTATTTAACGGGTGAGATTCGTAATGCTTTTGGTTTTGAAGGTGTTCCGATAAGATTGCGGTTTAGAAAGAAAAGCTGATGCTTGCCCACCTCCCCGCCTGTCCGCCTCTGGCGGGGCAGATAGCTGATAGCGTATGGCGTATAGCAGATGGCGTATGGCTGATAGAAGGTTGAGAAGGTAGAGAAAAAATCAACTAATTAATAGCAAATTAGTAAAAAACTACCGACTCCCGACTATCGACTGATTGAGCGGAGAGTATTCTTTCCCGTCATTGTGAGCCTTGTTTTGTGAGGCGTGGCAATCTCTGGTGAAACATAGAAATATGATGACGTGGAGATATGGTAAAAAAGCGTATGTGTTAATAGATCGGCATAGATGAAAACGTCATTAGGAGGAGCGGTAGCAACGTGGCAATCTCAATATTAATTAAAGCGATTTTAATCATTATTATAAGCTATTTATTGGGATCGATTTCCTTTGCCTTATTGATTGGAAAATGTTTTTACGGAATAGATATCAGGCAACAAGGGAGCGGGAATCTTGGCGCAACGAATGCTTTTAGGGTTTTGGGTGTGCTTCCGGGTATTTTGGTGTTTTTGGGTGATGTTCTTAAAGGGGTTTTTGCGGTTGGCCTGGCAAATTTCTTCTTTAGGGGTGCGCCGACAATTTTCAGTTTTTGCCTTTCGCAAAACACAGCTTTTTCTCATTCCTCTTTAGTTGATTCCATAATTGTTATTTTGGCTGGTTTTGCCGTTATTGCCGGTCATAATTGGCCTGTATTTTTAAAGTTTTCCGGTGGCAAAGGCATAGCTACCAGCACAGGTGTTTTACTGGTCCTTGCTCCAAAGACAACCATTATTTTATTTTTAATTTGGCTTGTTATTTTAATCTTAACAAAATATGTTTCACTTGGTTCGGTTACAATAGCCGTCATGCTGCCGTTTTTTATGGTATCTTTTTATCCGGGAAATTATCCTTATATAATATTTAGTTTGATTGTTACTGTGGTGGCAATTTATAAACACAGGTCAAATATAAAACGACTTTTAAAGGGAGATGAGTCAAAGATTGGCGAAGGAAGTTGATTTGCCGCAGTTAGCGGATAGAAAAATTGCAGTTATAGGTGCCGGAAGCTGGGGGACCGCTATTGCGGTTTTATTAGCCAAAAAAGGTTTTTCGGTTTCGCTGTGGGCAAGAGATGAGAAATTTGCCGCAGAAGCTCGGTCTGTCCATCATAATCCACGTTATCTTAAAGGCGTGTCTTTCCCCGAAAACATTGAAGTTTCGTCTGATACTGCTGGAGTTTTGAAAGATGCTGAAGTTGTGGTGTTGGTTGTTCCGTCCCATGGGACGAGAGACGTTGTAAGGCGATTGAGGAATTGTATGGATGTCTCTTCGATTATTGTTAGTTTGACCAAAGGGATTGAAATAGATACTCATATGAGAATGTCTGAAGTTATCGCAAGTGAGTTGCCAAGTAAATTTTATGAAAAGATTGCGGTGATTTCGGGGCCCAATCATGCAGAGGAAGTGAGTCGCAATATACCAAGCACCACGGTGGTCTCGGCTCATAACAAGGAAGTAGCCTTAAAATTACAAGATGTTTTTATGACTCCTTACTTTAGGGTATATACCAATCCGGATATTGTCGGAGTCGAGCTTGGTGGAGCGACCAAGAATATAATCGCACTGGCAACAGGGATGTCCGATGGATTGGGTTACGGCGACAATACCAGAGCCGCGTTGATGACTCGCGGATTGGCAGAAATGACGCGTTTAGGTCTAAGCATGGGTGCTCAACCGTTAACTTTTGCCGGTCTCTCGGGGATGGGCGATTTAATAGCTACTTGTACCAGTCATTACAGCAGGAACAGAAACACCGGTGAAAAGATTGCAAAAGGGATGACCATAGAAGAGGTTGCAGGGCAAACGCGGATGGTTGCCGAGGGCGTAAAAACCACTAAAGCGGTTTACGATTTAGCCAAAAAACGGGATGTCGAGATGCCCATAACAAAGGCTGTTTATCAGGTTTTGTACGAAGGAAAGGACCCGCGAGATTGTGTTTCAGATTTGATGCTGCGTGGGGCAAAGGATGAATTAAAGGCGTTTGGGTACTAATTCAATCTTGTTGCAAGGTCTATAAATGTTATAATATTTGCTGCAATTTAGTATCTTCGTAGTTTATTAATATCGGGGCGTGGCGCAGTTTGGTAGCGCACCAGGCTGGGGGTCTGGTGGTCGCTGGTTCGAATCCAGTCGCCCCGACCAGTGCTTTTTGAAGAAAAACTCCTGTTTAGAGCACATCTCAATCATCTAACCCACATAGGATTCGAGTTTTTAATAATCTGCTAAGCTGGAAGAGGTTTTATATTCACCATTAAAAAGGAAATTGTGCATCCATTGTGCTCCATTTGCAGCGTTATCTTAAAAATTAACCTTGCAGTAAGTTAACAAATATGTTAACTTACATTTGTGAAAGAGATTATCTTCTACAAGACAGGAGCAGGAAAATCTCCTGTTGAAGATTTTTTAGATACTTTGTCCGGTAAACAGGCTCAAAAAGTTACTTGGGTACTCAATCTCATTGAAGAATTGGGCAGTATTCCAAGTGCTTATATGAAGCACCTTGTTAATACGGATGAAATTATTGAAATTCGTGTTCAAACGGGTAGAGATATTTTTAGGTTATTAGGATTTTTATATAATAAACATTATGTTGTACTTACAAATGGATTTCAGAAAAAGACGCAAAAAACTCCAAAACAGGAAATTGTGCTTGCAGAACAAAGAAAATGTGAATATCTAAGAAGGAGGAAAAGCAAATGAGTGATCTAAAGAAATATATTAACAAAAGAAAAAAGAGAGATTTAGAATTTGTGGAAAACTATGATTCCGGATATAGGGAATTTAAAATTGGAGTTATGTTAAAACAGGCAAGAGAAAAAGCTGGACTGACTCAAGAAGATATAGCTAAAAGACTACATACTAAAAAATCTGCAATTTCAAGAATTGAAAATCATGCAGAGGATATCCGTCTTTCAACATTGGAAAAGTTTGTTCGGGCTATCGGTAAGGAACTTAAAGTAAGCGTTCGATAAATAATAAGGTAACCGCTTAATCAACCTGACCCAAAATTGTGCAGTGATTTTGGTCATATTAATTTAAATGTTATGCCACTTCAAGCAACAAATCCAACACTTTCTCATCTACCGGATTTTTGAAATGTGTTCGCTTAAAAGTTCGAAGATAGTCCAGCTGCCCCAACTAATTTTTATATCTTTTAGCCTGATTTTTTTCTCAATAGGAGTAAGATATTCCATTTTATATTTCTAAACTAAAATTCATAAATATTTTACTTATAAATTTTGGCAATTATGCCGATACAAAAATAAAGAGAAACTAAGATATTTCAGATTTTATGGAGATGAGATAAAGTGATAAAAAATTTTGAGTATAAGGGTTACTTAGTTGAACCGAAAGAGTTTGCAGATTTTGATATTATAACTGCAGAACAATATGGTATTGGCAAAAAACAGACTTTTGATATTTTAAGAAATGGGGAAAAGTTTACCGTTTGTTTATTGATAGGGGACGATGGGTGTGTAAAAAGTGAGTATGTTGTGAATATTTATGAGTTACTACAAGGTGGGATTAAAGAGGTAATTGATGTAGTTGACGGAAAAAAATTAATGCTTGAGAAAGACACTTATTGTTACAACTTTATATTTTGCCAAACCGATGGATGGTTAAGAATTTAGAATTCTAAGCCATTGGTTTACCAGGCCGGCATGCCTGCAGAGCGAACCAAAATTTCTGAGTTGGGCGGCCGATCATTTCTTAACTTTTTTAAAATCTTTAATAAGTCAAAACACTTTATTTTTAGGGTATTTTATATTTTTTAGAATTTAAAATAATTATATTATTGATTTGATCTACTCACTTCTCTTTTTCAGCTTAACGGATTACAGTAAAATAAGGTTATGATTTTAGTTGAGATATTAAAAAACACGTGGAATTTTATCTTAATGGCTTTGCCTTGGTTGTTGCCGGGTTATTTATTTGCGGGGATTCTCAAGGTTACGATACCGGCGGGGTTTCTGGAAAAACATGTCGGTGGCGGTTTTAAGTCCCTTATTTATGCGACGTTAATTGGTATTCCTTTGCCTCTATGTTCTTGCGGAGTTATTCCTGCCGCGATGGGATTAAGAAGACGTGGGGCAAGCTTGGGAGCCACTCTTTCTTTTTTAATTGCAGCACCTATAACCTCGGTAACCACTTTATTTTTGCTGTATGCTTTTTTCGGACTGGAATTTGTGCTTATTATGCTCATTGCCGGTTTTTTTATTGCGATTTTTACGGGTTTATTTACGAATCTTCTTATGGGTTCCCAAGAGGTAATTGTTAAGAAAGAAATAAAATGTTCTCATTGTGGCATCACTTGTGAGCATGAACACTATTTTGGAGTTAAGGAGAAAATCAAAGAGATTTTCAGATATGGTTTTTTGGAAATGGGTAGAGACACTTTGCCTTGGATACTTCTTGGATTATTCGGAGCGGGTGTAATTGCTGCTCTTGTACCTAAGGGAATAATCGGGCAATACTTTGGTGCAGGGTTTTTGCCGTTGGTTCTTATGGCTCTTATCGGAGCCCCCATGTATATTTGTTCCACCGGAAGCATTCCTTTTGTTGCCGCCTTAGTTTCAAAGGGTTTGACCTTAAGTGGTGCCATCGTGTTTCTGATAGTTGGCCCCGCGACAAATCTATCCACTTTCTTCGTATTGGCTCGGGAGCTTGGGAAAAAGGTAGCGATTATTTATCTTAGTTCTATAATTATACTTTCTTTAATATTGGGATATTCTGTTCAACTATTATTTAAGATTTAAGGCTAAATTTTTGGTTGTTAGCAGGATTTTTTTGTTTTTTTATAGAATTGAAGTATTTGGGGGAACACCATGAGAAGAACATTGGTTTATACTTCGGCAGAGGGAATGAAGGAAGATATCCTTCCGGAACAGTTAAAAAAGTTTTTAGGTAAAGATGATTTTTTTATTTGGGTTGATTTTGAAGCACCATCAAAAGAAGATTTTGGCCTACTTGTTGAAGGTTTCAATTTTCACCCCCTTGCCATTGAGGACTCCAAAACGAAATTTAATCTTCCGAAGATTGACGATTATAAAGAATATCTTTTTATTGTGTGGTGTGATCTTTTAGATATTTCTGATACGGATAGGATGGAAACCGCTGAAGTCGATGTCTTCTTGGGCAAAAATTTTTTGGTTACAATTCACGATAAAAAAGTAAAAAGTATTGATTCTGTTTATGTGCGTTGCAAAAAGACCCCCGATTTTATGGGCGGAGGAATTGAGTGGGTTTTACACGATATACTTGATAGAATGGTTGACGGGGATTTTCTTTTAGTTGACAGGATAAGTGATGAAGTTGACGAACTTGAGGATAAGATATTTGAAGCTTCGACAAAAGAAGATCCCAAAAAGTTATTTTTATATAAACGGCAACTTTTAAACATACGTAAAATAATTGCTCCTCAAAGAGAAGTTATAAACTCTTTAATAAGACATGAGCTTTTTATTGAAAGGCGTGCTTATATTTATTTTCAGGATATAACTGATCACCTAATAAGAATCATTGATTTTGTTGACACGGCAAGGGATGTAATAAGTACAGCTATGGATATTTACTTAAGTACCATTTCTAACAGACTAAATGAATTAATGAAAAAGTTGACCATAGTTGCTACAATTTTTATGTCCCTTACTTTAATAACCGGCATCTACGGTATGAATTTTGAAAATATGCCGGAACTTTACTGGGAGTACGGTTATTTTATTGTTTTACTTATTATGATGTTTTTTGCTGTTGGAATTTTCACTTATTTTAAGTTTAAGCAGTGGTGGTGATTTTTTGGGACTTCCGAATGTTTTAACAATTTTTCGATTAGTTTTAATCCCCTTTTTCATATATGCTATGTATTTAGGGTATAATGTTGTTGCATTATGTCTATTTGGAGTGGCAGCAATTACTGATTGGCTTGACGGTTATGTGGCGAGGTCTTCCTCTTGTGTAACTGACATGGGGAGACTTATGGACCCTCTGGCTGATCGTTTGCTTATTATGACTGCCCTGGTAATGTTGGCGATAAAAAGTCAATTATCCTTGTTTATTGTTATTGTTGTCATCTTGAGAGATTTATTTGCGATGATTGGAGCTCAGTATATGCGTTTACGCAACAAAGAAATCGCGGTAACTTACTTGGGTAAGACTGCAACTGCAATTTTAATGGTATCAATAATTTTATTGATAGCCGGGATAAATTTTGGCCTTTGGCTTTTTTATCTCGGATTTTTTTTATGTCTTGTTTCCTTTGGAGATTATGTGAGGAGAGCATTTTTTATATTGAGGTATGAGGAGGGATGATTTTTGAAAGCAGTAGTTATGGCAGGTGGAGAGGGTACAAGACT
>JGI24025J20009_10003259_pt1 | contig 11152 bp, 11 predicted proteins | sample Cruoilmetagenom3_FD_20009 | JGI IMG/M metagenome (IMG submission 20009) | reverse complement strand
ACTTTCATTTTGCTTGTGCAGGTATCAGCGGTGCTGAATTTACTGGCCAATGTCCGGGGAGGAAAATCCGGCCACTGGATAGGGTAGGCCTATATGTTCCTGGTGGCACTGCTGCTTACCCATCCACAGTGCTAATGACAGCCATACCAGCTAAGGTAGCCGAAGTTAAGGAGATTATCATGACTTCGCCGCCTGGTAGGAATGGCAGTATGCCAGCAGCTACGCTAGTAGCTGCCGATATTGCCGAGGTCAATCGTGTTTTCAAGGTTGGTGGTGCTCAAGCGATTGCTGCCCTAGCTTTTGGCACCGAATCAGTTCCAAGAGTAGATAAAATTTGTGGCCCTGGCAACATCTTTGTGACACTGGCCAAGAAAATGGTTTATGGCGCAGTGGCTATTGATGGCCTGCAGGGGCCGAGCGAGATACTGATTGTGGCCGATGGCAGTGCTAACCCTTCGCTCTGTGCATCTGACCTTCTAAGCCAAGCTGAGCATGATCCACTGGCTTCAGCAATCTTGATTACTACTTCACCTGAATTGGCTAATCAAGTTGACAAAGAAATGGGAACCCAGTTGGCAAAGCTGAAACGGCGTTCCGTTGCCAGTGAGGCCATTAGCAGAGCAGTGATTGCGCTAGTCAATAGCATTGATGAAGCCATCGAGCTGGTTAACCTCTATGCTCCAGAGCATCTTTCTCTCATGGTGTCTGGCGCCTCTTCTCTGATCCCCAGGATTGATAATGCTGGCTGCATTTTTGTCGGCGAAAACTCGTCAGTCGTTCTGGGTGATTATGTTGCTGGCCCATCGCATGTATTGCCCACAGGAGGCACTGCTCGCTTTAGCTCTCCGTTGGGTGTTGAGGATTTCCTGAAGGTGACCAATATCGTTGCCTTGGACAAAGCTACTATGCAACAGCTAAGCGGAGCAGCAATAACCATGGCTAAAGCTGAAGGGCTGGACGCCCATGCTCGAGCAATGGAAAAAAGGATTGAAGCGCAGGCAAACACTGAATAACGTTTTCCTCGCCCTTGATGGGAGAGGATCAAGGTGAGGTGAAAGCCCAAAATGGACATAGAGAAATCGGTAAGGCCCGAATTAGCAGCTATGAAAGGCTACTCTGCTGTCGAACCGGTAGACATTTTGGAACAGCAGGCTGGGAAGAGAATAACAAAGCTTGATGGCAATGAGAACCCCTACGGTTGCTCTCCAAAAGTCCATCAGGCTCTAGCCGATTATCCCTATTATCATATCTATCCTGACCCAGAACAAAGAATACTGAGGCAAGCTCTGGCAGAGCTTACCGGCTTTAGTCGAGAGCGCATTGTCTGCGGCAACGGCAGCGATGAATTAATTGACCTCATCCTCAGACTGTTTCTTGAAGCTGGAGACGAAGTTATCAATTGCCCTCCAACATTTGGCATGTATCCCTTCAGCACCGAGGTTTGCGGAGGCAAGGTAGTTAATGTACTCAGAGATGGCAACTTTGCTATTGATCTAGCGGGTATTAAACAAGCATTGAACAAAAGAACGAAGGTCATCTTTATCGCTTCACCTAATAACCCTACCGGCGATGTTATCGCCGAGCACGAAGTCGTTGAGCTCTTAAGCACTGGGAGAATCGTGGTAGTGGATGAGGCCTACTTCGAGTTCAGTAATATGACTATGGCTAAATTAGTGCTTGAGCATCCGAACCTAATGGTTCTGCGCACCTTCAGTAAATGGGCTGGATTAGCTGGGTTAAGGGTAGGCTATGGCATTTTCGCCACTGAAATTGCTACTTACCTGATGAAAATTAAGCCACCCTATAATATCAATGTGGCGGCGCAGGCTGCGGCGTTAGCCTCATTAGCGGATCTAGATTGTCTTCGTGCCAATATAGTAAAGATTACTGCCGAACGGCAGAGGTTATTTACTAAGCTGGGAGAATTGGAATGGTTGAAACCGTATCCATCGCAGGCTAATTTCATCCTTTGCACTTTATATTCTAGCTCTGCCTCGTTCACTTCCGGTCAATGTGAGGCCTCTGGAGCAAAGCGACCAACGAATCTCGATCAGGGCGAACTCCGCCAGGAATCTCCCGCCAAGCAACTTTGGCGTCAATTGCGAAAGAAGGGGATTTTTGTCCGCTACTATGATAGCCCAGGGTTAAGAAATTGCCTGCGAATTAGCGTTGGCAAACCTGAAGATACTGATGCCTTAATTAATGCATTGAAGGAGATATGTTAAGCTCTTGAAAAGTAGATTACTGGATGCAGGCATTGCCTAGTCATTGCGAGGAGAGAAGCGACGAAGCAATCTCTAGAGGAGGAATTGAGACATGGCTGATAGAAAAGCAAAAGTGGTCCGTGAAACTGCGGAGACAAATGTCAGGGTGGAACTCAACATTGATGGCAGCGGGAAGTTCGAGATTAGCACCGGGATAAGAATGTTTGACCATCTTCTCACTCAGCTAGCTCAGCATGGGGTCTTTGACATAACACTCACAGCGTCAGGCACTGACCAGCACCATGTAGTCGAGGATGTAGCTATCTCTCTTGGTAAGGCCTTTAACCAGGCATTGGGGAAAAAGCAGGGCATTACTCGCATGGCACATGCTATCGTTCCCATGGATGAAGCTCTATCTCAGGTGGTGGTGGATATAGGAGGCAGAGCTTATAGTGTTGTCGAGGCATCATTTGGCCGGGTTAATGTAGGTGAGTTGTGTTCTGACCTAATCCGCCATTTTCTCGTTTCCTTTGCCTCCGAAGCTAAGATTAACCTTCATGCCAGGGTAATCACTGGCATAAACGACCATCACAAAGCCGAATCGTTATTCAAAGCCTTAGGCCGAGCTCTGGATTCAGCCACCCGCATTGATGAAAGGCTCCTTGGCAGAGTGCCCAGCACCAAAGAGGTTATCGAGAGCTAAAAGGTTAAATCAGTAAGCGATTGGCTCTCGCATTTTGTAATGTGAGATATCCTTGCTATAATCATGCTTGATAGACTAAACAAGGGTTTGTGAAAATCAAAGGAGGAGATGTTATGGTGGATTTACTCAGGAAAACGGTTTTGACCGGGATTGGGCTTGCCTACATGACAAAGGATAAGATTGAGGAGGTGGCAAAAAAAATTAGCGAAGAGAGCAACCTCACTGAGGAAGAGGGCAGAAAGTTAGCTAAAGACCTGCTGAACCAATCAGAGGAGTCCAAACGAAATCTGGAAACTCGAATTGACAAAGTTGTGAAGAGCGCTTTGGGGAAATTGGATATTCCGTCACGCCAGGATTTGCAGAAACTCGAAAGTCGTGTAGAAGAACTGGAGAAGTTGAGGGAAAAAGAAGGTAGTAGTTCCTAACAACATGTATACTGTGAATAGTCTACTTCCCCGGTCTGTAGATAAATTTGTTGCAGCGCTTATGGACTTCGGGGAATTTCAATCTTGTAAATAAGAAGTCATCGTTTTTGATTTCTGCTTGCCACAAAACTAGTTCGCGGATCCGCAGTCGCCTTGTTTAGCTTCTCTGTCTGCTTTTAGCTCTGGCGACGTATTCTTATAACATCTGTTTGCAGGGCGCGATTTCCCAACCGCTGCTCAGTGAGTATGGTTTGCACTCTGCCATCCCCACGTGAAGTTCGATCGCTCATTTACTTATACTTAACCGCTACCTTCCTTCCCTTGTTACCATGTGAGGTAGCTCTATTCACATGGTATACTTTCCTCATTAAACGCTATCGTATGGCAAAAGAATGATTCGCAGAGTTCGGGTAATAACTCATTCGTATCGTCACATTAACCGTTACCGAGAAATAATTGTTGTATTAGTTAAGTACGGTTTTGGAGATCTGATAACTAGGACTCATTTAGAGAAATACGTTGATGTTGGTAAGAAAGTCCCCCTAAGGAAACGAGTTAAGGAGATTGCATCTCTTTCCCGCTGGGAACGAATAAGAATGGCGCTGGAGGAACTTGGTCCGACTTTTGTAAAAGCTGGCCAGATAATGAGTAGCAGGCCTGATCTATTGCCTCACCAACTTATTGTTGAGCTTGAGAAACTTCAGGATTCTGTGCCGCCTTTTTCGGGGGCAGAAGCGAAGCAATCAGTTGAGCAGGAACTGGGTAAATCTATTTCCAGTCTTTTCGCTGAATTCAGGGATACTCCTATTGCTTCAGCCTCAATAGCACAAGTCCATGAAGCCGTACTCCAGGGTGGAGAAAAGGTTGCCGTCAAAGTGCAACGTCCAAGGATAGAACAGATTATTGAAGTTGACCTCGAAATAATGCTTCATCTTGCTACACTGATGGAAAAACACTTGCAGGGGATGGAGATATTAGATCCTGTAGGCATAGTCAACGAATTTGAGCGCAGTATCAGAAAGGAAATAGACTTCACAATTGAAGCGACACACATTGAACGTTTTGGCAGCAATTTTCGGAGAGTTCAGACTATCCACGTGCCAAAAGTTCATAGAAACTATACTACAAGAAAAATTCTCACAATGGAATTTATTGATGGCATCAAAGTCTCTAATATTGATGCATTGCTAAAATCGGGGAATGACCCTAAGACTATTGCTAGCCGGGGGACGGATCTTGTGCTTAAGCAGGTGTTTGAACACGGCTTTTTTCATGCCGACCCTCACGCCGGCAATATCCTGGTGTTGGATAACAATGTTATCTGCTTCATTGATTTCGGTATGATGGGGAGGCTGTTACCTAAGCACAGAGAATATCTCAGCAGCATTATCGTTGGAATAGTCAACAGAGACGCAAAACAAATAACAAAAACTTTCCTACAACTATCAAACAGCAGGCGTATTGAGAACATTGACCAACTGGAATATCAAGTAGGTGAATTGGTAGACCAGTATTCTTATTTATCACTAAAAGACATAAATATGGGCCAATTGTTGAACGAAGTGATTAAGTTGTTTGTTGCTTACAAACTGAAAATGCCAGCTAATCTTTACTTGCTGGTAAAAGCCTTAGTGAGCATTGAGGGTGTAGGTAGGGTATTGGACCCTGATTTTAACATGGTGAAACATACGGAGCCGTTTGCCAAGAAATTATTGAAAGCTCGTCTAAGTCCTCGCAGATTGGCAAAGGATACATACTTAGCAACTACAGAATTTAGTCTTTTGCTTCGTGACCTTCCCTCGGAAATAAGGGACATAATTGAGCAAATCAAGGTTGGACAATTCAAGATAGAGTTTGAGCACAAAGGGCTGGAGCCCTCGCTCAGGAAAGGCGACCAAATCAGCAACCGTATTGCATTCGCGATTCTTTTAGCTTCTTTGATTATTGGCTCTTCTCTTATCGTTCTGTCAGGAATGCCGCCTAAGTGGAATGAGATACCTATCATTGGAATAATTGGTTTTCTTGCGGCTGGTATAATGGGCTTCTGGTTGCTCGTTTCGATACTGAGGCATGGTAAGATGTAAATTATTTACAGGCGCCTGTTTACTATGATTTTAGCTTGAATCCATAAGAGGTTGGGCATGGCACATGCTATCGTTCCCATGGATGAAGCTGTGTCTCAGGTGGTGGTGGATATAGGAGGCAGAGCTTACAGTGTTGTCGAAGTATCCTTTGGGCGGGTCAACATAGGTGAATTGTGTTCTGACCTAATCCGCCATTTTCTTGTTTCGTTTGCGGCTGAAGCCAAAATTAACCTTCCTGCCAGGGTAATCACTGGCATCAACGACCATCACAAAGGCGAAGCCTTATTTAAGGCCGCAGGCCGAGCTCTGGATTCAGCCACTCGCATTGGCGAGCGAATCTTACGCAGAGTGCCTAGTACCAAGGAAGTTATCGAGAGCTAGGAGGACAAATATGAATTATCTTGAATTCTGCTCGGCGAGCGATTAGGCTCTTTCGGAACCTGACCAGACGCAAAGTGACCTGAACTAGGGGAAAAGGAGGCACTAGTGAAGCAAAAGGTTGGAGATGAGATTACGTTCTCTTATGACGCCAAGGCAATGTTCAAATTCAAGATTAGAGACGTGGTTATATCTAAGGAGGAATTTGATGACAGCGCCGGACACTGGGCTTGGACGTATACATTACAGTTACTCGATGACGTCACAACTCCCCAAGCTGGTCGGCAGCTAAGACTTGCATAGTGGGTTGCCACTCCTAAGGGCAGAGGCCGCGACAGATTTGGGCAATATGCACCGACGTTGAATGAGCAGACCCTCTTAGAATTGATCCGTCAGGCGATAAAGAAAGGCTTTTTCAGTAATACGTTTGTCGGCAAATTGAAAGCTGAACTGACGGATTTGTAGCTTGAAGTTTGGACACAACTCGTTTGCTGTGAGTGCTCAGTGTTACAATTAGCCGGAAGTCAACAAAAGTTCGGGTTCTGCCCTGCTCGGGTACGAATTCTGCCTTTTCTGAACTTGGGCAGATACAAAATCGCCCGAACTTAGGCTTTACTGAAATACAGCCAACTGGATTTGAGTTTTCTGGTATAATGAGGATGAGATTTAAGCGGAGGCAAACATGCTAGTAAAGATAGAAACTTATTTTGACGGTGAGTTTTGGTGTGCCCGAGGGATAGGAGAGGACATATTCACTCAGGGCGACACTTTAGATGATTTGTACCAAAATATTAAAGAAGCCGTATCCGTTCATTACGGTGAAACATATGAGCCTATCACCGTCTTGACTCTTTCTGAACTAAGATTAGCAAATGCCAAAGCTTCCACAAGTTAGCGGCAATGATGTAGTTAAGCTTCTTCAACATCTAGGTTACCAAGTTGTTAGACAAAGAGAGAGTCATATCCGACTTAACAAAGTTACATCGCTAGGTGAACATAACATTACGGTGTCGGCACACAAGGTTTTGGCCAAAGGAACTCTAAATGACATCCTTACTAAAGTGAGCCTCTGGAATAATATTCCTAGGAAAGATCTCATTGGTAAACTAGGATGAGACACGATCGGTTGACTTCGGGCTATAATGAAGTTGAATTTCAAGTGGAGTTCCCGGTCATTAAAATTAAAAGAAGGATAATAAGTGTTTAGGATATAAGTATTATGAAGAGCGCCAGAATAGCTCAGGGAAAGCCTGGAGGCATTAAAGAAATCGAGCCCTTGCTCTTTAGGGTAAGAGCCTGCCTAAGAAGAATTTATGGTAAAAGGCTGGGAGCCGCAATTCTCTATGGCTCTTTTGCTAATGGCAAGGCAAACGAGGACTCCGATATAGATATTGCTGTTGTTTTGAAGGGCGATGTAAACAAGGCGGAAGAAATCAGCAAAATACATGATGTCCTCTATCCCTTATCACTGGAATATGGACAACTCATCTCGATTTATCCACTTTCAGAAGAGGACCTCGAAGATGTGGAGTGGCCTCTCCATTACCACATCAAAAACGAGGGTGTTAAAGTATGAAAGAGAAAAGAGCATTTCGTAAAGAGTGGCATATTTCCAAGTGAATTAGGCCGGGACTTGAGCAAATCATTTGATGAAAGATTAACTGGAGATTATAGCTTCAAATCTATGACGACGGAGGAAACGGCTGAGACGGCAATAAAGAGAGCAGGGAATTTTGCCGGAACTATCGAAGAATATCTTGTAAGAAAGGGCTATGAGCATCATTAGATAAAGGTTTAAGTATTATCTCACACATTATGAACCCAGTTGGGACTAAATTAGAGTGAAAAAGATTGGTGTTTTGACCAGTGGTGGCGATGCGCCAGGGATGAATGCTTGCATTAGGGCAATCGTCCGCTGTGGCATTAACGAGAAACTGGAGGTAGTAGGGATTCGGCGCGGCTATGCCGGTTTGCTGGAGGGGGAATTTGTTAAATTAGGTCCCAGGTCAGTAGCTAATATTATTCACCGCGGTGGCACTTTTCTGGAGACGGCTCGCTGCGAGGAAATGAAGACGGCAGAAGGCATGAGGAAGGCAGTGCAGGCTTTGCACCAAGAGGGCATTGAAGGTTTGATAACTATCGGTGGTGATGGCACCTTTCGTGGTGCAATGGCTTTGGCCGAGGCGGGGGACATAAAGGTAATTGGTATTCCGGGCACAATAGATAACGATGTTTATGGGACTGACTACGCTATTGGCTTCGATACAGCCATAAATACGGCTCTGGGTGCCATAGATAAGATTAGAGATACTGCAGGCTCGTTACAGCGTCCTTTCTTCATTGAGGTGATGGGAAGAGATAGGGGATTCATTGCGCTAGACGTCGGCATCGCTGGCGGGGCTGAAGACATTCTGATTCCTGAGACAGAGACTAAGATAGAAGAGCTATGCCTTGATATGAAACGCAATCTAAAGAGGGGTAAAAAGTCCAGCATTGTGATAGTTGCTGAAGGAGATGAGGCCGGCGGCGTGTTTCGGGTTGCCCAGCAGGTATGGGAGAGATTGAGATTGGATTATCGTATTTGTGTCCTCGGACACATACAAAGAGGCGGCTCACCCACGGCCAGGGACAGGATTCTGGCTAGCAAACTAGGGGCGGCGGCGGTAAGTGCTCTAGCTAACGGCAAGTCAGGCTTCATGGTAGGAGAATTAAAGAGCGAGATAGTCCTGACCCCGTTGAAGGAAACATGGGAGAAAAGGAAGGAGCTAGATAGTAAGTTGCTACAGCTGATCAAGATATTGGCTGCCTGACAATTATGAGGACGTTATCCGTAGGCAAAATAAGGCGTTTGCGGCAGCTAGCTACCGACAAAGGCATCATGACGATGTGTGCCCTCGACCACAGGGGTTCGCTGATAAGGATGCTTGGTGGGGAAGAGCCAGAAAAGGTTAGCTACCAGGCTATGGTGGATTTCAAGCTAGACCTGTGTCAGGTGTTGGCTCCTCATGCTAGTGCTATGCTCCTTGACCCGATCTATGGCGCGGCTCAGGCAATCGCCGCTGGCGTTCTGCCCAAGGATACCGGCCTGCTAGTAAGCCTAGAGCAGACCGGCTATTCGGGGGAAGCAGGGGCGAGGATCACTCAACTGCTGCCTGATTGGGATGTGAAGAAAATACAGAAGATGGGGGCCACGGCGGCGAAGCTCTTACTCTACTACCGCCCTGATATTGACGTGGCTGCGAGACAGTTGGATACGGTGAGAAAGCTGGCCAGTGACTGTGTGACAACGGATATGCCATTTGTGGTTGAGCCTGTGAGCTACCAGGCACGAGAAGCAGAAGCTGACCGCCGGGAATTTGCCAAGATGAAGCCGCAGCTAGTTATCGAAACAGCAAAACAAATCACTGCAATCCCCATTGACCTGCTCAAGGCTGAATTTCCCGCCGATCCGAAATATGAAAAAGACAAAGGCCGATTGCTCGAGCTTTGTCATCAGCTTGACGAGGCAAGCCAGGTCCCCTGGGTGATCCTTAGTGCTGGTGTAGATTTCGACCTTTTTTACCAGGAGGTTGAGATAGCCTGTCAGGCAGGAGCCTCAGGCTTTCTAGCCGGGCGTGCTCTATGGCAAGAGGCCACCAAGCTTAGCTCCCGACACGAACGATTGGAATTCTTGCAAGCCACTGTCGCTAAGAGGCTTGAAAGCTTGACGGAATTAGCCAGTACTTATGGCACTCCATGGCATACAAAGGTTGGAGCCCGCCAGATAAACGAGCATTGGCATCATGCTTATTGAGAAACTCCTCACATGCAGCACAGCCATGTCCTCATCATCTGCGACTCCTTTGTTCAATAGGATTTGACGTGCCTGGCTATGATACCGATTGCTTGAAATATTTGATGAGAGGGGAGGAGGTAAGTTGTCCTTATTCTGACATAGCCATGCTTTGGCTCAGGGAAAATCCGAATACTTTCCTTGAGGGCTTCACGATCAGCTTGTAACAGCTTATCTTCCAGGCTGTAATCTAAATTGAGGCTTTGGGCTAAGAGTTTGTCGCCCTTCCATTCAATGCCCACCACCTTGCCCCACAAGGGCGGGCTCTTCTTTCTGGCTAACCTTGTCTTCTTTAGTGTTCGCTTTCCCATTATGTTTGGAGTCTTCACCAAGTAGTCGAGGAAGTAGTGTACACCGTACTGGCTAGCTACACTAATGACATTTATTGAATCTATGTTTTTATCTGCCAGCTCTATGATTCCTTCTGATTTTTGGCCCGAGGCGCGACCGAGCCCTATCTTCTCTTTGGCACTGCCTTTTTGCACCAGGTAAACCTCGACGCCTATTTGCTGAAGATGCTCGTAAAGCTCTTGTCTTCTTAGTGGGCCGGCTTTCTTTCTTTTCTTGAGAGCCAAAGGCAGCCCGATAGCTATTAGAAGAGCCATTAGGATGCCAGTAACGTTACTCCAGTCCATCTCGACCTCAGCAGNTCCGAATTACTTCACATNAGTGGAGCCANACTCNGAGCTTAGCACAGCTAGAATTCGTTGTTCAAATGTGTTTCCCTGTAAACAGTNGGTAGATCTTGTCATACCGCTGTGTCGTGGCTTCGATTACCTCGACTGGCAACNTGGGCGCTGGTGGCCGCTTGTTCCACCCAGAAGCTGCAAGCCAATCACGAACCGGCTGTTTATCAAAGCTGGGCTGCGAGTGACCGGCTTCATATTGGCTAGCATCCCAAAATCGGCTGGAGTCCGGCGTGAGCAGTTCATCAATGAGGGCTAACTTACCATTGATAAGGCCAAACTCGAACTTAGTATCGGCGATTACGATGCCCTTGGCCTTGGCGTAGTCTTGAGCATATCGGTAAATGAGCAAGCTTTTTTGTTCCAACTCAGCAATCAAGTCTTCGATGCCGAGGCTTTTGATATCCTTACTGGTCAAGGGGCGGTCATGTTCCGTCTCGCTCTTAGTGGTCGGAGTGAATATGGGCCGAGACAATTCCTGGCTTTCCTTCATCCCTGACGGCAAGCGCATATTGCTGACAGTCCCCGTTTCCTGGTACTGCGCCCAAGCTGAGCCAGAGAGGTAGCCACGAACAACGCACTCTACTGGAATACGCTCAGCCTTGGCCACAACCATAGAGCGATCGGTAAGATAATCTGGCAATCCTCTAGAATAGCCTAGAGACTCTTTTAGTCCATTGGTTGCAGCAGCACCGTCGATTACTTTGATAAGGTGGTTAGGTACAAGATGAGCTGTTTTTTCAAACCAGAAAGCTGAGATCTGATTAAGCACCTTGCCTTTGTCGGGGATGCCACAGGGCAGGACGAAGTCAAAAGCGGAGATGCGGTCAGTAGAGACTA
>JGI24025J20009_10003258_pt1 | contig 11155 bp, 10 predicted proteins | sample Cruoilmetagenom3_FD_20009 | JGI IMG/M metagenome (IMG submission 20009) | reverse complement strand
GCTATCCCCAACCAATATTAAAGGCATACCAGCTTCATCAATCATCTTGGCCGTCACATAGTCATAAGCGGTAAGCATAGGTATTTTTTCTTTCTTTTGCTTCATCTCTTTTATCTCGGTAATAGTAACTCGCATTGTTTCCCCCTAAATATGGTAGTTAGCAGTTAGTAGTCAGGATTTAGCAATCAAAGGTTACCCCTACTGGCTACTGACTTCTGAATTCTTTCCCATTGAGGAACCATAGACAAAGGCTCAATGATTCTGTTTTGATCATCAACACGAACTATGCTTGGGATTATGTTGATTGCCTCATCATCAGGAACCTGGCAATAAGTGAGGATAAGAACTATGTCGCCCTTTGCCACCAGTCTGGCGGCGGCGCCATTGATACCAATAATCCCCGAATTTGCCTCACCTGCGATAGCATAAGTGCTGAACCTGGCCCCATTGTTAACGTTCAGCACCTCCACCCTCTCGAAAGGCAAGATGTCGCTGGCCTCCATCAGAGCCCTGTCAATAGTGATACTGCCTTCGTAATCTAAATCGACCTGAGTAACCCGGGCTCGGTGGATTTTACTTTTCATCATAGTTCTCATTTTTTTACCCCCCTAAGCTTGAAGTTTTTTTGATTACTTTCTTTTCAAAGAAAGTAAGGCTTTCATCTCTTCTGCCTTCTGTTCATTAACCTTGCCTTTAGCTAAAGCAATAGGAATAGTCTGAAGCCCCAGCTCCTTATAGGTAGTGAGCAAAGAGGGACTCCTGGCCTCAAGAGCGCTCAAGTGCTTCACTATAGTGCCTGAATCCCCGCGGGCAACAGGACCGGTGAGGCAGTCAGGTAAGCCGATATTGTCAATATTGTTTATCGTTCCTTTGAGCAAAGGCAGTAAGGCTCTGGTCGCCTCCTTCGCCGATACCCCTAAGTCCAGCCACAAGTCCAGAGCCAACTTAACCAAGGTCACAAGATAATTACAAGCGAAAACGGCTGCTGCGTGATACAGCACCTTGTCCCCTGGTTTAAGTTCCACCCAGTTGCTGTTCAGGAGCAGAGTCAACTCCTTCAGTGTTGATAATAGAGGCTCTTCAGCTTCCAGGGCAAAGGTAGAGCCAGGCAAGTTTTTTATGGCCTGATCAACATCGGCAAAAGTCTGCAATGGGTGAAAGGAGCCAACAGCAGCTCCAAGTTTTCTTGCTGGTTCCAGAATATCCGTGGAATGAGCGCCACTGCAATGCACGACGTTCTGTCCTTCCTGCCACTGAACCTCGTCGCATACCTGGGCTATAACATCGTCAGGAGTAGTAATGAAGACCAGCTCAGCAGCATCTGCCACCTCCTGAGCTGTATGGCAAACCTGGCAATTTGGCACCAGCCTTGCTAGCTTCTGTGCCGAGGATAAAGTTCGGCTGGATACAGTTACCACCAGGCATTCATTTTGAGAAAACCTTACTGCCAGAGCAGTGCCTGTCGTTCCAGCGCCAATAAATCCTATCTTTACCATCCGTTTACATCCTCAGCCGCTGGCACACCAGAATTCCTGGACCATCCATTATAGTTCCACACATCACCATAAATTAAAAAACCCTCCCGGTATAACCGAGAGGGTTATCACGACAACACTACTTGTCCGTCTCGGTCACCGCCGATCCAAGCGGACTTTCAACTAACCAGTGCCCTAGCTCACTGCCTCAAGAGTCAATGGCTATTTTATATGATAGTAAATCCGTATTATTTTGTCAATAGTAATGTTGCCGAGAAACTAGAGTGTCACCTTTTACCTTCAAGCTAACACTTGTGTTGACATGATTGTGTGCGCTGGATATAATCCTTTCTGGAACGGAATATAAGTTATGAAAACGAAATCATCCCCAGACCCAGACCATAAACGGCAACAGATTGCTATTTTCGTTCGAGGGTGGTGGGGCTTGCTCTAGTGTAAGTCTTTGATGGAGACCTGTGTGCCCCACGTCCCACCGGACGTGGGGCTTTTGTTTGTCGTGATATGGCCGAAGATTTTCCTCGGAGGCTGCCATTGGAAGATTTGAATGAAGACACATTCAAGGAGTTGCTGGAAAACAAGCAATACAGGGAGTTGCGAGAGAGGCTAGCGGACTCAGAACCCACACATATTGCTGACCTCCTGGCTAGCATACCCAAAGACGAAGCAGTGATAGCATTTCGCCTCCTCCCCAAGAGTCTTGCCGTTTCTGTTTTCGACGATATGGATGGAGCATTTCAGAACCAGCTGCTTGAGGCGTTCAGTGACCAGGCAGCGAGGAATTTCCTTGAAGCAATGCCACCTGATGACCGGGCAGAGTTGCTGGACGAGGTACCCGCCAAGGTAGCCCGCAGATTGTTACAGATACTCTCGCCTGACCAGCACCGTGTCACCCTGCAGTTGCTGGGCTATGATGAAGAAACGGCCGGGCGTGAGATGACTCCCCTATTTGTAGACCTGCACAGCGATATGACTGTGGCACAGGCTTTGGAAAGAGTTCGACAGCTGGCCATTACGCGGGAGACTGTGTATGAGTGCTACGTTATGGACCGCCGTCGCTATCTTATAGGCACTGTTTCGCTCAAAGACCTCGTCATCGCTGACCCAGATGCCAAGGTAAACGATATCATGAAACCAGACCCACCCTTTGTCTCCACCCACACCGACCGCGAGGAAGTAGCCAGGGAACTTCGGGAACATGACCTGCTGGCAATCCCCGTGGTGGATGCAGAACAGCGTCTCGTCGGCACCATCACTTATGATGATGTGGCGGATATCATGGAGCGAGAGGCCACCGAAGATATCTATCGCTTTGGTGCAGTACCGGGTACGGAGCGAGGTTACTTTGCCAGCCGTATTTTCAGCGTTGTCCGGCGCCGGACCCCATGGCTCTTCCTGCTTATCGCGGTCAGCATGGTTATTGCCCCTATTATTCTTGAGCAAGAAGATTTGCTTACCGGTGAGCTATTGATACTGACTGCCTTCATCCCTTTGGTGATTGCCACCGGCGGGAATGTGGGAGCCCAATCGGCCACAGTCGTTATTCGCGGGCTGGCTACCGGGGAGGTTAACCCGAGACGGGCTCTCGCCATAGTCTTGCGGGAAGTTGGTATAGGCGCTATCATGGGCGTTGCCCTCGGCACGGTTGCCCTGGGCTTGGTTTATGCGTTCGGCCGAAACCTGGAGGCAGCCAGCGTGGTGGGCATGACCCTGGTGGGCATCTCAGTAATGGCAACCTTGGTAGGCGGAGCCTTACCATTTATTTTTCGCCTGCTCAAGATTGACCCGGCTCTGGTATCCGCCCCTTTAGTAACTACGGTTATGGATATATTTGGCGTGGCGCTTTACTTCGGGATTGCGCGGATGGTACTGGGATTGTAATGAGTCTACCGGGGCAAAATAAAGAAGTTTATGGGTAAAGTGAAATTCGAAATGACGAATAGATTTGTCGAAGGTACGAGGAGAAAGTCAGGAATGAAGCGATTACGGAAGCTACGAGCATCGATCGCCGAGAGGGGACTAGAAGCTCTCTTGATTTATCAGCCAGAGAACCTCCTCTACCTCTCTGGATTTACCGGCTCCTCCGGATGGCTACTTATTTCAGAAAAGAATGCCATTTTGGCAACTGACTTTCGTTATGTTGAGCAAGCTAAGGAAGAGTCGCCATATTTTAAAATTATCCAGATTAAGCGAGAGTTCCGTGACTGGCTTCCTGGTTTGGTCTCTGATTTGGGGTGGCACAAATTAGGCTTCGAGGCAAATTCTATTTCTTATGANGGTTATCACAAACTCAGCGAGGCAATAAAGAACAGGCAGGTTAGCCTTGAGCTTGTTCCCACCACTGGCATAGTAGANCAGCTTCGCTCCATAAAAGAGCCCGAAGAACTACAGTTCATTACAAAAGCAGTAGCGCTAACCGATGCCGTCTTCGAACAGGCAAAGTTAATAATTCATCCTGGCATAACGGAAAAGGAGACAGCGTGGGAGATAGAAAAATTCCTTCGCCAGGAAGGCAGTGAAGGGATGCCCTTTGAAATCATCGTGGCTTCAGGTTCAAATTCAGCTTTGCCCCATGCTCGACCTACGGAAAAAATAATTTGCTCTGGCGAACCAGTGTTGATTGACATGGGGGCCAAAATTGACGGTTATTGCAGCGATTTCAGTCGCACTTTAGTTTTGGGTAAAGCAGACAAATCCCTACATGAAATTTATAATATAGTTCTCAAAGCACAGATCACTGCCATAGAGAGAGTTGAATCAGGTATGGATGCTTCGCAGGCAGACCGATTGGCTCGAAGCGTTGTTGAACAAGCCGGCTATGGAGATGCCTTTGGACATGGTCTAGGACATGGTGTTGGGCTAGCGGTGCACGAATTTCCCTCTCTTGGTCCCAGCTCGTCTGATTCACTTGCAGATGGCATGGTTTTTACCATAGAACCAGGAATTTACCTTGCTGGACAAGGTGGTGTTAGGATTGAAGATATGGTAGTTTTGGAAAATGGCAAGGCCAGAGTGCTTAGCAAGTCAAAGAGGGATTTGTTATTCTGACAAGGAGCGAAAAAGTCAGAGTGACAATTCACTATCAATAAACACGGAGGTTGATAAATGATTGATGCCGGGGAATTGAGAAAGGGAGCTGCTATAGAGCTAGATGGCGAAATATACCAAATCCTGGAATACCAACACGTTAAGATGCAACAAAGGCAGCCTGTAGTTAAGTTGAAACTTCGTGATGTTCGTAGTGGAAATGCTACCGAGCGGAATTTCCAATCCGGCGACAAAGTTACAACGGTATTTCTGGAGCATCGACCGGTCCAGTACCTTTATAGCGACGGCGACCTCTATTACTTCATGGATAACGAAAGTTACGAGCAGATTATGTTAACTTATGCTCAGATAGAAGAGAGTACAAATTATCTAAAAGAGGGGCTGATGCTAGAGATTTTAACCTGCAAGGGGGATACAGTAGCGATAGAGCTACCGACTTCGGTAGAGCTTCAGGTTACGGAAACAGAGCCGGGCTTCAAGGGGGATAGGGCCACCGCAGGCACCAAAGCAGCCAAGCTAGAAACGGGAGCAACCACACAGGTTCCTCTTTTCATTAATACAGGTGACATTATCAAAGTCAATACACGCACCGGGGAATATGTAGAGAAGGCTGGCTAACATCACTTGGTTCGCCTTTTCCTTAGCAGCAATGATGGCTCCTCTCCCTAAAAGTTCTAACGCACTGAGGCTAAACGAATTTAACTGCAAATTTTAAGGAATCTGGTATAATCAAGTAACAGGTGACAGGGACAGATTCTTCGGTCGCTCAGAATGACCGATAGGCAACAACAAGACGGGCAAACTAATTGATAAAAGCTGATTTACATATTCATACCTGCTATTCTATGGATTGCCTCTCACCTTTGGAGCAAATAGTCGAGCGATGCCTCGAGCTAGGCATAAATTGTATAGCTGTAGCTGACCACAACACCATTACTGGCGCCTTAAAGTTAAGGGAAATTGCCCCATTTAAAGTAATCATTGCTGAGGAGGTCTTAACACCTATGGGTGAAATAATGGGGCTCTTTCTTAGTGAGGCAGTTCCCCGGGGATTGTCTCCCCAGGAAACAATATCTCGAATCCGAAGCCAAGGCGGTCTAGTGGGCATTCCCCACCCCTTTGGCCGATCGCTGCCCTGGAATGTTAACCCTCTAACCTCGACGGAGATTTTATCCCAGGTCGATATTATTGAGACTTTTAATTCTCGTACGCCATTTTCTAATAGCAACGCCAAAGCAAGGAAACTAGCCAAAGAGCATGGAAAGGCTGCCAGCGCTGGCAGCGACGCCCATACTTTAGGCGAAATTGGCCGAGCATATGTGGAAATGCCCGAATTCGATGGACCTGACGATTTCCTAAATTCCTTAGCTCAGGGCAAAATATTCGGGCAAAAATCTAGCTATTTGGCTCATTTTGCTAGCACGTGGGCCAAGATAAGGAAACATATACGTGGAGACTCCTCGCGGAGTTTACCCTGAGCGCTAAGAGATTGCTTCACTTCGCCCGCGATGATAAAAAGCGAAGGGCTCAAAATGACATACGTGAGGAGGGTAAAACGGACTCTTGCTGAACATTGGTTGGTTTTCTACAGGGAGAGATGAAGCTGCACGACAGCTTTTACAAGCTGTGCAGGATAAGATCCACAGGGGCGACATTGATGGAAAGATTAGCTTCGTGTTTAGCAACCGAGAACCTGGCGAGGCGAATGAAAGCGACCTGTTCTTTGAGCTTGTTCGGAGTTATGACATTCCTCTTGTCTGTTTATCTTACAAAAAGTTCAAGACTGCTAAAGATGAAGAGGCTTTGGGTATCAAGAAAGAATGGCGTATCGCATACGATAGAGAGGTAAACAAAAAGATTGCACCATTTGCTCCCGACCTTTGTGTTCTTGCTGGCTATATGCTCATCGTGAGTAAAGAGCTATGCCAGAAATACGATATGATTAACCTTCATCCTGCACCTCCCGGTGGCCCTACAGGTATCTGGCAGGAGGTAATTTGGACATTGATACAAAATGAAGCTGACACAGCCGGAGCAATGATACATTTGGCCACCCCTGAACTGGATAGAGGACCAGTAGTTAGCTACTGCCTCTTCTCTATTAAGGGTGGTCCTTTCGCTGAATATTGGCGGAAGGGCGACAAAGATATGCTGTTTCGGCTTATTCGACAGCACGAACTTGCTAGAGAGTTTCCCCTTATCATCTTGACATTACAAGATCTGAGCCGGGGCGAGGTTGATATAAAGGACAGGAGAGTAATCGATGCTCAAGGAAAGCCAGTCGGTGGCTACAATATTAGTGGCAGAATAGATGAGGAGGTGAAGAAAAATTTGAGATGAAGTTGATTTGCTTTGACCTCGAGGGCCCTTTAGCTCCCCAAGATAATGCCTATGAACTGATGAAGTCATTCCCCCGTGGCGGCAAGATTTTCGAAGTCATCACCCGTTATGATGATCTGCTGACTTTAGAAGGTCGGCCTGACTACGAGCCGGGAGACACACTTGCTCTCATCACTCCTTTCCTTGCTTATCACGGAATAGAAGAGGAACAAATCGCTTCTATGGGGCAGAAAGCTGGGTTAACCCCAGGGGCAACTGAATTAATCTCCGAACTTAAATCTCGCGGGTGGGACATATTTTGTATTAGTACTAGTTACAAACAATATGCCTCCCCCATCACACAGAGACTGGGCATACCCAGTGAGAATGTAGCTTGCACTTCTTTTCCCCTAGCGCAGATTCGCCAACTATTAAGCCAGGATGAATTTGCCTTACTGGAGCAAACAGAACACGAAATTGTGAATCTTAATCCTTTTACTGACGATACTAGAATAAGGGAATATCTGGACTATTTTTATGGGCAGAAATTGCCTCAAACAAGTTCGGGAAGAATTATAGGCCAGGTGAAACCAGTAGGGGGGAGGCGCAAGGTAGAGGCACTGGAGAACTTTAGCACCAGGATGGGAAAACCGCTTTCTCGTTGGACGGTGGTAGGGGATAGCATCACAGATTTCAAAATGCTTCGGGCTGTAAACAAAGCAGGTGGCTTAGCCATTGCTTTCAATGCTAATGAGTACGCCTTGCCCTATTCCACTCTGGGTCTGGCATCGGTAAGTTTATATGATTTGTGGGTGGTTCTGGAAACCTGGGAGAAAGGTGGCCGCCAGGTTGTTGAAAGAGTAGTCAAAGAGAGGGAGAAAGCTGGAGGATGCGGCGATAGAGAGCATTTTCACTGGCTAACTGAAGAAAAGGATATAGCTACTCCGCTGGAAATCCATAAAAGAATCCGACATCTGGTTAGAGAGGAGGCTGCCAAACTGGGCTAATTACAGATCACTTACTCTCGCCTTCCCGTCTCACGGAAGACCCACACGAAGGTAATAATAGCGATTATAGAAACGACGATGATGGTAATCAAGCCCGCTTTGCCCAGCCCACCGAATACTTCACCTGCGGCATAAACTATAGCACTTGCCTCCAACCAGTCTGGCATTCCCGCTATCATCTTAACCAGTTAAAACTAAAATTCGCCTCAGCCCTTACAGACAGCGCCATGGGGGAAGGTTAACCTGACCCAGACCCCGGCTGCTGTTAACTGTAGTGCATCCACTTTATTTCTTGGCTGGCTTGCTAAGTATTTCATCTACAATGCCGTATTCCACTGCTTGTTCAGCGCTAAGATAAAAGTCCCTGTCGGTGTCGTGGGCAATCTTCTCTACCGGCTGACCTGTGTGATTAGCTATAATGTTACGTATCATTTCCTGCATCCTCATGATTTCTCTGGCAGCAATTTCAACATCCGCCGCCTGCCCTTGAGCACCACCAACTGCCTGGTGCAGATGTATAGTCGAATTGGGTAAAGCGAACCGTTTGCCTTTAGTTCCAGCGCAAAGAAGCAAGGTGCCCATGCTAGCTGCTAAGCCAATACAAATGGTGGATATAGGGCAGCGAAGAATCTGCATAGTATCGTAGATGGCTAAGCCAGCGCTGATAATGCCACCGGGGCAATGAATATAAAGGTTTATATCCTTTTCCGGGTCTTCTCTCTCTAAGTAGAGGAGCTGAGCAATAATAAGATTGGCTATCTGGTCGTTGATCGGCGTGCCCAAAAAAACGATTCTCTCCCTGAGCAAGAGGGAATATATGTCGAAAATACGTTCACCCCGAGCACCAGTCTCGGTCACTGTAGGAATTATCACTTGAGATATTGTTTCCATCATTCCCCCTTTGTCGTATTCTCAATATTGCCAATGGCTATTTGTAATAATCGGTCCATCGTCTTCTGAGTACGCAGAGATTGTTCAATTGATTGCCTAACTTGGGGCAATGAGAAGAACTGCCTTGCTTTTTCCTTATCCTCAGCATCATTGGTAATCTCATCTACCTTATTATCTACCTCTGCAGAACTAATTTCAATCTTTTCCTCTTCAGCTAATTTCCCCAAGACAAGACCCTGGATAAGTCGCTTTTTCGCTATGGGACGCAGTTCTTGTTTAAGTTCCTCTTCTGTTTTACTAGTCTTCTTCAGGTAATCCGCTAGCTCTCTAAAGCCCAGGCGCTGTGCCTCGTCCCTAAGAAGTCCGGTAATTTCCTCGTCCTCCAAAATAGGGGGATAGTTTACCTCGCTGATTTCCACCAGAGCGTCAAGCGCCTTTTGCTTCGACTCCAAGCGATTCTTGGCCTCAGCTTTGGCTCTTAAATCAGCAGCCACCTTCTTCCTCATATCCGCCAGGTTATCATAGCCGACACTCTGAGCCAATTCATCATCAAGCTCTGGCAACTGTTTCTCCTTTATTTCGCTAACAGTGACTTTGAAAGTGCCTTCCTTGCCACACATTTCTTTAATGGGGTAGTCATCAGGAACAGTCAAGCTGAAGGTCATTTCTTTATTTTTCTCAGCGCCCTTCAAATGGGAGGCAAATCCAGGCACAGGTGAACTCGAATCTTTATCCACCTCATATAATACGCCTTTATGATTTAACCAGGGTTTCCCGTCCACATTAGCTTCGATGTCTATAGTAACTAAATCACCCAGCTCAACAGGGCGGCCTACAGGCACCCACGCCCCTTGCCTTTCCCGGAACTCTTCCATGGCAGCAGTAACTTCTTTCTTGGCGATTTTTATTACGGGGCCGGGCTCCACCCTTATGCTATGGTAATCGCCAAGCTTAATTTCAGGTTTGAGAGACACTATGGCTTTGAAAACCAACGGCTCAGTTTGAATAATTTCTATTTCTGATCTGGCGATGGGTTCGATTTCCTGAGACTCGATCGCCTGTTTATAAAGCTGTGGTATAAGACGCTCCAATGCCTCTTCCAACAAATTCTTCTTTCCTATGTGCTGCACTAGAACAGCTCGCGGTGCTTTTCCCTTGCGGAAACCAGGTATAGATACCTCATTAACTAAATGATGATAAGCCTCGTCCAGTGATTTATCCAATTCGCTGGCTTCAGCCTCAATAGTAAGGGCTGTCTGGCAATTCCCCAAATTTTCTGTGCTTACTTTCACGTCTCATTCCTTGTCATTGTGGGTGAAGAACCTCGTGCTTTAGCTTAAGGTTTAGCTCGTCAAGCTGATGCTTATTAACATATGAGGGGCTGTCCAGCATCATATCAACGGCGTTCTGATTTTTCGGGAAAGCAATAACTTCCCTTATGCTCTGCTCCCCAGCAAATAACATCACCAAACGGTCTAGTCCTATTGCAATACCGCCATGGGGCGGTGCTCCGTATTCCAGTGCCTCTAAGAGACCTCCAAATCGGCTCTCAGTTTCTTCTTTACTGTAACCAAGGAGGCTGAATATTTTTTCTTGAAGCTGACGGTTATGAATTCTGATGCTGCCGCTGCCAAGTTCACAACCATTGCACACTACATCATAATGTTGACCATAAACTTTAGATGGTTCTGTATCAAGAAGCGACACATCTTCCCATCGGGGAGCAGTAAACGGATGGTGCATGGGTTCCCAACGATTCTCAGCCTCATTCCTCTCCAAAAAAGGAAAATCAACTACGAAGGCAAAAGCCAGCAGGTCAGCATCGGCTAGATTAAGTCGCTGTGCCATCTCGCGGCGTAACTCATCCAGTGTCTTGTTGACTACCTCCAGTTTATCAGCCACGATAAGTAAAAGGTCACCAGGCTTTGCATCGAATCTACCGGCTATTTCTTCCAATTGGCGAGGGGTTAAATATTTAGCAGCCGCCGATTTTACTTCATCTAAAGTTATTGCCTCTCCTCGGAAAGCCATGGTCGCTAAACCCTGGGCACCACAGCTCTTCGCTAAATTAATTAGTTCATCAAGTTGATGGCGAGTATAATGACCACAACCGGGGACACATATTCCCTTCACCTTGCCATTATTATCGAGGGCCGAACGGAAAACCTGAAAGTCGGTACTGGCGGCGATATCAGATATATCCTTGAGCTCCAGGCCAAACCTGATATCTGGTTTGTCTGTGCCATACTTCTCCATCGCTTCTTTATAGGAAAGGTATGGAAAGGGCTCTAGTAATCGCATATCACGTTTAACAGTCTTCACAAGCGAGGTGAAAAGTTCCTCCATGAGCTGCAATATGTCCTTTACTTCGATAAAACTCATTTCCATGTCAAGCTG
>JGI24025J20009_10003256_pt1 | contig 11157 bp, 5 predicted proteins | sample Cruoilmetagenom3_FD_20009 | JGI IMG/M metagenome (IMG submission 20009) | reverse complement strand
CCTTGAGACAGGTGAAGGGGAAGGGCGTTGAAATACACGCCTATCGCTGCCAGGTAAGCACCGAGCATGTTGCGATCGTTCAGGCGCTGCCTGTAAGGTTGTTATCATGAGCGCCAACCCCATTTGTTTACAGTATTGAGGTGCTTGAGTACAATTAGGCTTGTTTGATTATTATCTAACAGGAATCATTGAGGAGATAACTATGAAAATTCTTATTATCGGGGGTACTGGGCTGATCAGCACGGCTATTAGCCGGCAGCTGCTTGAAGCCGGGCATGAATTAACCCTTTACAATCGAGGGGAGACTGAAACTCGTCTTCCCCAGGGCTACCAGGTTATCAGGGGCGACCGGGATGACATCGAGACCTTTGAAGCACAAATGGCTGATCTAGATGGTTTTGATGCCGTCATCGATATGGTTTGTTTTAACCCAAAGCAGGCTGAAAGCGATATTCGCGCTTTTTCTGGGCGCATTAATCAATTAATTTTTTGCAGCACTGTGGATGTTTACACCAAGCCGCCAGCAACTTTCCCGGTGGTTGAAAGTCATGAACGTCATGCCCTTTCAGATTATGGGCGCGATAAATCAAAGTGTGAAGATTTATTTATGGGGGCCCACGACGCGGGTTATTTTAATGTCACGACTATTCGTCCAGCCTCCACCTATGGGGAGGGCGGTAATATTATTCATACCTTCGGTTGGGAGACTTATTTCCTCGACCGACTGCAAGAAGGAAAGCCGATTATTGTACATGGGGACGGTGAGGCTTTATGGGTCTCCTGCCATGTGGATGATGTGGGCAGGTCTTTTGTAAATGCTGTTGGGAATGAGGAGGCTTTTGGCAAGGCTTACCATGTGACCGGTGAAGATTGGCAGACCTGGAATCAATATCATGAACGCTTAGCTGAGGCAATTGGTGCGCCTAAACCCTCAATCATTCATATTCCGGCTGACCTGCTGGTACGAGTTTCACCCGATCAGGCGATGACAACCTATCTTAATTTTCAATATACCAACATCTTTGATAACAGCGCTGCAAAAGCTGATCTGGATTTTAAAGTCACCGTTGATTGGGAGACTGGTGCCAAACGCACCTATGACTGGCTTGTGGAAAATGATCGCATTCAAAGCTGGAAGAAATTTCCTTTCTATGATCAGATCATTGAAAGTTATAAACAACAAACCGGTGAATTGATTTCCGAATTATCTAATTATCATAAACGCTGATAACGAATACCAAACAACCAATAACAAATTCTAAATCACACTTCACTCATGAATCAAAAAGCGCTGTCAACCCTTGAATATCATAAAATTATCGCCAGGTTGGTGACCTATGCGGATTTCAGTGCGTCGGCTGACCTGGCGAGCAAACTCCGGCCAACGCCTGATATTGAAAAAGGACGCAAGCGCCAGTCTGCGACGCGTGAAGCACGGTATTTGTTGTCGCTGGATACAGATTTTTCTTTTCAAAATGCCAGCGATATACGNCCCCAGGTGGGTTTAGCACGGCGGGAGGGTGTTTTAGAACCTGTGGATATGCTGGCGATCAAACATACCTTAGTTGTTTCTCGAAGGGCACGCAGGGTTCTTGAAAACATAGCGGATGAAGTTCCAAATCTTTCCAGCCTGGCAGATGCACTGCCTGTTGGATTGGGCTTAGTGGACCAAATTAGCAAAACCATTTCTGATCGCGGTGATGTGTTGGATTCGGCTTCGCAGAAACTTTCCGACATTCGAAATGAAATGAAGATCACATATGAGCGCATGATGGCTCGTATGCAGCGATTTATTTCTGATAAGAGCACCGCCCGCATGCTGCAGGAACCGATCATTACGCAACGCAACGGCCGTAATGTTATTCCGCTTCGGGCGGAGTTTAAGGGTCGAATAAAAGCGGTCATCCATGATCAATCTGCATCAGGCGCGACGTTGTTTATTGAACCCCTGGCTGTGGTTGAGTGGAACAATCGCTATCGAGAATTGGAACTGGCTGAGCGAGATGAGGTACGCAGGATCCTGGCGGAGCTGAGTAAGTCTGTGGCGGGTCATGCAGATGCCCTTGTAATGATGGTTGAAGTGATGGCAGAGCTGGATGTGGCATTGATGTGCGCTCGTTATGCAGAAGACCTGGATGCGACTGAGCCCGAATTGGTGCCCTTTCGTGAAAGTCAGGATAAACACCCGGGGAGTACCATTCGTTTGTATAAAGCCTGTCATCCGCTGCTGGACCCTAAAAACGTTGTACCTATCGATGTGGAATTAGACGCTGAGACCTATGCCCTGGTGATTACCGGGCCAAATACGGGTGGAAAGACGGTCACACTCAAGACAGTTGGTTTGCTGGTGTTGATGGCGCAATCCGGGTTGCAGATCCCAGCGCAATCCGGCTCAAAGCTGAGCGCTTTCAAGGATGTCTTTGCCGATATTGGTGATGAGCAATCCATTGAACAATCCTTATCAACTTTTTCAGGTCATGTCACCAATATTGTTGAGATCTTAAAAAAGGCAGACGCGCAATCCCTGGTGCTGTTGGACGAGCTGGGCGCGGGGACAGACCCGCAAGAAGGTTCGGCTTTAGCAAGAGCAGTGATGACACATTTGCTGGACCGAAGCATCACCAGTATGATTGCCACGCACTACCCGGAACTGAAAGCTTATGCACACACAACGGATGGTGTGTTGAACGCCAGTGTGGAATTCAATCTAAGAACCCTGAAACCAACCTATCACCTGACCATTGGTTTACCCGGTCGATCCAATGCACTGGCAATCGCCGACAGGTTGGGTCTGCCGGAATCGATCATCAATGCAGCTCGTGCAGAGATCAACCCCACTGACCTGCGAGCGGAAGACCTGCTGGATGAGATTCATCACCAGCGAGACCTGGCACGCAAAGCTCGGGAAGAGGCAGAAAATGCTCGTCGAGGAGCCGAATCGATAAGAAATGATTTGGCAGCGCGATTAGACAAGATTGAAGACGAGCGTTTTGAATTAATGGAAAAAACGCGCCAGGAGGCTGAAACGGAATTAAATAGATTGAGGGAAGAGATGGAAGCCCTCAGGCGGCAGCTGGCGAAAGCACGACAACCATTAGAGGTTGTTGATAAAGTTGAAGAATTTGTTGAAGCATTGGAAGAAAAAGTGTCCGAACCTGTGCTCAGGAAAGAACCGGAAAAGCCTGTCCGCAAACCAAAAGGTCCGCTGCGATTAGGCGAGAAAGTTCATTTGCGTTCTATAGACCAGGACGGCGTCGTTAAGTCGATTGGCGAGGAGGAAGTTGAAGTTCAGATCGGAATGCTGAGAATTAGAGCTCGAATTTCTGATGTGATTCGGAAAGGGGATTCGGAAGTTCCGTCCGAAGGGGTTGAAACCAGGGTAAAGAAAGGTAAAACTAAATTGCTTTATACGCATGAATCCCCGGGTGTGGAATTGGATATTCGCGGACACAGGGTGGATGAAGGTTTGGAGATGCTGGACAGGTATTTAGAGAAAGCCTACCTGGCAGGATTGCCTTTTGTACGCATTATTCACGGCAAAGGGACGGGGCGTTTGCGAGAGTCTGTGCGCGAGGCATTGGCGAGCAATCCGCATGTGGCGCGCTCTGAAAGCGGCAGCCAGGCGGAAGGCGGCGATGGGGTAACAGTCGCGCATTTAAAAGGAAATTAATTAAAAAAAGAACCGACACTGCTAATTTGTCTCCCTTGGCATTGTCGGTTCTTTTGCACATGGACCCCTCAACCACGCGCCCAATCTCACAGGATGATAACTCTGCTTAAGATTATCATAGGACCGTTACCAAAACGTAGACATTCATGAGGGGAAATGATGCTCTTGATCCCAAACTTTTCTTGAATTAATGAATTCTTGTTTGAGGGACTCGGATTGTACATTGTCTGTAATTCTTCTGAGGAGATTTTGATAGGCTGTTTGATGTTTTTGTAACATCTCGGGCTGATTATTTGTTTTGCAAAGCCGCATCGACAGGTCCAATCCATAAATGGTCTGCCAGGATATATTCTTTGATTGTGAAATTTCAAGGTTTTTGTTTATTAGTTTTTGAGCCTTACCAATTTCATTCTTTGACATCATCAGCCTTGCCAGGGCAAGATTGTTCAATCCCAATTCGAAAAGCAGACCATTTGTTTCGGCGATTTCAATCGCTTTAATAAATTTATCTTCAGCAGAGGAAAGTTTGCTTTCATGAAAATCGCAAGTGCCATCCACCAGCAATTCAACCACTAAAAATTGATCCAATTCAAACTTTTCGATATGACCCTTGCACCTGTGCAAAATTTCTTTTGCTTCTGGGATTTGTCCTGACCATGCAAGTAAATGCGCTAAATGAAGATTGTTCTCAATGCCATAGAAGGAGAGATTTGACACACCTTCACGAATTTGTCCGACCCGGTAATGCTGAGCAGCAGCAGTGATATTTCTAACGGTGTAAAGGATGTCTCCTAAAACACAGTTTGCTGCAATGATAATTGGCAATCGATTTGCTTTTTCTGCAGAATTCAACGCTTCGAGCCCATGTTGATATGATTGATCAAGTTTTCCCTGGATAAACTCTGCTTTGCTCAATATGACCAGGTTAATTTGTTCGATTAATCCAAGTCCTAATGGCCGGGAAATTTCCAGGGCTTTTTTGGTGTAATGTTCACATTTTTCGTATTCTGCAGAGATAAAACTTGAATACCCAAGCAGGTAGAGAGACCTTAACTTATCGAAAGGCTCAAGTTTGTGATAATACTTGTTATAAAGCGTATTCGAAGTTTGGGTGGCTGAGGATGCCTTTCCTTGGGTGTATTCCATCATATTTATCAAGTGTTTTGCATTGAATTCCATGGAAAATCGCAGGTCTTCATCCAGTGTGGTTTCCTGGCATAATTCAAGCACCTGTTTGGCAGATTCTTTAACTTCATCGTAGTTCATCGTCCACCAGCTTATAACGCCTTTCCTATTAATAGCTTTGATCAGAGCTTCACGATCACCTGCGATATCGATGTATTCAATCGCTGTATTGATAAGGTCAAATCCTGTGTCGAAATTTTGGCGTAAAAAGCATGCATTGGATAAAATAATTTGTGATGTACCAATTAATAGGGGATGGTTAACTCTGCCGCCAATGTATTGTAGTTTAGCCCCCAGTTGTTCAACCAGTTCCACCTGGTTGGATTGATAAGCAAAATCACTCCATTGTTGATAAAGTTTTAATGTTATCTCCGGATAGAATAATGTTTCAGGCTTGTTTTCCAGGAGTTTTTCAGCCTGAATATATGCATTTTGTGCATCTTCTTTTGATCCCAGGATCCAGGCGTGGTCAGCAGCTTTCAAAAACCATTTAAAGGCATTCTTCTCATCGTCGCTCGACATGAAATGGCTGGCAATTACGCCGGCTTTATCTGAATATTGTGGATCAATTGCCATGTGCTGCGCAGCCTGATGATGAAGGATCTGTAATTGGACATCAGACGCTTCTTTAAGGATGACTTCACGCATTTTTTCATGGATAAAATGCAGCTGCGGTTTGCCGGGGTTATTTTTTTGCGTGCTTTGGATGAAACCGGATTGTAGAAGTGGGTCAAGTACCTTTGACATTGAAGAAGGCGATACTTCAGCCACTGATTGTAATAGATCCAGGGAAAGATCGTTTCCTAAGACAGCTGCACATAGCAGAATATGGCGGGAAGTTTCATCCAATTGCAGCAGCCGTTTGCGTATTAATATATGAACGTTTGTTGGTAGGGGCAGGTTTGAAGTTTCACAGAAGGATTCAAAATCATCCCGAGTTTCAAGGATATCCCGGATGATTTCAATGGCTATAAATGGATTGCCATTGGTCTCTCGAAATAATTGACTGATGAATGCTTTTGAGGGAGGTGTGCTTAAGACCTGTCTTGCCAGGTTTTGAAGCTCACTCTCATTTAATCCGTGCAATTTAATTATTTGTACTGAATGTGATCGAAAGGATTGGTGGATCATAAAATCAAGGTCACGATTGGTTTCTTCAGGCCGGGAAGCCATAACCAATAACCCATGCTTTGCAAAAAAGCCGTCTGACATCAGGTATGAAAGCGCCTGCAAAGTCTGAACATCTGCCCAGTGAGCGTCATCCAAAAAGAATAATATTCTCCCGTATTTTTTTGTAATGTGCTGGCATACATGCCGCAGTCCTTCATAAAGATGCTGCTTACCTGAAGGCAATTTGGATAATGGGATTTGATTTTCTGCCTGTGCGAGATTGGCAAGCTCTGGCAAAAGCAAGGTGAGCTGATTTACCCAAACCGGGTCAATTTCCTTCCATATATGATCTGGCAGGCTGTGCCGCAAGCAGTGGATAATGGGTGAAAATGGCAGGCTTGTTTCCATTTCCTTTGACGGCGCCAGCAATAAGAACGGTTTTGGTGAGAGGCTTTGAAATAATTCCTGGACCAGGCGTGTTTTTCCGCTGCCCATTTCACCTTGAATAGAAACCAATCCTCCCTTATAAAAAGCTTGTTGCAATTGGATTATTTCAGATTCGCGACCAATCATCTGCAACTGCATGGTGAGGGGTATCGGCCATTGATTTTTCTGATCTTCTTGACTGTTGCTTACCCGATAATACGATTTTTGACAACGAAATAAAATCTCTTCTGGGAGGGGGGCATTATAATCGCTTTCATAAATGTCTTCGAGTGTGTCACAATAATTGACAGCATCCTGGTGACGGCCCATCGTAATCAGCAGATCAAGGGCTGCGCATTGGCTGGAAACATCGGAGGCATCGATGCGCCCCAAGAGCATAAACAATGTTAATGCCTTCTCAGGTTTACCAGATTTTTGATAATGTTCAGCTAAACGGCTTATGAGAAATTTACGCTGGTGGTTGAATTTACGGTTAATTGACTGCCGCCAATTGTCAATTGCCGGGTAATTTGAGAGATTATCCCCGGAAATCAGGGAGTTACCACGCCATAAGTTCAGGGCATGTTCAATTTGGTCAACAATTGCAGCAGGTAAAGTGCCTTTGCTTTGATACGTGGAGAGTAAATTTTGCAGGTTTCGATATTGATTTTCGAAGATTTCAATATCAATCTCGCATCGGTCAAGATTCAGCCTTACCTGGTCAAGATCGGTCAGGATAAGATCAGGATCTGGAAGTTCGCTTCGCAATCGGGATAGGGCTGTGCGTAAGGAAGCTCGGGGGTCGGTTTGGTTTGCATCACGCCAAAGTAAATCAATTAGTTTTGTGCGGCTGACAGGCCTGTGTTCAATTGCCAGGATATATAAAATTACACGTTCTTTCCGTCGACTAATTTTAAACCATTTGTCTTCGTATTTGATTTCAACGGGACCCAATAAATGGATCTTAAGAGGCGTTTGTTTCATGATGAGATATCACGTAGCCTGGTTAATTTTCTATTTAATTATGCTTAAATTTTAGGCTTATAAAGCCCACCAAGCTTTAGGTGGGCTTAATTATAAGGTGCCGAAGGTGGGAATCGAACCCACATGCCCGAAGGCACACGAGTTTGAGTCGTGCGCGTCTGCCTGTTCCGCCACTTCGGCTAGTGTCATTTGTATTTTAACCTTTTGTCTGGGTAAGGTCAAGCACATTTGATACCAGACATTTGATACCAACCCACTTACCACCTTTGCGGCCTTGTCGGGTATTATTGGTTGAGATAAAATTTTGAGAGAACAGCCTTGCGGCGTGTCTTTGTAGGGCTGCTTTAATTGGAGAAGACCATGCAATTAGGGATTATTGGGTTACCCCAATCAGGAAAAACAACCTTATTTAATGCGCTCACCCGTGGGAACATCCCTACTAATATCAGCGGCGGCAAAGTTGAAGTGCATACGGCGGTGATTGATGTACCTGATGATCGTGTTGACAGGCTGATTGAAATTTTTCAGCCCAAGAAGACTGTCCATGCTAAGGTAACGTATGTTGATATTGCTGGCCTTGAAGGCAAAGCATCAGAAAAAGGCATTTCGGGACCTTTACTCAATACCCTTTCACAAATGGATGGGTTCATACATGTTGTTCGGGCTTTTTCAAATCCGAGTGTGCCCCATTTTGCAGAGAGTGTTGACCCACGCCGTGATCTCTCAACCATGGAAACGGACTTAATTCTCAACGATTTAATTTTGGTCGAGCGAAAATTACAGCGGCTTGAAGATGAACGGCAGCGTGGTGGGGTTGGACGGGATAAAGCGCTGGTTCAACGTGAAACGGAATTGTTTGAGAAGTTGCAAGGTTTACTTTCTGATGAAATTCCGCTGAGAAACGAGTCTTTTACTGAAGAAGAAGCGAAAATGCTGTCCAGCTATGGGTTGTTAAGCCGAAAACCGCAGCTGATTGTGATCAACCAGTCAGAAGAACAAAGCCCCATTGAAGTGGATCTGCCTTTTCTAAACACACAGGTCATTTGCATGCCTGCCAAGTTGGAAATGGATATTGCCCAATTGCCAGAAGAAGAGGCGGAAATTTTTCTAGCGGAATATGAAATTAAAGAGCCAAGCTTGAACCGTTTTATACGACTTTCCTATGATTTGTTGGGCTTGATTTCCTTTTTTACCGCAGGTGAGAAGGAAGTCCATGCCTGGACAGTTTCACAAGGCGCAACAGCGCAAGAAGCGGCTGGCACCATCCATTCAGATATGGAAAAAGGTTTTATTCGCGCAGAAGTGGTCAGCTTTGAGGACCTGGTGACTCTGGGTGGCTTTGCAGAGGCTCGCCAGCATGGCAAACTCCGCCTGGAAGGGAAAAAGTANATTGTGCAGGATGGCGATGTGCTGACCATTCGCTTCAACATTTAATTTAGGTACTATCCNACCATATTTTTTGATGTCTTATAACCACAAGGGAAAATTCTCACACCATGGTAGATCTTTTACAGACGCTTAATTCCCAACAACAAAAGGCTGTTTCTGCACCACCAGGACCGGTGATCGTGTTAGCAGGACCGGGTTCTGGCAAAACACGTGTTCTGACCTATCGAATAGCTTACCTGATTGCTGCCCTTGGAATCCCTCCTTATCATATTATGGCTGTCACATTCACAAATAAGGCAGCGCGTGAGATGGAAGCGCGGGTGGCTTTATTGCTGGGTGGAAAAGCCCAGGGATTGTGGTTGGGAACTTTCCATGCCATTTGTGGAAGAATATTGCGTCGCGAAGCAGCGCATCTACCCATTGATCACAATTATGTCATCTTTGACGCTGATGATCAGCTTACCTTGATAAAACGGGTGATCAAAGAAAAGAATATTAATGAAAAGGATTATCGTCCAAGGGTTGTACACGCTGTCATCAGCAACGCTAAGAATGATTTGATCGGTCCGGATGAATTTCCCGTCCTCAGCCATCGGGATGAAACCATTAAATCGATTTACGACGGCTACCAGGGATATCTGGTAGCCAGTAATGCCCTCGATTTTGATGATATGCTGTTGTACACGGCGAATTTACTTGAAATGAACCCGGAACTACGAAAGAAGTACAGTCAACGATTCCGGCATATCCTGGTGGATGAATTTCAAGATACAAACCAGGCACAATATTATCTTTTGCATCATCTGGCTTCTCATCATAAAAATATTTTTGTGGTTGGCGATGAGGATCAATCGATCTATCGCTGGCGTGGGGCGGATTATCGCAATATTCAGCGTTTTACAAGTGATTTTAAAGGCGCACAAAAGATCTTGCTGGAACAGAATTATCGTTCAACACAAACCATTCTTGATGCAGCTGTGGCTGTGATTGATGAAAATGTTAATCGCACCAAGAAAGACCTTTTTTCTGATCGAGGGAAAGGCGAATCAATCGTGGTTTATGAAGCTGGTGATGACCACGAAGAGGCAGAATACGTCGTGGACACGATCGCACGGCAGGTCAAATTGGGAGAGGCAAAAGAATCGGATTTTGCCATCATGTATCGCACCAACGCACAATCCCGTTTGCTGGAAGAAGCCTTTCGTCGTGCCAATATGAACTATCGTTTGGTAGGAGCACAGCGTTTTTATGGACGGCGTGAAGTCAAAGATATGATCGCCTTCCTAAAGTTGATTTATAACCCTAAAGACGAGGTCAGCCTGGCGCGAGTTATCAACCTTCCACCGCGTGGGATTGGTGCTGTAACCCTCGAAAAACTTCAAACTCGTGCTTCGCGGGTTGAGAAAAGCACCGGAGAGATTTTATTGGCTCTAGGTACTGAAGCAGGTCGAGCCCATGAGGATGTCCTGGGTCGGGCTGCAGGGCGATTGATCCCTTTCGCAAAGATGCTGCGCACCTGGCGTGAAACTCTGGACATCGTCCCTTTAACCACCCTTTTTGACCAGGTATTGCTGGACGCAGAGTACGAGGGATATATCAAGGATGATAACGAAGAGTTGCTGGATCGCTGGGCAAATGTCATGGAATTGCGAGGCGTCCTGCTGGAATATGAAGATCAGGGTCTGGCAGCATTTCTTGAGACGATGGCACTGATTGCCGACCAGGATACTCTCCCCGAAGAACTCGACGCGCCAACGATGATGACCCTTCATACGGCAAAAGGCTTGGAGTTTCCACGGGTATTCATTATTGGTTTGGATGAACTTTATCTTCCCCACAGTCGATCACGCGATGACCCGGAGGAGATGGATGAGGAACGCCGGCTGTTCTATGTTGGCTTGACCCGCGCTAAAAACCGTCTGTATTTGTTGCGGGCGATGCGTCGACGCAGTCCTTATGGCAGTTATGAAACCATGCAGCCCTCCCGGTTTTTGGAAGCCATACCAAATACTTTGACCCGCGGTAACTTAAGTTCAAGAGTCAGCCGGCGTGAGACTTATGATTATCGAACATATCAATGGGACAGCACCTATGGCCCACCTAACAATCGGCAGCGTAAATCGTCAGTACCAAAGGTGCCCATGCAGCGGTTTTCCCCGAAAATGCGGGTTGAACATCCTGTTTATGGTGAGGGTGTTGTTCGAAACAGCCGCATGGAATATGGGGATGAAACGGTAGAGGTTTATTTTGAAGGTCTTGGGCTTAAAGCACTGGTAGCATCGATGTCCAGCCTGGAGATTCTTGAGGATTGAATTAAAGAATCCACTGTAAAAAGCCCACATATAGTTACGACCTTCCCGTTTTCCGGGAGTTATTTTAGGAGACTCAATAAA
>JGI24025J20009_10003255_pt1 | contig 11160 bp, 8 predicted proteins | sample Cruoilmetagenom3_FD_20009 | JGI IMG/M metagenome (IMG submission 20009) | reverse complement strand
CAAAGTGATTAAACGGCGGTGTTATGGCATTCTAAACGTCAAACATCTGTTCCAGCGCATATATCTTGACCTCGAGGGGTACTCTTTGTATGCATGATTTAGCAGGTTGTGTAACTCGAATTACCAGAGAGCCACAATACCTGCCAGAATCTCCCGCGTTTGCTTCGGCGAGAAGACCGTATGATCAGTCGAAAGTGCTACCGTGTGTCGATCATGGCGGAGTTCTCGGCGCTCCATGCGCACCACCTTTGAACTCATCTTGTATAAAGACCATGGGATATTTTGACAGATTATTTTATAAAAACACAACCCCCATACATGACACCAAACTCCCCCAAAATCTTGATCTGGCGGTCAGATCACTTCTATTCAGTGAATCAGTTCGACTTCCACCACAATTCTCAGCCATCAACCAGGATGACTGATATGCTCCACGGCAGATCGATACATTATAATCCACCGAAACATATCATGATTGTAGCATGTTCAAATTCGCACGAAAGCAGCAGATAATCGAGATCGGAAATGTTACGATCGGCGGGCAGATCGGCGAGAACCCGACCGTAATCATTCCTACAATCTTCTATGACGGACAGAAGATCGTTGATGCGAATGCAGGTACATTCGACAAAGAAAAGGCAGAATCCCTGATTGCAGAGGTGGAAGAAGCCTGCGACGCCACAAACACCCCGTATATCTTCCAGGTGGTTGGTGTGACCTCTGATCTCATGATCAAAGGGCTCGACTTTGTGGCTGACCGTACAGATGCGCCGCTCATCGTTGATTCGGCGGATCTTGAGGCGAGGCTTGCAGGACTCTCATACGCAAGCGAGCAGTTCGGCAGCAGGACGATGTACAACGCCATAAACATGATGATCGAGAAGCCAGAGATCGATGCGCTCTCTGAATCACAGATCGAGGGCGTTGTCATCCTCGGCTTCAACATGCAGGACCCGTCAGTTAAGGCGCGAATCGAGATGCTCGAAGACGGCGGCGGGTTTGTTGATAAAGGACTCCTCGAGATCGCAAAGGAGTGTGGCTTTGAGAAGATCCTGTACGATCCCGGAGTGCAGCCGTTCGGACAGGGCGCAGGATCATCATTCAGGTTGCTTTATGCAGTAAAATCATTGTACGGTCTTCCAACCGGTGTCGGAGCCCACAATGTCCCGTCATCATGGGCGTATCTCAAGAAACGTGACCCGGAGATCAGAAGGATCTGCGATATATCTGCAAACGCCATCGGCATCGTGATGGGCGCGAACTCGCTCTTCATAGGACCGATCGAGAGTGCGAAGTATGCCGCTCCGGTCGTTGCAATGGCTGACATTCTCACTGCTGATTCCGTAAATGACTTCGGAATCGAACATGCAGAGAAACACCCATATCTGCTGGCTTGAAGGGGGTGGGCATCATGGTAACCTTTGGAATCGAATTTCTGGCAAACGAACCAGCGGAAAAACTCTCAGAGATTGTGAGACTATCAGAGGAGAACGGATTATCCTACGCATGGATAACAGATCATTACAACAACAGGGACGCATTCTCACTTCTGACATACATCGCAGCAAGGACCGACTCCATAAAACTCGGACCCGGCGTTACAAACCCGTATACCAGAACTGCGCCACAACTCGCATCAGCGATCGCAACCCTGCACGGGGTATCGGACGGACGTGCGGTTCTTGGCATAGGACCTGGCGATCGGATCACGTTTGAGAAGCTTGGAATCGAATGGACGCGCCCTGTCCGGACGGTCAGGGAGACTGTATCTATCATACGGCAACTGCTTGCCTGCAAAAAGGTTTCGTATAACGGGGAGATCTTCAAGACCAGGGAAGCGAAACTCGATTTTGCAACAGATCTGTCAGATCTGCCCGATGTACCGGTTTATATCGGAGCGCAGGGTCCGAAGATGTTACATCTTGCCGGAGAAGTTGGAGACGGAGTGCTCGTGAACGCATCGCACCCGCTTGACTTTGCAGAGGCGATACCTGCGCTGAAGACCGGAGGTGCCGATCTTGCAACGTTTGACGTCGCTGCATATACGAGTTTTTCGATAGCGGATCGTAAGGACGATGCTATATCAGCTGCAAAGCCGGTTGTTGCCTTTATTGTTGCGGGATCGCCGCCCGGTGTACTTGAGCGCCACGACATCCCGCCGGATGATGTCGAAGCGGTGCGAAATGGTTTTAAGAAGAGTTTCAGTGACGCGATACGTGCGGTCACCGGTGACATGATCGATGCATTCGCAATCTGCGGAACTCCTGTGGAGTGCATGGACCGAATCGAAGAACTCGTGACTGCCAGGGTCACGCAGATTATTCCGGGCTCTCCGATCGGACCTGACCGGGTGCGTGCGATCAGGTTGATCGGAGAGGATATTATTCCTAACTGGAGGTAAATAACATGAGTCTGATCGAAAAAACCGTAAACGATGCAATTGCAGCACAGAACGCTGCGGTAGACGCAATAAGAATCCACCGATACGAGGATTTCTTGCTTGAACACGCAAGACCTTATGTAGAGGTCATAAGGAAGATGGAATGTGACAGCGAGCAGTCACAGGAGGCGATCGACCTTTACCAGCAGTCACTGCTCCTCCATTACGACATCTTGACGTCGCTCACCGACACGATAACGCCGCTTGATACTGCGTTTCTCGAGTGGCAGCAGACCCCGATCGCGCTTGAGATCATGTACGAACTTGACAGAGACTTTCGGGGCGCTGTCGAGACGTTCATCGAGACGATCGATGAAGCAGACGATATCATCGGAATTGAGGCAACACGAGTACACAATGGCTTCTATGGGATCATATCATCCAGCGATTTTGCAGCGATCCCCGGAAGCGTCTTCAACGTCCTTGCCAGGATCATAGAAAGGGCGCCTATTGAGAAGAAGTACAAGCAAACAATCCTTGCCGCAAAATCGTGGGGATTAAATGGAATCTACGTCTTCGGAGACACCTACACCAGAGTTCTTGGCAGCACCGGAAACGTCGCAGAGGCGATAGAAGAGGAGAAGAAGGCTCTCGAGTTGAACTGGGATAAGCCGGTTCAGTCGATGCTGCAGCTGATGGGAGAACTTGGTCACACATCGTATGATCGGTTCAGGTACTTTGATCTGTATCGCGAGAAGTTCCGCGGATATGTCGAGAGAGCATACAATTCCGGGGTGCACCCTGCAAATATCGTGATGCTTCCGACCCACGTTGGTGATATCGGTCACCACATCGGATCGTCATACTACAAGCTGTGCAGGGACGATATGTGCATGGCGATCCTTGGATCGGTCTCAAAGGTTGCGGAAAACACACTCAAAACCGCTCTATCTGAGGATAAGATCAAAAACCCATTTGATGTGGGATATATCGCAACCGGCGCATGTGCGTCTGCGACAGCAGATATCCTTGCATGGGACGGGTTCACGCCCGATTATATCCAGGATCTGATGCAGAAGCGATTCAGGAACTTCATTCTGACGCACCCGTTCGACAGATCGGTGGTCGGCGATCTTCATGTCAATGACTTTCTGGACTTCATCACCAGGGGCGAGCGAGTGAATGCACCGAAACCAAGAGGGGACGGCGGGAAGGTTGCTGGTATACCTATCGATCTCTCACCGGTCAGGAATCATCCTGAACTCAAACATCCGGAGGCGTATGCGTATCCGTTCACAGCCATAACGGTGCGGGCAACAGCGCTTCTGCGGTTCATCGACCAGCCATGCCTGCTTGCTCCGGAGCCTCCAAGCATCGCCGCGATGATCAATGCTGTTGCGCTCAATCCCGAGGTCGCGCTTGCGCCTGTGCAGATGTGCAAGAACTGCGCCACAAGCAGGTATCTTCCCGCGAAGTGCGATTACTGTATGTCGCCGAGGGTGAATTCGGTGCTGGGGTGACACCTGAGCGCATCAGGATAATCGGGCATCCGCCGCGGTGTGGGTGCGATGGAGGCGGCATGCCCGAACTCCGGCTGCGGGTTTCACGAGTGGTGCCAGCCATCTTCGCGGAATTCGAAAGACCCATCAACCCCGGTTGCGGTGCGTAAGTTCAAGTTCCCGCAGGAAGACAGCCGCGGTCATGGTATCGCCCAGACCGACCGTGGTTATCGGGTGCTCGCACCAGAGCGACGGCACAATACAGACCGAGTAACCACCCAATTTCAGATGCACCCCATTTCCGATCTTTTTTCCATCGAAACACTCCTGAACCATCGAACATTCACGAACCCCGGCATCGTTCGGCACCATTCCCAAAACCGCATCAGGGAGTATGTCCCGGTTCACATACCCTCTCTCTGCACGTACGGCAGACGCGCTTGCGCCCGCGGTAAGCGCATCGATCTCGGATGCCGGATCGATATAGGTAGGGTCAAAGGTGCTCACGATAAAATCCCGGGCGTGGATGCATAATCTCGACATCCCGAGTTCATCGATCGTCTCTACCGATTTTTCGATGAGGTTTCTTCCTGAAACGTTGACATCGTCCCCGAGAAACTCTTGTTCATTCATGCCGATGCTGTCCACGATACCGGAGATGCTTGCGATCACATAATCCCGGATCCTGCCATCCAGAAAATCTCCTGATTCGAAATGCATCAAAAGATCCGGGTTTGATGATTTCCACCCATGTAGTTGCGCTGTGATGCGCCGCATCCGATCGAGGTACGTCGATCCGTCCGGGTATCTGCCCTGCAGCAGATGAAGCCCTGCAACCAGTACGCCATCCATCTCTCTGATATGCGCATCAGAAAAACCCTCGAATGCCGGATCGACGTAGATGGCTATGTTTCTCGGATCATACGTTGCTATGAGCCGGTTGTCGCACGGCGCTCTGATCGTCCGGTCGGGCAGTGCAACCTCCTGTCCTTTTTTGAAATCGAAGACATGATGTATGGAATCCTTCTTGTCCCTGACCGCATCGCACGGCTTTGATAAAGCGATGTCGCTATCCATGTAAACTGGAATCCGTATCGTATCTCCTGCCAGCAGGTCTGCCTGTTTCCTTGACAGGGACGCCACATTCGGGATTACGACCGCGGCTCCGAGACTGGAGAGGACGTCCGTAGCGATTCCGGCGTTTCCACCCAGACGCAGCACAGGTCCACCCTTTACAAGAGATGACGACTCCCTGATGGCAGCAGGCGTCTCAAGCTGGTACTCGCCGCCGGTTCCGCGTCTCATACATGCAAGCAGGAGCGCAAGAAGATCATCCATGTCGCGGATTAGATCAATTGGCTCCGGAGGATCCGCAATCTTGCGGTCTCTTAAGTATTCAGTAATCTTTGCTCCATCGACGGTGCACACAGAATCGATGTTAACGTTGTAGCAACAGAGTATCTGTTGTGCCTTCATGCCGCCTCGAGATCCAACATGCATCCTGCGCCCTGCCCGATCCCCTCATCGATCCGCACCTCTATTCTGTTGACATTCGGACCCATCCGGGATGCGATCTCGGATGCAAAATACTCGCACAGACTCTCTGCGCTCGTTGAATCGGTCGGAATAAAGACGACATCATCTGCCGGAAACCGGTAGTTTTTCTCACCGATATCAACGATTACGCCGTCGCCATCCGTTCTGATCTTTATGCGGGGATCGCTTCTGGCGATGACGACGCGGTGATCAAGACTGCCGCATATCTCGGCAATCACCTCCTTTAAGAGTTCGAAATCGATGATGAACTCACCACTCCGCGTTCCGTGTACCTTCACGCTCACCGCATAAGTATGCCCGTGCAGTCTCCCGCATTTTTGATGGTATGGTATCAGATGACAGGCAGAAAATCGGAGTTTTGCCATCCAGCCGTTCAGTTCAATCCACAAGATAATCGCCTTCAGGTCAGAATCTTCTTGATCTCATCTGCTGCCTTGCCAAGTTCCACGAGCACAAGTCCGAGACTGATCTCTGATGGGGTGAGCACCACAACCAGTGCTTTTGGTCCGGCACCGATCGCAATCAACTTTCCATTATTCGATTCAACGATTACTCGATCCGGTATTCCTTTTTCCAGCTCTGCGGACGCGGTTTCCGCAGCGCCAAGCATCGTTGCAGACATGGCAGCAAACGTCTCGTCATCGCCTTTCTGCATACACGATACCATGAGCAACCCGTCCCGACTCGCAATCACGCTTGATTCGATCTCTCCGGTCTTCATAAGATCTGATAAAACTTTATTCAACATTTCTGTTGTTGCCATGATCAATCCTCCGTTAAATCAAAACGTATAGTGCATTCCCCGGTCTCATCGTACTCGCCAGCATCCTTCTGCCCGCCCCGAACCTTCCGACCTGTCACGTTCTGGATCAGACAGGTTGCAAGAATGCCGACAGGACAGACTCTGGTTGCGGAGATGCCGATCTTCTCACGCACATCCTTTCCGAGATGGTGTCTACATTGTTTCGTTGTCAGCACCAGTTTACCATCCGCAAGTTCCACCTTCACATCATCGGCACTCACACCACGCTCGAAGAGCAACTGCAATTTCTCGACATCGGTCATGTTGGTCATATCCGTATCGCCGGAAAGATACTCGATGATCTGTTTCCCATATTCGTGTGAGAGGTTCCTGATGATCGCCTTGTAGCCATCTCCGAACATCTTCTGGGCAGATACCATAAACCCCCTTGAGATGATCATTTCGGACTCGATGAATCGATCGATAGATCTTCCGGTTCTATCTGCTGACTCCCTGTCCATACAGCGGTTTTGGTATTTGCTGGCATATAACAGTTTCGTTGAGACGAGAATCATCCCTTTGCAGGGGGTTCGTCTCGTCCATGCCCGTTCCCGAATCAGTAATCATATTTTCTGTGATAACCCCTTGGCGTTATGATCCGCTCCCCCCAGATCCTTGATTCGCTGTTTCCGATTATCGCGGTGGTGTGCATATCGACGAAGTCGTCATAATCGAGCACGTGCTCAAGCGTTGTCACAACCGCGCTCTCTTTGTTTCTGAATGCGTTCTTTACGAGTCCCACCGGCACCGACCCGGACCTGTGTCTCCTGACTATCTCTATGCATCTGGCAAAGTTTGTATTCCGGTTCCTGCTCTTCGGATTATAGAGAACGATCACAAAGTCGGAAGCTGCCGCGCCCGAGATCCTCTTCTCGATATCCTCCCACGGTGTCAGCAGATCGCTCAGACTGATAGATGCGAAATCGCCTGTGATCGGAGATCCAAGAATACTCGCTGCCGCATTTGCCGCTGTGACACCTGGAATTATCTGTATCCGGGTACATGCATCAGCGTTAGCGTCCGCGCCCTCTTTCTCTGCGATCTCCAGCACGATCCCTGCCATGCCATAGACCCCCGCGTCGCCTCCACTTATGATGGATACGGTATTTCCCTTGGATGCCAGTTCCAGCGCGTGTCTGGCGCGTGCAATCTCCTCTCCCATCGAACTGGTTATAACCTTCCTTCCGGGCAGCAATGGCTCGATCTGCCCGAGATACGTGGTGTTACCGATTACGTAATCAGATTCCAGGATTGCCTGTTGCGCGGCGACAGTCATCAAATCCGGACGTCCCGGGCCGATGCCTACGATGTAGAGTTTACAGTCTTTAATGGGCATATTTTAGTGTCATCGTCCTCTTTCACCTTATGCGCTTTGGCGCCACACCGGCGAAACCTTTATCTTCCAAGACTCTAACGTAGAAGGGTAGCACTCTTATGTTACGTAATTTATGATGCACATGGCAAACACGCATTGTCATGGAAGGGCGAAGAGCGAGGTACCTGTATCTCGCTTGATGAAACCATGTATACGTGCGACCCAGACGCTTACTGAATTAGTAAGACGGATTCTGGTAATTATACCGTTTGGTGGATAGTTCGGCTCAAGTGCTGATGAAGGACGTGCCAAGCTGCGATAAGCCCAGGCGAGGTGCATGGAGCCATTGAACCTGGGATCTCCGAATGAGACTTCTTGATGTGACGCGAGTCACATCGATCCTTCGGGATCGGGAACGCTCCGAATTGAAACATCTCAGTAGGGGCAGGAAAAGAAATCAATTGAGATGCTGTGAGTAACGGCGAGTGAAAACAGCAGAGTTCAAACCGAATCTTTCTTCGAAAGAGGATAGAGATGTGGTGTTGTGAGGCAGATCATATACAGTCCAAACTGGTGAAGTCGAACTCATCTGGAACGTTGGGGCATAGAGCGTGATAGCCGCGTAGACGTAAACCAGTGGATCGTGATCTGATCCTCGAGTACCGTGGGTCGGAAATCCCGCGGAAATCTGGGAGACATCAACTTCCAAAACTAAATACAACTTGAGACCGATAGCAGAGTAGTACCGTGAGGGAATACTGAAAAGCATCCAAAAGATGGAGGTTAAAAGTGCTTGAAACCAAATGGTGATAGTGGGGTATGGCATGAAAGGATCTTCGCTGTGAAGGAGGCAGTCGCGAGGCTGTAGTACGAGCGGCGTTGCCGATGTCATATCATACGTTTTGAAGAACGGACCAGGGAGTGTATCTTGGTGGCGAGACTAACGCTTGAAAAGCGGAAGTCGAAGCGAAAGCAACACGCGCGTAGTCCGCAAGGGCATGGCGCGAGGTATACAAGTGCCTGAAGTCACTGGGGTACGACCCGAAGCCGGGCGATCTATGCGTGGGCAGGTTGAAGCGTGGCGAAAGCTGCGTGGAGGACCGAAAGCGGTACTGATATGCAAATCGTTCGCGTGACCTGTGTATAGGGGTGAAAGGCCAATCGAGCCCGGCATCATCTGGTTCCTTCCGAAACATGTCGCAGCATGACCTGATCGGAGATCGTTAGCGGTGTAGAGCACTGATTGGGGGTGTCGGGGGAGAAATCCCTTGCCCCCCTGTCAAACTCCAAAGTCGCTATCATCGTAGAAGATCGGAGTCCGGGCACGGGGTAAGCTCGTTGTCCGTAAGGGAGACAACCCTGACCGTGGTTAAGGTCCCTCAGTGTCGGCTAAGTGTTAAAAATAAAGGGCGTCCTAGGCCATAGACAACTGGAAGGTTAGCTTAGAAGCAGCTACCCTCTAAGGAGTGCGTAACAGCCCACCAGTCGAGGTTTGGGGCCCCGAAAATGGACGGGGCTCAAGCCGACCACCGATACCACGGAGTATCTAACGATAATCTCGTAGGAAGGCGTCCTGTTTGGGCAGAAGCAGGGCTGTGAAGTCCTGTGGACCATGCAGGAACGAAAATCCTGGTAACAGTAGCAGCAAAGTTAGGTGAGAATCCTAACCGCCGAAGGGGCTAGGTTTCCTCGGCAATGTTCGTCAGCCGAGGGTTAGTCGGTCCTAAGACGTACCGCAATTCGAGTACGCCAAAAGGGAAACAGGTTAATATTCCTGTACCATCCAGACTGTATCCGAAAAGGACCTGACGCATCCGGATAGGTTGGGCAGTGCCGTCGCGCTGTTCAAGCACCGAAGCGGGTGGAGTGCCGTAATGGCGAGAAGCCTCGCGAATGTGTGATGACGAAAGTCAACTGAGTCCAGGTGCCCGTGAAAAGGGAGTTTGGATGTCCGTACCGAGAACCGACACAGGTGCCCCTAGCTGAGAAGGCTAAGGCGTGTCGGATAACACTAGCTAAGGGAATTCGGCAAATTAGCTCCGTAACTTCGGGATAAGGAGTGCCTGCCTTGTGAGAGGCAGGTCGCAGTGACAAGGGAGCTCTAACTGTCTAATAACAACATAGCGGATCGCGAACCCGAAAGGGCTAGTACGATCCGTGAATCCTGCCCAGTGCAGGTACCTGAAACCCCGGTTCAACGGGATGAAGGGCCTGTCAACGGCGGGGGTAACTATAACCCTCTTAAGGTAGCGTAGTACCTTGCCGCTTAATTGGCGGCTTGCATGAATGGATCAATGAGAGTTCCACTGTCCCTAGCTAGAATCCGGTGAAGCTTACATTCCAGTGCAGAGTCTGGAGACCCCTAATGGGAAGTGAAGACCCCGTGGAGCTTTACTGCAGCCTGTCGCTGGGTCTCGGTTCTGGATGTGAAGGATAGGTAGGAGGCATCGAAGCGCTCTCGCCAGGGAGCGTGGAGCCAACCTTGGGATACTACCCTTTCAGAATTGCGGCTCTTACCCTCCATCCGGAGGGGACCCCGATAGGTGGGCAGTTTGGGTGGGGCGCCACGCCCTCGAAAAGGTATCAAGGGCGCCCTAAGGTTGACTCATCAGGGTCGGAAATCCTGAGAAGAGTGCAAGAGCATAAGTCAGCCTGACGTGATTTCGCATAGCAGGGAATCGCGAGACGAAAGTCGGGTCTAGCGAACCTACGTCGTTTCTTGATGGAACTCGTAGACGACAGAAAAGCTACCCCGGGGATAACAGAGTCGTCACCGGCAAGAGTACATATCGACCCGGTGGCTTGCTACCTCGATGTCGGTTCTTTCCATCCTGGCTGTGCAGCAGCAGCCAAGGGTGAGGTTGTTCGCCTATTAAAGGAGATCGTGAGCTGGGTTTAGACCGTCGTGAGACAGGTCGGTTACTATCTATTAGGGGTGTTTTGAAGTCTGAGGGTAAGTTGCTTTTAGTACGAGAGGAACAGAGCAACGGTGCCTCTAGTCGATCGGTTGTCTGACAAGGCATTGCCGAGCAGCCACGCACTAATGGATAAGGGCTGAAAGCATCTAAGCCCGAAACCAAACCTGAAAAGAGACTTCTCTAAGGATACTTGTAGAAGACGAGTTTGATAGAGTCGGGATGTACGCACCAAGGCAACGAGGTGTTCAGTCCGCGGCTACTAACATCCGTATCAGATTGGTCTTGCTATAGTAGGATCACTGGATGTATGAGCCGACTTCGGTCGGTTCAATTCAGGCGATATCTGGGTCGTGCGTTAATACATGGAAATAGACGAGCACATCGGCCATAGCGGCGGGGCAACTCCTGTACCCATCCCGAACACAGAAGATAAGCCCGCCCGCGTTTGTGGCGTGTACTGTGGTGCGAGAGCCCATGGGAATCCACAAACGCTGATGTGCTCGTTTTCTGATATACAAAATCAAAAGAACATTTGGGAGAATATTATGCAAATATTATCCTTATCAGAAACAGCAGCAATTTTTTCACTTTAATCCATTATTTAATCATTTTATGTATCCCCTCCAAATCAGAGGGTAAAGCGTATGCGGGCTTCAATTCACCTAAATCTCGTGTCATGACCTGCTTTA
>JGI24025J20009_10003250_pt1 | contig 11169 bp, 11 predicted proteins | sample Cruoilmetagenom3_FD_20009 | JGI IMG/M metagenome (IMG submission 20009) | reverse complement strand
TGCTCAAGTTCCTGAGCGTGGACTACTGGAAGCAGGTCGAGGGGATCGCGAACGGCGACGAGGAGTTCGGCATCAAGGGAAGGGGATTCACGGCCTCCTTCACCTTCAAGGTCACGGACAAGGGGGACCTCCCGCCTGCCTACCTCAGGTTCGAGGACGGCAAGGTGAGGGAGGTACGGGAGCTGGGAGAGGGGGAGAAAACGGACTTCGCTCTCGAAGGGCTCTACGAGACGTGGGTCAATGTCAACAAGGGCGAGATCGATGGCGCCAACGCCATCATGACCCGGCAGCTCCAGTTCAAGGGCAACATGAGCGCCATCATCCGCTACAGCAAGGCCTTCCTCCGGCTCTTCCAGCTCATGCAGAAGGTCCCCGTCGAGTACTGACCCCAAACCTTGGGCATCGCCTACCAGTTTTTACTTTCCGAAAATATACGCTAGTTAAAGAAGGAGAGAGGCAGGCTCATGAGTCTGGATGATTTGAAGTCCTTATCCATAGAATTTGCGAGAGAGGTGGCTGAGAAGGTCGATGAGGTCCTTCCATTTTGGATTTCAGGTTCCTTATCAAGGGGTGATTTCATCCCCGGTGTGAGTGACGTAGAGCTGGAACTGATTGTCAAGAGGAGGCCTTGCGGAGCCGTGACCACCGATGATATAAAGGAATTGAGAGAAGTTACCGCGCGCTTTCGGAAAAAGGTGATGGAAAAAGGCGCCACGGGATTTCATTGTTTTATGAAGGAGATCGACGACTTGCAAGAGAATCTTCAGTCCCTCGATCTAGCTCTTCACACGAAGACTGTTTTAGGTAAGAAGCCCAGTGAGATTTTTGACGTGTATCGAATGAAGAGAGAGGCGAGGAACCTAGCTATGAAGACTATAAACGATTACTCCGAGATGGGAAAGCTCATCCTTGAGAACAAGCAGCCTACTGAAGTAGAGGGCTTGGAAGACTCAGTGAGATTAGTGATGGAGACTCGATCACCCCCCGCTCCTATAAGGGCGGCCTTGACCGTTATGAAAGCAGCAATTTTTGCTCTACTAGAAGATGCGGAATGGAAGAAGCCGGCATATATCAAACGATTCATGAAGAGTTTTCCAAGTTATAGAGATTTTGCTAAATATCTATGGGGATATCGATTGGATCAAAATAAACTCAGAGAGAGGGGGGAAGAAGATGTTAGGCGTTTCTTGGTAAAATGTGTGAGGTTCACTATCGAAATCGAAAAAAGACTTGCGGTTCTAAATCTATAAACACCTTATACCCCATGCTTCATTCGCTGAGTCTCTTACGCGAGAAACAAAGAGGGGAAGAGAGGTCTATCTAGACCTTCTCCTTCAGCAGACTGCCCAGGATCCTGATGCCCTCGGTGATATCGTCCTCGGACGGGAAGCTGTAGTTTAGGCGAATGTAGTTGGTGATTGAGGGGTCAGCGAAGAAGTTGGAGCCGGGGATGTAACCGACCCCGCTCCGCACGGCCTCCATCAGCATCTCGGATGTGTTCACGCCCTCCGGCATCTTCACCCAGAGGAACAGGCCGCCCTTCGGCTCGTTCCACTCGGCCTCCTCGGGGAAGTAGGCCTCCATCGCCTCAAGCATCAGGTCCCGCTTCCTACGGTAGACGCCGGTGATGCGTGGGATCTGCCTCTCCACGACACCCCGACTGAGCAGCTCCGCCGCCGCGTACTGGCTGAGCCCGTCGCTGCATATGTCCACGTTTCCCTTCGCTACGGCCATCTTAATCACGAGCTCCTTCCGGGCCGCGACCCAACCGATCCTGAGGCCGGGCGAGACGATCTTCGAGAAGGTGCTCATGTAGATGACCCGACCGGACCTGTCCAGGGCCTTGATGGGCGTCGGCATGGATCCCTCGAAGGAGATGTAGCCGTAGGGGTTGTCCTCCAGGATGAGGAGATCATACTCATCCGCGAGCTCAAGCATCCGGAGTCGCCGCTCATGGGTCAGCACCGTGCTCGTCGGGTTCTGGAAGGAGGGGACCGTGTAGAGCAGCTTCGGAGTCCTCCCCTCCGACGCCAGCCGCATCAGCTCCGCCTCCAGCACCTCGATCTCCATGCCGCCGTCATCGATGGGGACGATGCAGAACTCGGGTCCGTACTGCCTGAAGGCGGAGAGGGCTTGGAGGTAGGTCGGCGCGCCGACGACCACCACGTCGCCCGGGTCGATGAGCAGCCTCGACAGGAGGTCGATGGCCTGCTGCGATCCCGTCGTCACGATGACCTCGCTCTTGGGGTCGGACTTCACGCCGGACCCGGCCATGAACCGTGAGAGCTCTGCCCTGAGATGGCCGCTCCCCACGTTGCTGCCGTACTGGAGTATCTCCTGCCATACCTTGTTGGGGGCCTCTGAGAATATCTCTTTGATCGGCTCGATGGGGAGCGAAGGCGGATCGTAGCTGCCCCCCGTCAGCGAGATGATCCTCTTCCCCTGCTTCACGAGCTCGAATGCCGCAAGCACGACACGAGTAATAACGCCCGGCTCAAGCCTCTCCCCCAGCTTAGAGTAGAACCTATCGATATCTAACATCCCGATCAACCTAATGATGTGTAGGGTTTATATCTGTTTCAGAGGTGGATCACCCACCTCGATCTTATAGTATTTATTTACCCCCCCTCTCACTCAGCAAAGCTTTTATCCTATCGGAAGGTAGAGCAAAAGAGCCGAGGATGAGAGTCTCGCAACGCACGAGGAGGGGGCTGTTGCGTAAGCTCGGCTTTTCTAATGAGAGGATGAGGGGATACGAATGGTAGATGAGATAAGGCTCCATGGAAGGGGCGGTCAGGGGGTCGTAGCCAGCGGGGAGATGATCGCCCTGGCTGCGGTCTACGAGGAGAAGTTCTGCAGGGCCTTCCCCTTCTACAGCTCCGCCAGGAGAGGGTCGCCCGTAACCGCGTTCGCTCAAATTGGGCGCGAGGACGAGGCAACGAGGTCGTATATTTACACGCCAAATTACATCCTGATCCTGGACCCAGAGCTTCCCAAGGCAGTAGATGTAACCTCTGGTCTGAAGGAGGGCGGTGCGATCATCTGGAACACGCCATTGAGCCCAGAGGAAGCGGCGGACCTCCTGAAGGTCAACCTGTCCAAGATAGGCGTCCTTGACGCCACATCGATCGCCCTGGAGAGCTTCGGCCGGCCCATTCCGAATACCGCGGTCCTGGGTGCCTTTGTGAGGACCACCGGGCTGCTGAAGATGGAATCGATCGAGAGGGCTATCCGAAAGAGATTTTCAGGTGAATTAGCAGAAAAGAACGTCATAGCGGCGGAGAAGGGATATAGAAACGTGAAGGTGAGGGGGTTCTAGGAGGAGGGGAGGATGAAGATGGAAAATCCGTATGGGATCAAGGGGCTGGTACTCCGCGGAGGAGAGAAGGCCGGAGGAATGTACGTAGGCGATTGGAGGGTGTACACGCCCAAAATTGATCGGGAGCGATGCACCCAATGCTGGCTATGCATCATGTACTGTCCGGAGGGCGCCATCGAGAAGGGGGAGGAGGGCCCCGAGATCGATCTCAGGTTCTGCAAGGGCTGCGGCGTCTGCGCCAACGAGTGCCCCCTGCATGCAATAGAGATGATCAGGGAGTGAGTTGGTGAGTAGAATGCCAGAAATTGATGTCATGCCCGGAAACAAGGCCGTATCCTACGGCGTGAAGCTATCGAGGGTCAAGGGGATATCGCTCTTCCCGATAACCCCTCAGACGACGATCGTAGAATACCTCGCGGACTTCATAGCGAACGGGGAGCTCGACGCCGAGTACATCCACGCCGAGGGCGAGCACACGGCGATGGGCGCGGCTATAGGCCTCTCACTCGGGGGGCTCCGGACCTTCACGGCGACGAACTCCCAGGGCCTCGCATACATGCATGAATGTGTGGCGCAGGCCCCCGCGTATAGGACCCCGATCCTCACGGCCATCGCCAACAGGACCTTGGGATGGTACTGGTCCATACAGCCGGACTACTCCGATGTCATGCCGGAGCTGAATCTCGGCTGGCTGGTTCAGTTCGTCGAGAGCAATCAGGAGTGCCTCGACACNGTCATCCAGCTCTACAAGATAGCCGAGGACCAGAGGATACTGCTACCGGCGATGATGTGCCTGGACGGGTTCTACATCTCCTACTCAAACGAGCGCGTCCTGATCCCGGATCAGGAGGATGTGGACGAGTTCCTCCCGTCCTACGAGCCCAAGCACTCGATCGACCCCACCATCAACAATCAGAGCCCGAATATAAGCCTGGCACCGGCGCTCCACACGACGTACAGGAGGCTATACGAGGAGATACTGCACGATGCAAAGCACATCATCAAGGACGTCGATGACGAATTCGGCAAGAAGTTCGGGAGGAGCTACGGGGGCCTGATCGAGAAATACAAGTGCGAGGACGTTGACTCTGTCCTAGTCACGATGGGATCCATGACGACCGCCGCGAGGAGGGCCATAGACGCACAGCAGGAGGAGGGGAACCGGATCGGCCTCGTGAAGCTGAAGACGATGAGGCCGTTCCCAACGGAGGAGTTCAGGGAACTGGCTAAGGAGGTCAGCGCGATAGGGGTCGTCGATAGGATGGTCCTCCACGGAACCGGTGGAGGAGGTGTCTTCAGCGACCTGAAGTCAGCCCTCTACGAGGTCGAGGAGAGGCCGCTGCTGATGAACTTCATCGGCGGAATGGGGGGAGATGACCTCTCAAAGACCGACTTCATGAAGATGTGCGATAGGGTCCTGAAGACGGAGGAGAGGGGCAAGGTCGAGAGGGAAGTCGAGTACATAGAGCACCCACTCAAATCCACAAGCAAGCTCGTCCCCTTCAAGGAGAAGCGGGTCATATATCCCGGAGGCGCGGGATGTGCGGGCTGCGGGGCGAGCATCGCGATAAGGCATATCCTGGACGTGCTGGGACCGAACACGGTAGTCGTCGACCCGCCGAACTGCGCGAGCATCAACTACAGCGGGGTCGTCGGCGTGCCGTGGTTCCTGGTGAACTACGCGGCGGCAGCGGGCTATGAGTCGGGCCTCTTCAGGGCCTACAGGATCAAGGGCAAGGCCGATAAGGTACACGTGATCAGCTTCGCCGGCGACGGGGGTACCACGGACATAGGCCTCCAATCGATTTCTGGAGCCGCCGAGAGGGGCGAGTCCATCATCTGGATCTGCTACGATAACGAGGCCTATATGAACACGGGAATCCAGAGGAGCGGCTCAACGCCTCTATTCGCTAACACGACGACGACCCCCGTCGGGAGTGTTTTGAAGGGGAAGGGGGAGAGGAGAAAGAACGTCCCCCTGATCATGGCCGCGCACAAGATACCGTACATAGCCACTGCATCCATCGCCTACATCCCCGACCTCAGGCGTAAGGTAGGGAAGGCGGCCAAGGTGACCTCGGAGGGCAGGGGTCTCGCCTACATCCATATCCAACAGCCCTGTCCGACGGGCTGGTACTTCCCGACGGAGAAGACGGTGGAGGTAGGCAGGCTCGCCGTCCAGACGGGGGCTTGGCCCCTCCTGGAGATCGAGGACGGCGTCCTGAAGCTGAACGTCAAGCCGAGGCAGCTGAAGCCCATCGAGGAGTACCTGAAACCGCAGCGCCGCTTCCGGCACCTGAGCAAAGAGCAGATCGAGGTGATCCAGCGCAACGTCAATAAGGACTGGGAGAGCTGGCTGGCGATGGAGAGGCTGGGCAAGCTCCCCTGGTACTGACATCACTCCTTTTTCCTAGCCTTTTTCAGAGTAGATTATAACCAGTTAATGCGTACTATCCCATAGGGTTTGGATATTGTCTCGGATAATGACGCGTGAAGATGTCGAGGCGCTCGCCATCGGTGGTGCCATACTCGGAGGTGGTGGCGGGGGCTCGCCCGAAGAGGGGAGGCGCGATGGACTGCTCGCACTCGACCTTGGTGAGGTGGAACTCCTCGACCCGCGGGAGGCCCCGGAGGAGATGGTTGTCGCAACCGCCGTTGCCCTCGGTGCTCCGACCCAGAGGGGAGCTATCAGGCCTAGGCACTTCATTCACTCAGTGGAGCTGCTATGGGAGGCTGGCGTCGAGTTCGAGGGGCTTATAGCGGCGGAGAACGGCGGGCACAACAGCTTCGGCGGCTGGGTCCAGGGCGCGGCCCTGGGTCTCCCGGTCATCGATGCTCCCTGCGATGGCCGGGCTCATCCAACCGCCATGATGGGCGGGATGGGGTTGCACAGGGAGGATTATCTCTCGGTGAAGGCGGTGGTCGCAGAGGAGGTCGAGGTCGTCGCCTGGGGAACCCTCAGGCGGACAAGCAACGTCGCGAGGATGATCGCCACCGATATCAGGGGCCAGGTGGCGATGGCTCGTGATCCTGTCACCGTCGGCTACGCCCTCGACCACGGCGCGCCAGATGCCATCTCAAGGGCCATCGACCTTGGGAAGACCGTCATCAAGGCGGCTGAGGAAGGGGCCGAAGCGGCGGTCCGCGCGGCCCTGGCGGAGCTGGGCGGGGGGCTAGTCTGTGTGGGCCGAATCTCAGAGAAGTCCATCGAGACCAAGGGTGGATTCGATGCCGGCACCATAATGGTCGAGGGCGATGGCAGGGCCTATGAGGCGACATATCTGAACGAGTACATGACGCTGGAGAGGGAGGGGAAGCGGCTCGCGACATTCCCAGACCTCGTCTGCACCTTCGGGGAGGGTGGGATGCCTGTTACCTCTGCGTCCGTGGAGGAGGGCGATAGGGTCTACCTGACCGTCACAAGCCGCGATACGATACCGACGGGGGATGGTGTTCGCTATCCCGAGGTCTACGAACCCATTGAGAGGGCGCTGGGCAAACCGATGACCCCTCATCTAAGGGGATTCCTGAAGGTCTAACTCCTTTCCTCTTCGTGAGCCGAACCAGATGTGAGCTCATTGATATATCTTGATGCGGTCGTTCATCGCCTGGCCTGGAACGCCCCTCCTGAATCGGACCCTCAGTATCCCCTTCCGCCCATGCATGCCGACGATCACGCCGTGGATGGTCGGGGCTTCGGCGGGCCAGGCCACCTTCCAGCCGATCATCCCTCCCACCTCGGCAGACCCCAAAACCCTTATCAGACATTCCCTCGGGTGCTGGGCCCTCCTCCCAAGCCTATAGCTCAGGATGACGCCTTCACACTGCACTCAACGCGCCTCCGGCTCATCTCTGCCCCCTCGCGGGGCATCTAGGGTCCTTCGTACGTCCCTGCATACTGCAGACGATGTACCTAGGGCACTTGCCGTGTTTATCCGTGTGATAGTTGGGTAGGATGGGGCAACGCTTGCTCATGTTCAGGTTTATCTACCGGGTCATGGATGAAAAGCATATCGTTCAAATCGTCGCCGAACCGGTGAGCGGGTTTTCCGGTGGATCCTGTCCGGCTCTGTGCTGCCCCGCGACATCGAATTTGGGCTCCTCGCTGAAGAACAACGGGAGGGGCGTCGGCGTGTTCCGCGGGTAGAGCTTCAATATCCTCCTCCTCAGCTCCACATCCCTGGCCGTGAAGGGCATCGCCTCCCTCTGGAAGAGCACCGCCCTGACCGGGGATAGGATCGCTCCGAGGGTATCAGCCCTCACCTTCAGCTCTCCCCTCATCTCCTTGTAGAGGGAGAACTCCCTGTCGTCCCCAGGCATCTCGATCGACTCGACGCTGAACGCCGCATCCAACTCTCTTTCAACGTTCCTCAGGTCGACGTTCTTCCACCATGTGAACCTGACGTAGTGGTACGGCTGGACCATCCCCATCTACCCCGCGCTAGAGTGCATCTCCGTGAGATAAATACCTGCTTTGGTGTTAGTAGGGGAAACGCTTTAACGGTCGTGGAATCTCCGATCAGCAAAGGGTGAGCAATCTGAGCGTACACATAGCTGTCGTCGGCAACGGCAGGATCGGGCGCCCCACCGCCCACAACCTCCTCAACGAGCGACTCGCGGACGAGATCTCGCTCGTCGACATCAAGCCCGGCCTGTCTTGGGCCTTCGGCGAGGAGCTTAGGCACGCGGCCGCCAGCCTGAGGTACGACGTCGAGATCAACACCTATGAGGAGGACGAGGGCGTCTCCGGCGCCGACCTGGTTATGGTCTGCGTCGGCAAGCCCCGGCTGCCAGGCGTACAGATGAACCGGAGGGATCTGGTGGCGGAGAACGCCCGGATCATCCGCTATCTCGCGGAGGTGATGCCGCCGCGCAACCCCGGCGCCAAGTTCGTCATCGTCACCAACCCCGTAGACGCCATGGCGACCCTCTTCAGGCGGGTCTCGGGGGCGGGGTTCGTCATAGGGACGGGGGACCAAGCGGACACCCTCCGGTTCAGGGCGAAGCTGGCGATGGACCTCGGCGTCCCCGTCTCGGCGGTCGAGGGGTTCGTCGGCGGCGAGCATGGGTCGGCCGCATACGGCCTCTGGTCGACGGTGGAGATCGGGGGCACACCGCTGGACGAATACCTCCAATCTACGGGGAAGACGCTTGACCGGGAAGGCGTCATCAGGTACGTCCGGTCGGTCTCGAAGAGGATCGTGGACGCCATCGGGGGGACGGAGTTCGGCCCAGCCGCGGCGTTCCGCGACATCGTCCGTTCGATCCTACAGGACAGGGGCGAGGTCTACAGCATCGCCGTCTCAACCCGGCTGCCGGGGTTGCCGGAGGCGGTGAACGTGAACATCCCGACCCGGGTCGGCCAGAGCCTCGGCCCAAACCTCTGGGATGAGCTGACGGAGGGGGAGCGGGGGAACATCATCGAGGCGGCGAAGGCGATCTACGCCAACTACCTGACCGCCGTCGACGCCGTCGAGAAGGATTGAATTGGCTTAGCGCAGAAACGATTTAAGCACAAGATATGAGTTGGGTGTGAGGAACCCGATGTGAAGTATGACCTTCTGATAGAGAACGGGCACGTCATAGACGGCGCCGGCAACCCGTGGTTCAGGGCCGATGTCGGGGTTGTCGGTGACCGAATCGATGTCATAGGGGGGCTTGAAGGCGCCAACGCCGAGAGGCGGATCGACGCCAGAGGCCTGGTCGTCGCCCCCGGCTTCATCGACATCCACAGCCACTCCGACTACACGGTGCTCATCGACCCGAGGGTTGAGAGCTACGTGAGGCAGGGGGTGACGACGGAGGTCGTTGGGAACTGCGGGGGCTCCGCCGCCCCAATGAACCCCGAGGTGAGGGCGTACAGGGAGAGGTACATGCGCGCCCAGCTCGGCGAGGATTTCGAGTTTGGCTGGGAGACGATGGGTGACTACCTCGACCTCGTTGACGCCCGGGGCGCCTCCTTTAACGTCGTCGCCCTCGTCGGGCAGGGGACCGTCCGCCAGAACGTCATGGGATACGAGGACAGGCCTCCAACGGAGGCGGAGCTGAGGGCGATGCGTGGGCTGGTCGCCGAGGTGATGGAGGATGGGGCCTGGGGGATGTCCACTGGGCTGATATACACGCCGAGCTGCTACGCCAACACCGACGAGATCGTCGAGCTGGCGAAGGTCGTCGCCGAGCACGGCGGCATCTACGCCACCCACATTCGCGGCGAGGGCGAGGCCCTGCTGGAGGCCGTGAAGGAGGCCATCGAGATCGGCGAGAGGGCCCGCGTCCCCGTCGAGATATCCCACTTCAAGGCCTCGGGCAAGGCGTACTGGGGGAAGACGGGGGATTCCCTTAGGCTGGTGGACGAGGGGCGTAGGCGGGGCGTCGATGTCACCTTCGACCAGTACCCGTACATCGCATCGAGCACGGGCCTCGCGGCATACCTCCCCCACTGGGTCCATGAGGGGGGCGCGGAGAGGCTGCTGGAGAGGCTGAGGGAGCCTGAGATGCGGCGCAGAATAGCGGAGGAGCCGGAGACGTTGGCCCGGGACTGGGACGCCATCATGGTCGTCTTCGCCCGGAACCACCCCGGGTACGAGGGGAAGACGATCACGGAGATCGCGAGGATGGAGGGGAAGGAGCCGATGGATGCTGTCTTCGACCTGCTCCTGGCGGAGGAGGCGCAGGTGAGCATCGTCTCCTTCGGCATGTGCGAGGACGATGTCCGGCGCGTCATGCGCAGCCCCAACATGATGGTCGGCTCAGACGGCAGAGCCGTGTCACCTCAGGGGATCCTTGGCAGGGGCAAGCCCCACCCGCGCTACTACGGCACCTTCCCACGGGTCATCGGCCACTACGTCAGGGAGGGCGTCCTCAACCTTCAGGACGCGGTGAGGAAGATGACATCCCTGCCGGCGCAGCGCCTCGGCCTGCGGGACCGGGGGCTCCTCAGGGAGGGATTCAGGGCGGATATCGCCCTCTTCGACCCCGACAGGGTCAGGGACGAGGCCACCTTCACCGACCCACACAGGTTCGCCTCGGGCATCCCCTACGTCGTCGTGAACGGCAGGGTGGTTGTAGACCGCTCAGAACATACCGGAGCGCTTCCAGGGAGGGCGTTGAGAAAGGGGAGGTAACCCGATCCTATTTTTCTCCCTCGAAAGATGCATATATTCGCATGTTGTTAGGGGCTTGGGCTCCCGGCGGGACGAAGGGCTGAAATTTTCTCCGCCCTTTCATAGGCTTAGGGATATAACCGCCATAAAAGAGAATGTATCTCTCCTAAGGGTCTCATTTCCCCTGGTTTTGAGCTTTCGTGGGCTTTTTAGGCTGTTCGACCCTCGGCTCCATGTCCTGGGCGATCTCGACCTTCTCCGTCAATTCCTCGGCGCTCGACTTCATGTCGGCTATCAGCCGGTTGAGGATGGTGGTCATGGAGTTCAATCGAGAGATCGTCTTCTCGACCATCGCCCACTCGATCACCTCTCCTATATTCTTCCGCTGCATCGTGGACCTGAAAACGAACCTCGCGACGAACGCCCCCGCTATGAACCCGATAAAACCACCTATCAGATAGTCCTCGATCAGCTCTAACATGCCTCGGTCCCAGATCGGGGTATTTTCACCTCATTAATATGTATTTGTATGATGGAAAAAAACTAGAGAACCCCGTGGCGTACTCCTTCAGTCTCACAGCTGATCGGCTACGGTTCCGTTCTCCAGGTTGCAGGGGCCACAGGAGATCCCGCAGGCCCCATCCGCTTCTTCACGACTTCAAAAGCTCCCCTCAGCACAGTATCGCGCTTGACCGCCGGCTTTCAGATCTCAACTTTACGGATTTCGCGCGCAGGGCCTTTACCCCT
>JGI24025J20009_10003247_pt1 | contig 11179 bp, 10 predicted proteins | sample Cruoilmetagenom3_FD_20009 | JGI IMG/M metagenome (IMG submission 20009) | reverse complement strand
AAAAAAAAAAAAAAAAAAAATAAAACTTGGACTTAAATATTTTGTTTTAAACAGCATGTCTGTTTTGGAACGAGAACGTATGAAGAAACAATAACAAGACAACATAACTTCAGCGGTATTAAATAGTGTCAAAAAACAGAGTTATTATACTCTATATTTGGCTAAATTATCTAATTTTTTTTTTCGTCACGACTTAATTTTGACTGGATAAGGTGACGATAAAAAAAGGCGTTGTTCTTTTCACCTAAAAGAGAAAAGAAGATATTTAAGGGATTTACCTTTGTACGCATAATGAGATTATCAATAATTGTACCGACATACAATGAACGAGATAATATACCTATCCTAATAAAAAAAATCAATGATACAATAGATTTTACCGATTTTGAAGTAATTATTGTCGATGATAACAGCCCAGATGAAACCTGGAGAGTAGCAGAGAAAATGAAGAAAGAATACCCGTTTTTACGGGTGATTCGAAGAATAAATGAACGTGATTTATCAACGGCGGTGATTAAGGGATTCCGTCAAAGTAAAGGAAATATTTTAGCAGTTATGGATGCAGATTTACAGCATCCTCCAAAAAAAATAAATGATATGGTAAAAAAAATTCTGGCGGGAAACGATATCGTTATAGGTAGTCGTTATGTAAAAAGAGGAGAAATAGAAGAATGGGGTATTATAAGAAAAATCTATTCAAAAGCGGCAACATTGCTTGCTCATCTTTTTGTCCCACAAACACGGATAACCAACGATCCCCTTTCTGGGTTTTTCATGATGAAACGAGAGGTAATAAAAGATATTCAATTAACCCCAATTGGATATAAGATCCTTCTCGAAATTTTAGCAAAAGGGATGTTTAAAAAAGTGACAGATGAACCAATCATATTCAAGAAAAGAGAGAAAGGAAAAAGCTCCTTGGGGCTAGGAGTTATCTGGATCTATATTAAACATTTGTTTCGCTTGTCCTGGGGTAATAGAGAAATAATACGCATACTCAAATTTACAGCTGTTGGATTAACCGGAGTTTTTGTCAATCTGGGTGTCCTCTGGGCTTTAACAGACCTTGGTAACGTATACTACGTATTATCTGCTATCTGTGGCATCGAAATCTCAATTATCTCAAATTTTCTATTAAATGACCTATGGACCTTTAAAGATAGGAAAAAAAAGGGAATTAGTTATTGGATAAACAGACTCTTAAAATTTAATATTATTAGTTTACCTTCCTTTCCCATGCAACTCGTCGTTATGGGTTTTCTCAACGAGATTTTTGGTATATATTATCTTTTAGCAGCATTTATAGGCATCGTTGTTGTCTATATATGGAATTTTGTTGCCAACAGCTTTTGGACATGGAAAGAACCTAGATGATAAGGAGCTTATAAGAAAAATTATTTATTATCCTTTTTCTTCCAGTATCCTATAATGATGCGGATAATCCTTCATATGGGTACATACAATGGACCAATTTAAACAGATAACTGATCTCCTATAATAATAACCTCGAAGGAGAAAAATGAATTCAAGATTTAGTAAATTAACCCAATCCCAATATGGTTTATTGGCAATCTTTGGTGTTATTATACTGGGAAGCATAGTACGATTTTATAAAATTATGTTTCACTACGCACAAAATGGTGTTGATGAAGGAATCCAACTCATGGCATCAAAATTGATGAATGAAGGCTATACCCTCTATGATGATTTTAATACATTGCAAGCACCTGTCGGGCATTGGATTTTTTCATTATTGGGAGGAAACATTCTTTTTTGTCGTCTCTTGATTGCATTTCTTTCCATTATTGGAGTTATTGGGGTTATGTTTCTTCTCAAAAAAAGGGCTGGGTTATATCCTGCTTTTGTTGCAGGATTGATGATGGCATTTTCTAGTATTTATTTAAAAGAAAGCCGGATTAGCTCATTAGATATGATGGTCACTTCAATTTTGATAATGGCTTTTGTTTTTCTCATCTTAGCATATTATGGGGAAGAAAAATGGCGGTATAGTGCTTTTGGTGCTTCTGGAATTTTATTTGGATTAGGGATAATGGTTAAGCTTTTTGCCGTTATTCCATTTGTTGCAGTATTAACCTATTTTTCCTTAAAGATCTTTAAGGCAATGTTAGAAAAAAAAGATATCCCTTGGAAAAATATTGCCCCTTGGATACTATTTTGTTTGTGTACAATTTGTGTAGTAACCCTTATTCTAGTCACCTTTGATTCTCATTTAGTCATTGAGGGAATGTTTTTTTCTAATCTAGAAGTAAGAGAATATCAAAGTTTAACAGTGAGGATAATGGATACCGGACATTTTTTCCTTATTAACTCTCCCATACTCCTTTTTTCAGCTCTAGGAATGAAAGACTTAATAAAGGAAAAAAGATGGATTATACCCACTTGGTTTTTTTCCCTACTCCTATGGTTTACCATCCAGCCTTTAACCTATAATCATCATCTGTTACTCCTGATTCCTCCTATGTACATTGCTGGAGGTATTGGAATAAAAATATTTATTGAATCCATGAAAAAGACATTGGGCACAAGCAATAAATGGATAATTAAGAGAAATATTAATTCTTCCTTATTGGTGTTCTTTCTTTTAATCTCACTACCCTTCTTTGTTGGTGCGGGATTACACATATCGGATCTTGAAGAGCCTATTGAATATGCGGTTGCTGAAAAAGTGGAAAATATCACTCATGAAAATGATTTCATTCTCTGTGGAGATCCCATTATAGGGATCATTGCAGGCCGTAACCAGGCTCCAGAGATGGTAAATGTTGCTGAAACTGCATATCCAACATTGAATGCAAGTATGATAATTGGGTATTGTGAAAACTATAACGTGCCTGTTATTGTTGTAACATATCACCTATCCGAAATATGGGGATTTAAAAATTATGTCTTGGAATATTATTCGTTCATATGCGGATATACAGACACAGGAGAGATCATTACAAATCCTAAGTTAGATTGGGAAAAAGACAATTATTTGATATATCTCAGAAATAGCCAAAAATAGTAGCACTAAGAATAGAATACCTCTCTTTTTAATATTTTAATTCAATGGTATAAGATTTTTTCTTTGGTTCTCTGTTTGTCTTCAGGGCCGATAATGGTCATATTAAAGTGTATTATCAGTACAGCTGCTAGTTTTCTTTTTAGATTCCTATTGTTAATGTTACCCTCCTTACTCATTGTCTATTGAATATTTTCACAAATTAGATTAAGAGGATTTCTCCTAGGTCATTTATAATGGCTTTGCGGTTATTATAGGTATATCATCCTTATGATAAGAATAAGGATATTAAAAAATTATTAAAAGATATAGAAATAATAAATCTGAAACAAGAAAAAAAATCTAAAAAAGAACTATGTAGCAAAATATTGCTTTCAGCAGATAAAACCGATGCTGTACTTGATATTTTGGAAAAAATTTTTTGATTCTGATAAATTTAGGGTCATTATACCCTCTGTTGAAGCAACGGTTCCCCGGCCCGATATTGAAAAACAGGAAGAAAAAAAGATAAAAAGGAAAACGGTAAAGAACGGATAAGTGTCGATGAAATCTATGAAGATGTTTGTGGAGAGATATCTACTTTTTCAACAACATATTTTGTATTGATTATTCTTGCATCTATTGTTGCTTCTATTGGTATATTATATGATAATATACCTGTAGTTATCGGTTCAATGGTCATTGCCCCCTTACTAAATCACAGTATGGCGCTCTCATTAGGGATTACTCTTGCAGGTTCACAGCTTATTAAAAGATCAATTCTTATTAGTTCCCTTGGTTTTTTAATAGCTATTAGCATTGGTATTATATTTGGGATACTTGTTGAAGTTGATCCAACCGCTCCTGAAATCTTATCAAGAACTAATATCAGCCTCATGTATGTAATTCTTGCCTTTTCATGTGGTATCGCTGGTTCTTTTTCTGTAACCCGGGGAGTCTCTGAGGCACTTGTGGGTGTAATGATAGCAGTGGCACTTTTACCACCAATTATAGCAAGCGGTCTGCTTTTAGGTTCACAAAATTTTACAGAATCAATAGGGGCATTCCTCCTTTTCTTAGTTAATCTTGTCTGTATCAATTTAGCAGGTGTATTAACATTTGTTATTCAGGGAGTTAATCCTAAAACCTGGTGGAAAAAGAAAAAAGCAGAGAAAACAGTTTGGAAAGCAATTGTTTTATGGGTTTTGTTATTACTTTTCCTTATCTTAATGATTATAATCTATCAGTATTTATAATGCTGGTCAAATCACATTTTGTTTTATAAAAGTGTCCAGGGGATATTTGGTCTTATTGTAAAAGTAGTGGTACATCGTTAGGCAATAGTGTTTTATCGTCAGGTATCACCTCAATGGGTAAGGTGTTAAATATGTACCAGAATTGAAAATATGCATTAATTGTAATCATTTCCCCCAAGGAGTTCTTTTGGTGGCCTTATAAGTAACCAGATGACAAGGCCCAGTATTGCAAATAGAAATCCAATTAACGCCCATTGGATTCCATGTTTACTCCTTTTTTTAGCATCCTTATATATCACTGCTCCAATCACAATACCAGCAACAAACCAAAATAATATACAAACTGGATAATTCTCTTTCAAGAACCCCCAGCTAACAGGATATAAATTTTTACCATTAGCTACATCACGACCGAGAGTATTATTATCAACCATTTCATCCATGTTGCAATCTTTACCTAAATCGTTTATTTCATATGAAATAATCACTGGCTCTATAAAAAACGGGGAATCTTCATAGGAAGGTAATCCAAAACTAATATGCCTTGTTGATACTTTTCCTGTAATCTTTGAATCCTTAATATTGTTTAGATATTGGTCTTTTGGTGTATAACGACCAGGGACATTATAAAAAGTCACTGTAATATCATTCCCCCATGCTTCATCTATTCCATAATTTTCCCCCGACAGATTATGGATGACACCGGGTTTTAGTACACTAAAACTATAGTTTATGACATGATTGCATTCGCCAAAATCTAAAAATGATTGACCTCTATCTAATGATATCGTTCCAGATACAGGATTATCACCAGCATTTACAGATAAAAATAAAGAAGTTAACAATAAAATCAGAGTTAAAGTTAATAAAGTACAATAAGATAATAAATAATCCTGCAATTTAGTCATTGTCCAATAATCAACTGAGTATTATTATTCTTTTGCAATAATTTTTTATCTTTTAAGCCAAAAGATTTGTATCATTATCAATTATCATCAATATAGACCTAAAAAAAAATACAAAAAAATAAAGGAACCAAAATAATTTATAATTGCTGGTCAAGAAAATAAGCAAGTTTGGGCCACTATTACGAATTACTTCTTAAACACGCATATCATTACTATGTTAGACAAAAATAAAAAATACAGAAATATGAATATCGTCCCATATTCCTAACCCCTATTCAAGGCATACTCTTGATAGGAAAAGAAAGTTAAATAACAAAAAAATATTACTCCTATTTTAGTCTTAATGAATAGAGTTTTGGACCAAAACCATCTATTGCTTTGGATGCCTGATCAAGACTTTTTTTCCCCAGCTTGGCAACAAGTGTTTGATGTCATTAAAAACTTAAAACATAGCGGGGTTAAAAATTCGTACTAGGATCTCATCTCTTGCACTATTCCCATAGGTGTCATATGCTTCCATGGTGAGCTTATATAGTTTTAGTCCTGGTGAATAATTTTCCCATTTCCATTTGTAGGGTTCTTGTGTTACTGATGATCTACAGATATCGTTTACATAAAAGAGTACTTCTTTGATTCCTGAATCATCATTTGCTATTCCATGTATTTCGCATTCGCCCAGGATTATAGGTATTGTGCAGGGTAGTGGTATCATGATTTTTTTCCAGTATAAATAATTTTTTTGAGGGCGGATAATTTTAACCTGGGGGGATGTATTTTCGATGGTTGTAAATTTCCATGTTTGACTTTCAGTCTGGGAACCATGTTCGTCTTCAGCAATAATTTTCCAGCTATATGTTGTATTGCTTTTGAGATTCGTTAGTTGATAATATGGATCGTTATATAGAACTTTGAATGGGTCCTTCATAAATACATTATCTCCTTCTACCAAATATATTATATAAGAGAGTGTGTCATTATCGGGGTCGGTGCTGGTCCAGTGAAGAGTAGTGGTGCACGTGGTATTTGTTGCGTTATTGTAAGGGATTGGGTTTGTGGGTGGGAAAGGCTGAATGTTCCCGGATATTCCCGACAGATAAAAAGTAGGATCTCCGATATTACCCTGTCCAAATTTGATTCTAAACCATCCGTTTTCTCCCCATTGGGTGCCCCAGCTGTTCTTACAAATCCAATAACCTTTTTCATTATTGTATCCTACCATTGTGACGCAATGACGGCCAACATATTTTCCATAAACATGTGAATAAATGCCTCCATCATATGAATAAAAATCTTCATATACCTCCAGGCAAGTCACTAGTGGTCCATATTGTAACAAGGCGTTTTTTATATTGTCTAATGAACGGCTTACTACAGTTCCAGACTTTATTTTTACTGTTCTTTCTTCCCAGTTTTTGGGCATCTTATTATAACCTGTCCTTCCAAGAGTATAGGGATAACATAACTCCTCGCTAACTCCAAAGATTTTAAGATAAGAGATAGCATCCGATATTTTCATTCCTTTCTGGCATAGTCCGCCTCCACCAAAAAAAAGATGTCCTTCAGATAAATCACATGTGAAGGGTGTTCCTACATTGAGTTGGATAATCGTTTCTAGAGCACCCAGAATCCCAAATGCGGTACAGCTTCCACAGTTATCTTGGCTTTTTATTGGTGTTGTCCAATCTGTTCCATTGACATCTCGCCAGTCGAATATATCTGGTATTATATCATTATATGTTACTGTCTGATTATCTGAAAAATACTCATCGATGCATCCTAATCCTTTGGATTTCTGGTCAAACATTGCAAGAACACTAGGATAAAAAGAGGCATTCCATTGACCATTTTTGATTTCGATTGCTTTTTTTATGTTCTCTAAGTAATCCCTAATCCCTTCTTGCTCTCCTAGTTTAAGGGTCAGGTTTTCAGGTTCCGTCACATTGGGAATATCCATGGATTCTTCACAATCACACAATATATTCTTATTCTGAATTACTCGCTTGGATATTGTCAGCAATTTATTCTTATTCCATACATCCCTATCAATGTCTTTGTGATACCTTAAACTAGAGACATGATATTGATAAAAAGTATCCATTTGAAAACTTTGATCGTCAACTTTATCATCTAACATAACGTCTTGGTTTTCATCCGCTTTCTCTATTGTGTCATCCAAAGGTGATAAACATATTAGCCCTAATCCCTGCAGGTACCCTTCATGATGATCTTTATCATTTCCCGTGTTCACTAAGTTAATATCTCCTTTTATCATTTGTTGAATCTGGTCAGAGAATATCTCTTTGTGCAAGGTCTCTAGATGACTTATTCCATAATTGTTGATGCCTCCCCAAATAATCATTACACCAAAAAATAAAAATAAAAAAGCCATAAGGATGAATAATCTATTTCCTCCAAATTCTTTTTTTGTCATATCCCTCTTATCAAATACTATATCCTGTCGTGAAGGTATTTAATCTTCCTCAGACATATATCGAAAGATATCGTACAAATATCGAATAAGATGAATCCTCTCTAATATGAACCCATAATTGATTAAGGAAAATGTATCTCACATTATTCCTATAATAACAAAATAAAACTTTAAAAAATCGAATATCTGGTATATTGTATGATAGTATATAATATTTTATTCGCAATTTTTTTGTGAATATGATAGATAAGAATAAGGGCTTCATCTATTTTTTTTTTATTTCTTATAGAGGCCAACCTTATAGAGATAAACAAGGCAATACAAAAAAAAAATGAAGGCATGAGGACACCAAGACAAAAAGTTTATGTGACAAATCATAAAAAAATAATCCACAAAAGGAGGGAGTATTGTATGGAGACAAAATAAAAATTAAAAATAGGGGGAAAAGATTATCCTAAAAGATTTAGGACAATTATGACTAAGAATGCATTATTGTAAAATAATAACTTTCTTATAATTTCTTTACGTCTACAGCGCTCAATCCTCGATCGTTTTCCTGTACCTCGTATTCAACTTTGTCTCCCTCATTGATTTGTGTTCCTTCGGATAAACTATTCTTATGGACAAAGACATCTTTTTCGTCTTCACCAGTGATGAATCCATACCCTTTGAAGGAATTGAACCATTTTACTGTTCCTTTCATGTATTTCACCTCCTCAGGCAGTGTTGCCTGGAGCTTTGCAAAAGAACACAAACAAAAAATCTCAAAATTTCGTAAAAAACGTAAATATGAAACGACTTGCCAATATTCCTTTGTAAGGTCCCCTATTCGTTTCTTCCTTATAAAGATATCTATAAAAAAGTATTTGGGGCAAACACGTCGATCTAAATTTACATACCAAAAATATGGATTAACCAAGGAGAAGTAATGGAATTCCATTAATATATTTTTTAGGGTTATCTTGTTAGCTTACTTTGGGTTGATTGGCGTTCCTTGATTTTGAGCTTACTTACATTTACATGGTAATTCTGGTACACCTACTGTTGACATAAAAATATACCTATATTATATAATTTTAAAAAGGCTTTATTTTTATTCCATACCAATATCCCTTCATTTAATCATCGAGTGGTTTTAATTGTTTAATTTTAAAATATGTTGCTCTCTTCTTAATTCTGATGGTTCTCATTTTATTATACCTCTTCAGAGCAACAGAGTGGCATCTCTAACCTGTTTTTACGTTGTTGTATCAATTATTTTATACGAGGTGGTGATATCTACTGATGATGCCAACATCATTTTGACGGAACAATATTTATTTTATGATAGTTCTATAGCTCTCTCTAGATGCACCGGATTTAATTTGTGACCATAAAATACATATTCAATGTGGATTTTTGTAAAAACTTTAGGATGTTCATCAGATCGTTCTGCATCCAAATTTATTTCAAATTTTCGCAAATCAATCTTTTTCTTTTTCAAAACCCAGGCCAAATCACTTCCAGTACAACTGCCAAGTGATAGCAACACCAGCTCCATAGGGTGAGAAGCTTCCTCTGAACCAAAAAAATCCTTTGGACCATCAATTGTCACCCAATGATTACTCTCGGATTTGCCTACGAAGGAGAGTCCCTCTATCTGAATGATTTTTGCCTTCATCTATTTCACATTCTACATTCGCAAGATGTTTAACACATCTTGTCACATTTTTTTCAAGAGATTTTTTTGTAGGATGATCTCTTCATTTTTCTTTCCTTACTATATTATTTTATTTATCGTGACTGAAATTTTTAATTTTTGGAGAAAAAATAATGTATTAAGTATTTATAAACTATGGCAAAAAAAATTAAATCATATCTAATAATCTATAGAAACTTGTACAAGATTTTTTTTTGGGAAAAAGTGGAATGAATTAGGAAAAAAATAAAAAAAGAAAAAAGGGAGAAGGGGTGTTAGTAGGGGTAGAAACGCACTTGGATGTGTTTATCTGCTCCTTTTAATAGCCAGAAGTATCCGGTGAGGTCGTAGAGGTCTTGGGGGACATTCCAGAGGTATCCTTCCCAGATGAGGCCGGTCTGGTTAAGGGTGGTATTGAAGTAGTAGTATTCGAGGTAGAAGACATCGGTGATGTCCATCCATTGGGGTTTGCCATTATGGCCTTTAATGGAGAAGGATCCCAAGAGGTAGTACCATTGGTTGGTTTCGTTGTCATATGTCCACTTGTCTACGTAATCTACCTCTGCCCCATTTCCTGGTTTTCCCAGGGAGACGAGATAGACCATGAAGTTTTTGTCCTTGCCGTGGGGAACTTGGAGGATGCATTCTCCGTCATCGAGACCGTTTCCGTCAAGGACACCGAAGTCGTCACCGAGATTATATGTGATTGTGGTTTCACCCTCGAGGGGGACAAACATAGTGTGTCTGTCGGGGTTGTCGTATTGCCCGTTCCCTATATTGTTTTTCCCTAGGATGTTGAGGGTGTAATGGGGTCCGTTGAAGTCAAGCCCGGGTTTAGGATTATCTTTTTGAGTCTGTTTACCCTGGACGGAATTGATTCCTGCAAAGAGGGCACTGGCGAGGAAAAGGACACAAAGTATCAGAGTTACGTTCTTTATTATTTTGTATCTCATGGTCACCTTTTTTTAGAGTATGTTTGTTTTTTTTGTATTATTTTTACATATCTGCTAGGTTAACTGTGAAGTACATGGCCCAGTTATTTCCTGGGAAGCCTTCACCGTTGCCCCATACGGTTTCGTAGACATAGTAGTTGGTGGTAATGGTGGTTGTGGTCCCATCATCATTTAGGATCTCCTCTGTTTCTGTTTCTAGTGTGCTGACTTCTGCATGGGCCGCAACATAGAGAGAATCACCAGCATCCCATTCACCATAGATGGCATAGGTATAGCTTGTTTCTCCTTGGTGGGTGTCGTTATGGTAGGCGAAGTGTCCTACTTTGGGATTGCCGCTTTTTGTCGTGGGAAAATCATCGGGATCGGACTGGACATCAAGATGGGTTTCATTAAGGGTCCAGTTGGGGTTTGTGATGGTATAGATTATTTTGAGGTAGTCATCGCTGTCATTTACATCAACATAGTATATGGTGATGTCTCCAATGTTTTCGTTTTGGGCCATCATAAGTGGTATTGTGGTGGTGGTGTCTGCTGAGATGCTTGGCATGATCGCCAGGCTTACCAATAGCCCAATTGTTCCTATTCCTATTGTTTTTATTTTGTGGGTATTTTTTGTTTTCATTTTTTTTCTCCTCCTTACCTCGTAAGGTAAGTAATGAAAATGGGGGGTACTAAGTATATAAAGGATGTGTGACAATTATCGAAAGATATCTTACAATTATCGAAGGATATGGAACAAACATAGAAAAAATAGGGGGAAAATATTTTTTTCTCCCTTCTCGCGCTGGCCATATATGTATTATATCATAGATTTTGGATTAGATTCTTTTTTTTTTAACATCCCTAGTAACCCATCATGGGGTGGTCCATTTAAAGGAGTATTGGGGTGTTATTGAATTTTAACACCTTGTAAGCGAGAAATTCCCAAACTTTAGTTTGCGGGATGAATTGC
>JGI24025J20009_10003244_pt1 | contig 11186 bp, 10 predicted proteins | sample Cruoilmetagenom3_FD_20009 | JGI IMG/M metagenome (IMG submission 20009) | reverse complement strand
AGAGTAATATTGAATGGGCGAAGCTGCTTGAACAAGAAGGGGTCCATGTAACTTATGGGCTGTTAGGTTTGAAGACTCATTCGAAAATTGCCCTGGTCGTTCGGAAAGAGGGGGAACACATTCGCAGGTATGTGCACATGGCAACCGGAAATTATAATCACACAACAGCTAAATTGTATGAAGATATTGGCATGTTCACCAGTGATGAGGCGATGGGTGCAGACGCAACAGACCTATTTAATTACCTGACCGGGTATTCTGCGAAAGAAGATTATCACAAATTGATGGTTGCGCCGCTGCAGCTCAGGGATAAATTTGAAGAATTGATCTATCAGGAAATCGCTCATCATAAAAAACATGGCGATGGCAGGATTATCCTGAAAATGAATGCATTGGTAGATGGTGAAATGATCCGGCTTTTATATAAGGCTTCGCAGATCGGTGTAAAAATAAACCTGATTGTTCGTGGGATTTGTTGTTTGCGACCCGGTGTTGAGGGTCTCAGCGAAAATATCCAGGTGTTAAGTGTCATCGGACGGTTTTTAGAGCACAGCCGCATTTATTATTTCCATAATCATGGTGAGGAAATCGTTTATTTGGGCAGCGCAGACCTGATGCCAAGAAATTTGAATCAGCGTGTTGAGGTGCTTTTCCCGGTTGAGAACCAGGATATGATCCGACATTTGCGAGATGATGTTTTGGAAGTTTATTTACGCGATGATGTCAAGGGGTGGCGGATGCAGCCGGATGGCAGCTATGAACGTCCGGTTCCGCCGGAAGGGCGTGACCTGATTGATATTCATCGCTATTTCTTGGACCACAGGTAAAAACGGTCAGATATAAGCGTGAAAGTACCGCACCTTAGCCAAAGGTGCGGTTTTATTTTAAGCATGGTAATTAGTACGTGATAAGGTTGCTCTCAAAGATATTTAATCCCAGTAAAGGCAATCCCACCAGGGCAATACAAGCGCATAAGCACAGCACGACCACTACGATGATGGCGATGATCCACCATTTTGCCCCGTTTTTCTTAACGGGTGCTGCTGGTGTTGGGATGCTCGGTTCAGCTTGTTCGGAGCCCCAGCGGTTTTCTTCCACAGCTGCTCCGGGATCAGGAATCGGCGAGCCCCATCGATCAGTTGGCTCCGGTTTACTTTCAGGTACGGGTGCGGGTTTCTCAGGTTCGCTCCATTCCTCGGCTGAGGCGTCCATAAATTCTTCAAAATTTTCATCTTCGGGGATATGTCCCATAATAAACTCCTGTTGTAAAAATAACTATTATGACCCATTTANAAGGATTGTTCCNTGTGGGATTCTTTTGGTAAATCAATTGTAAAGCAGATTTCCTTTTCCAGTTTAATTACTCAGATCAATCTATCAAGGATGAGTCGGATAGCGAGATACCTGTTGTGTAGCCTGAAACCTCACTGCTGGTCTTTACCAAACCCAGGCCCTCTACGTAACAGCTGATGAATTCAAACTCAAATTCAGGAGTTTCTTCACCACCTGCAGCCTGATTCAGGAGGTCTAATTGTCCAAAAAACTCCCCTTAGAATGCCCTTTTCTGAACAATACCAGTCCACAGAAAAAGTCAGATCATCCTGTGTCAATTCCTGGATCATCGTGAAAGAATCTTAACCTGTCTCTTTAATTCTCAATGTGTAATCCTCGTTTTCTAATGCATCAAAGGTCCAATATGCCCCATCTACAATGAGGAACTAGGGATGGAAGCACAGGCTTTCAGGATCTATTTGGGATTTAACCTGACTATCGTCTGGGGCATCCGTTGGCAATGCTGTTGGTTTTTTCTCTTCTTTGGGAACTTCCTGAGGTATTGTTGTCTCGATTACAGCGTTATTGTTCTCTTCTTCGGACGAGGCAATGGGTGAATTATTGTCCTGTTCGGACAGATTTGTTGTTCAGCAAGAAAACAGAAAGAGAGAAGTGATTGTTAAAAGGATTAGCAAGGTTTTTTTATCATGTTTAACACCCCTTTATTTTAATATAAATACCATAAATATTATCCGATTATACTATAAAAGAAATTCGAAATGTTAAGCGTTTTGCTATTTGATTTATAAATGCATCAAATCATCGAGAATGTAAAGCATTGAAATTCTTTAGATCTAATGAGGTCTTCAACAATGTTGTTGCACTAAAAGTTTGAGACCAAGTATTAAAGAATCCACTGAAAAAAGCCCACATAGTGCGGTTTCCCCTTTTTTATGGCGTTTTTTCAGGAGACTCAATAAAAATAATCCCGAAGTTAACTTCGGGATTATTTGGTTTTTTTGATAAGAATTACCTGTTTGAGATTTCAAAATAAGCATGTCTGCCTTTGATGAAATTTGAATAAATGAGTTTGAAGGAGTAGACAACCAGGGAGAAAATTCTCAATCCCAGGATGATATCGAGACCGATATTCATCCCACGAGTAAATTGTTGGGCAGTGGTATCAAGGTCAAAACCCAGGTTTTTCCAGGCATTGGCGCTGACTGTGATGACGGCGGGACCGACGATGATTGCTATGCTGACGGCAATTTTGAAGACGTTAATTAAGATTTTGCTGATTGAAGCCCATTTGTCCCAGAAACCCGTTCGAATAAGGTATAAATTCAACCCGATATCGAAAAAAGAATAGGCTGTAATCCAGGGGACGTAGCGCAGGAAATTCTCATTCAGGATGGGCGCAGAAACCCATCCGGAATCTCCGAGATAATAAATCCCTATCCGGTCAAGAAAGAAATTTATAAGCGCGATAAAGACCAATGTCAGGGTGATTTTGAATGCAAGTTCCGTATATTTTACCTTTTGCACATCTTCGTGCTTTAACAGCTGGTCAGGTTCCCATTCTTGATCTACTTTAATAGTCAATTCTTCCGGAGTTGTTCGCTCAATGCCAGCGAAAGAAAGTGTCACTATCCCAAAACCTGTAAAGAGGCTGCTGAATAAACCGCCCACAATTTCAGCGATGGTAACAAAGACGCTTGCATCAATACTTGATTGGCTGAAAATTGTCACGACCACGCCCAGGACATTCAGTGCCGCAATGACGATAAGAACAATTCTGAGAACCTGTAAATAGGTTGGGAACATACGAGGCCCAATTAAATAATTCTTCGCGCCGTATTGTGCTGCAACTTCGCGTGGAGCGCCAAACTCCTTCAAAACAGCCTTAACCGTGGTTTCATCTGCTGGCTGGGATGGGTCCGGGTTCCGATCCTCGACCATGTCCAGCAAGGTGGAGCGAATCTCTTTGAGAATATCTTCCCTGTTTTTGGGCGGTAAGTGATGGTGGATTTCATCAAGATATAATTCAGTTAATTTCATTTCAATTCTCCTTTTCATTTGACAATAAATTATCCACTGTAGTTTTGATCCGGACCCATTCTGTGGTCATTTCAACCAGTACTTTTTTCCCAAAATTATTCAGAATATAGTATCGACGGGGGCGGGAGATTCTACACGCCAATCGCTTGCCAGGAGACCTTGTTCTTCCAGGCGCCGCAATAATGGGTAGAGTGTCCCCTGGTCAATAAGCATCCCCTGGTCTTCGAGACCTTTCATCAGTGAGTAACCGTATTGCTCTTCATCAAGTTGGCTGAGGACGGCCAGGACGATCATGCCGCGACGCAGCTCCTGAACCAGGTTCTGAGTTTGCTCATGTACGGCATCATCTTTCATAGTATGTAACCTTTCATAATAATAAATATATTATACTGATAAACATTATAATATATAATACATAGTATGTCAAGTGTTTTTGTGATATTTTTAGATTTGAATTTTCGGTTAATTCCTACAAGCCGGGTCAAAGAACTGGATTTGATGTTAAAATAAGCCTATGAAGAATAAAATATATCTTGGTGATAATCTAGAAGTACTGAAATCCCTTGAGGATCAAACGATAGACCTGATTTACATTGATCCGCCGTTTAATACGGGAAAAAAACAAGCACGAAAACAAATCAGTGTTGCCCTGAACAAAAATGGCGACAGGGTAGGCTTTGGGGGCAACCGTTATCAAACCACAGTGATTGGTGAGCGGGCTTATAGGGATTATTTTGATGATTATTTGAGTTTCCTTGAGCCGCGCCTCCAAGAGGCATATCGAGTTTTGAAGTCGGATGGGAGCTTGTATTTTCATATAGACTATCGTGAAGTTCACTACTGCAAAATTTTGTTGGATGAGATTTTTGGCCGGGATTCTTTTCTAAATGAAATTATCTGGGCTTATGATTTTGGCGGAAGGTCGAAAACAAGATGGCCAGCAAAACACGATAATATCCTTTTTTATGTAAAAAATCCGGAAAATTACACCTTCAATCGGGAGGAAGTGGATCGCATTCCATACATGGCACCGGGTTTGGTCGGGAAGGAAAAGGCAGCGCGAGGGAAATTCCCGACGGATACCTGGTGGCACACCATAGTTGGAACAAACAGCAAGGAAAAAACCGGTTATCCTACACAAAAACCTGTAGGGGTATTGCAAAGAATTGTTGCAGCCTCATCAAACCGTGGTGATGTTGTTTTGGATTTTTTTGCAGGAAGTGGAACAATCGGGGAAGTTTGTCTTGATTTGGGGCGTTATTTTATCATGGTGGATAATAATCCGCAGGCGATCAATGTGATGCACAAACGTTTTGATGGCATTGATGCCATTGACTGGGTTGAAGCCCCATCTCAATCCGCCTCATAGAAGAGGGGATGCCGGCGAATCCGCCAGGCAATTTCGTGATTCAAACGCAAGCTGTCAAGGCCCTGACTTTGTATTGCACGGGTATCGATGCCGCTGAAGATAATCAATTGCTCAATGATTGCATCGGCAAATTTGATGATTTCATTTTGAAAAGTCGGCCACTCGAGAATTATGCAGCTGTGTGGCGATGTTGATGCCATGATCATCCCTGGCGAACCACTGCTGATGGCTGCAATTTCTACTTCAGCGTCGGGATCGCCGTCGTAAATTTGGTTGACCAAGCCTGCGCTTAATGCTCTGGTATTGTCGATATTTTCTGAAATCATGTAGCTGCAATCAGCTAGGTCTGTCTTCACATTTATTGAAGAAAAGGCTTCCAACTCACCCATTGCCGGATGGATAAAATCAATTTTCCCTGGTCTTAAGTTAAAGGGCAGCATCTTTTCTTTAAGGGCAATAGAGATTTCATTTTCTAATTGGTCTAAATTGTCCTGGTCATAAAACTGTTCATCCTCAACAGCCAACCAGAAGTTGAAATCCAGGGTCTGCATTTCAAGCACCCGCCCACTGCGGAGAATGACCTGCACCTCCTGTAATCCAGCCCCTGATCCTGTTTCAAATGAAAAGGAATAGGGTCCCGGTACGAGAGGATTTTGATTGTCTCTGGGCAAAAATATGCAGACCTCGCCATGGCTGCCGATGAGGGGATTTTCAAAAAGGAGGCTGGAAAATTCGCCAGACGCAGGATCAAAGCGATAAAGCTGGGTACCATTGGGTGCATTAATTTGAGTGACTGTAACCGTATCTTCTTGCGTATTTGCCCGTGCAGCAAGGAGAAATGAAATATCTCCTTTTTGAATTGTTAGTAAAAAATCTTCTCCAGTATCGACTGATTTAAAAATCTCCAGGGTCAGGTCTGAAAATGGGGTCATTTCTTGATGAATCTCATCAGCTAAGAATTGGGGATGAAATTGGATCCTTGACTTCAACTGGTCATAAATGGTTCGCCCCTGATTTTCCCAATAATCAATAGAAGCAGTGATCAACAAGAAAAAATATTGATTAAGATGCGGCGAACAAATCAATGAACGCCCGACACCCTCTTCACCTGCATCAACATAATAGACTTCATTCAGGAAACCCCTTACACCCTGGATGACATCTGTGCCAGCCTCGATTAATTCAAAGCGATCCACATTACCCAATGCTTCGGCGGCGAGTAAATCATTGATTTCAGCTATGGATGCAGTGTCCTCCAGCGAGCCGCCCAAGAGAATGATTTCCAGGGTGCCATCATCAGAATACATGTAGACACGATCATCGATTTCTAGTTCCAAACCGATGATGGGTTGAAAAGAGAATCCACATTGGGTCATGGTGATTTCTTTACCAAACCGGATATTGTCACTGAAAGACACGCTATGTTCGGGATTTTGATTTGTATCTGACATAAATTTGAAGTCTATCTAAGTTGAGCTTGATAATGTCCATTTTACACCAGATAAAGCGCATACGCTACAAACCACAAAAACTCATGTATANTGGTTCTGGTAGAGAATATTCAGAATANAACCCTTGAAGACAAAAGCAATGTGTGAAGATTTATAAAAATGAAGAAAAAACCTTACCCGATATTAGAATTTGACGAAAATCCCCAATCCATACTTGAACCCTCAGAACTTGTCTCGGTAATTAATGCCCCTGAATGCTGTGTAATTTGTTTTTTCGCTGAGGTTATCCAGCACCTAATCGATGAAAGGCAAGCTCGTTTTCTTGTCAACTCAAAGTCCGAAATGGGAGACCATCCCTTATATGAAATCGATTATCAGGGTGAACGCCTGGCTTTTTTCCATCCTGGCATTGGTGCACCTTTAGCGGCATCCTTATTAGAGGAAATGATTGCACGCGGCTGCAGAAAATTTGTTGTTTGTGGGGGCTGTGGTGTATTGAATAAAGATATTACCGTTGGGCATTTATTGCTGCCTGTTTCTGCACTACGTGACGAGGGGACTTCTTATCATTACCTGCCGCCCTCACGGGAAGTAAATGCGGATCCCCATGCGCTTGCTGCAATTGAGCGTGTTTTAACCCGGCATGAGATTAACTATTTGCGCACGAAGACATGGACAACGGATGCCATTTACCGGGAGACTGAAGCTAAGGCAAGGGTGTATTTAGAAGAAGGCTGCCTGGCTGTAGAAATGGAGGCGGCTGCTTTTTTTGCGGTTGCTCGATTCAGGAATGTACATTTAGGCCAGATTTTATATGGGGGTGATGCTGTCATCCCAAATGAATGGGATGGTCGGCGTTGGACGAGTCGAATGGATATTCGTCGGAACTTTTTTTGGTTAGCGGCGGAAGCTGTCTTTGAAATGTGATTAAACTAACGCAGGGGTGTTGGTGTAATGGAAGGCGTGGGTGTAATGGTGGGCGTTGGGGAAGGGATAGTACCCATTCCAGGATCGCAAGACCAAAGGATGTCAGGATAGTCAGGTGGTGGGTAAAAGCCGGCTGATCCCTGGCAAGTCTGCGGCATTTCGAGGGGCAGTAACCAGCGTGTTTGAACCTGCCAGGTCTGGTCCCACTCACTAAATAGCGCTGCTTCATTCCTGTTCATTGACACAAACTCGGCTATGCTGCGGGCTTCCGCACCTTCAAGAACCACAGCCTGGCGTTTATCCTGGCTGTCAGGACAAAGCGATAATTGTGCTAATTGAGACAGGGGAGTGATCGTCTCTGACCACGGCTGTGGGTCGCCAGCTATAATCGGTTTTGTGAGCATTAATGCCAGTCGTTCCGCTCTTAATCCTGAGAAGTTTGAGTTTGGGTAGTCCCTGAGTAATTGATAAAGTGCAATAAAAGCCGGGTCAATTGAAGGGGGAGTAAAACAATTCGTGCATCCCAGGGTGTCCTGATACCATCCAGGGCTCTCAACCCATTTGTCAAGATCTGAGATCTGTACAGCATTAATCTGGTAGAGGTTGACCCTTAATGCAATTTCAGTATCACTGCTCCCTGGCACAGAAAAGGCTTCAGGTTTTGCCGATAAGAAACCGGTCAGAGCAAGGCTGTTCACCAGTTGACAGAGCGCATCCTGATCGAGTTGGCTTTGCAGGTAGCGGCATTCCCCCTCATCGCAAGACCGTTTTACAACGAAGCCATCACCGTAAAGAATGAAAAATGGGGTGTAATTGAAATAATCCAGTGGATTGCCCTTAATTTTGGCAGCTTCGATCATGATTGGTTGGGCTTCCCAGGAGAATGAAGTAAACGGTGGTAGTGGCGTACTGGTTGGGCTCGGGCCGGCTGTCGGGCTTTGTATGCTTGTCGATGTCGTAGTTTGCGTCCCAGTAGAAGGTACAATGAAGGTTGGACTTTGGGTTGTCTCAGGAAGGGCATCGCTTGATATTTGCCTTTGTTCGATTTCTGTGCAGGCTGCCAGCAAGGTGAGGAAGATCACCCCAAGTGCGGAAAATATGCTGAAGAAGTCCGTTTTGATTTCTTTGCTGGTTATCAAGAAGAAATCCTTTCAATTGAATTATAGTATTATTGGTCCAGAATCATAAAGGAGCAGGGATGCCAGATCTATCATCACAAATTTTACCGAGAATAAAAGAGCATACATTGGATGACCTTCCTCTCGGGGATGAATTTATGATGCCTTATTATGATGGTTTATCTCTTGTGAACATTCCGGGCACGATTACCCAATTATTGGGGGCTCCTGCCTTTGGTAAACCGCCATTGGATGAATCGATCACAAGCCATCTGGGTGGACCTTATAAGAAAGTTGTGCTTTTATTGGTCGACGCAATGGGAGATGAACTCTTTCAAAAAATGCTGTCCCCGGAGCGTGATTTATTATGGAGCCGTTATTTTGAACACGCGGTTTTCAGCCCAATCACCAGCATTTGTCCCAGTACCACGGCATCAGCCCTGTCTACGTTGTGGACTGGCGAAGGACCTGCTACCCATGGCATTGTTGGTTATGAGATGTGGGCAAAAGAATTTGGCATGATTATTAATAATATTTTACATTCACCAGCCAGTGCTAGAGGCGACACGGGTGGATTGTCGCGATCTGGTTTTAATCCTAACGACTTTATTCGAAAGCCCCTGCTTGGTACGCATCTCCGTGAGAATGGTGTACAGCCTACGACTTATATCCATTCCAGGATTGCCCATTCTGGGCTTTCGGTGATGCAAATGGAAGATGTTGATGTTCACACTTTTGTTGATGAAGCTGATTTGTGCGTCAGCCTGGCGGATTATATCAACAGCCAACGCGGACTGCGGGAATACATTTATGTCTATTACAGCGATGTGGACACCCTGATGCATCGCTATAGCGCGGATAACGAGCGCGTTTCCCTTCAATTTGAGGCGTTTTCCTCGATGTTTGAAAAGGCGTTTTTGAACAACCTGACCAAATCCGCTGCTGAAGATATCTTACTGATAATGGTTGCGGATCACGGCTCCATTGCGACGCCCGTCTATCAGCATTATGATCTGTCAAACCATCCTGCCCTTTTAGATATGCTGGTGATGCAGCCAACTTGTGAAAATCGTTTGGCTTTCTTCTACATAAAACCCGGTAAAATTTCAGATTTACAAGCGTATTTTAAGAAGACCTGGCCGGATGAATTTGTGTTGTTGGATCCAGATGCTGCGCTTGAGAGTGGTTTGTTTGGGGAGGGTCCGTATATAAAGAACGTCCAGGATCGCCTGGGTGACCTGATCGCAGTCGCGAGAGGGGATGCTTATTTGTGGTGGGCGCCAAAGCCCAACCCGATGGCTGGCCGTCACGGCGGTCTCAGCAAAGCGGAGATGCTGGTGCCCTTTTATGCCCTGCCGTTAAAGTTTCTAAATCGGTAAACAAAAAATTTTTATTTCTCGATTGTTGGTATGGGGGTGGTAGAAATTTGTGGCTTTTTAACCTTAACCGTAAGTATGTAAATACCCAAAAGCCCTGCATATAGTGCTAAAAGGAAGATAGGAATAATTTCCAGCGAGATGCGACGTGCCAGCACGCCCATCAGACTGGGGATGACAGCAGTCCCCAAACCTGTTGCTGTCATTTGCATCCCAATAGTATTGGCAGCAAAATGATCACCTACCCTGATTTTAGTGCCAGACATCATTGCTGGGAAAATTGGCGCAATTGAAAGTCCGATAATTCCCACCGCGATCACATTAGCTAAAACAAAAGGATTCCAGATCAACAGTCCTGCTCCCAGCAAAGCCCCCACCAGCCCGCCTTTAACCAGCTTATTGACCCCTATCTTTTTGGCAATTAAGCCTGCGGCGATACGTCCAATGGTAAAGGTGAACCAGTAGCTGCCAGCAAAGAACCCTGCCAGCGCCTCGTCGACGCCGCGTGACTCGGTTAATAGTGTATAGGCCCAGGTGCCAAGGGAGGTTTCTGCACCAACGTAAAGGAAGAATAACAATACGCTCAGCCAAACCTGAGGGTACCGCAGTGTCTCTCCAATGGGTGTCTTGTATTCAGTCAGTCGTTTCTGAGGATGAGTTTCAGAGGGTTCATTGTTTTGGCGCCACATACCCAATGTCAGCACAAAACAGACAGCCAATACAATTTGAAAAATTCCAACAATTTTGTAACCAAACCGCCACGTGTCCGCATTGGTCAATCCAAGGGTCATTATTATTGGTCCAAGGGTAATACCCACCCCCCAACTGGCGTGCAGCCACTGCATCAAACCTTCACCAAAGTGCGCGGCTACATAGGTGTTTAACCCGGCATCGATAGCACCAGCGCCTAGCCCGGCGAACACCCCCAGACCCACCATCATCCACCATTGGGGAACTAATGTATAGCCGATCAGGGCAAACCCCGTAAGAAAACAACTGGCGGCAAGTATGCGCCCGACCCCCACTTTTGAGAGCAGAATACCGTTGAGGAAGCTGGATGTCATGTAACCAGCGACACTCGCAAAAAGAAGCATACCGATCGCATCCAGCGGGATAGAAAAATCAGTTCGGATTGACGGCCAACCAACGCCAAGCAGCCCATCAGGTAACCCAAGTGCGACAAAAGCGATAAATGCTAACAAGACGAGCCCAAGCCTTGGATGATGTTTTATTTTTGAAAAGAATTTCATTGATCTTCCTTGTGGTATGCATTTGATAATGAGCACCGGGATGTAATTTTAATTCGGTGTTGAGTATAACACCTGAGAAATTTTTTAGTAGTGAATTGGTAAGACAAAAACTTCAAGGTTATATTGGGATTGAGTTTTGTGCAGGATTCCCTATATAAATGATTTATGACTTTTAAGAGATATTTATTAATTCGGAGTGCGGACCCTGCCCTGAACCCAAAGGGTGTGAGGGTAAATCCACAAATTTTGATATTACAAAACAAAGTTTTATTATTAAAATAACCCTATCAGGCAACTAAATTGAAGCGGGTTGAAACCTACACTCCTAAAGATTCAGATTTTTTAGGTTAGTTAAAATCAATGAT
>JGI24025J20009_10003242_pt1 | contig 11188 bp, 7 predicted proteins | sample Cruoilmetagenom3_FD_20009 | JGI IMG/M metagenome (IMG submission 20009) | reverse complement strand
AGGGACACAGAGATTGCAAATTTTGTGGTGAAACGGGTTGGTAGGAAGTAGTTTCGAGATGTATTGCCTTAAGTATACCGGTTATTCGTGCGCGGTTACTTAGCCTATATAAAACCTTCTGTGCGAGACTTTTTGTTACTTTCCGGTAACCTATTGTCCCTGAAACGTCTGGCATTTCCACACCCTGTTCGGATCGCTCCTTCCGACCTGCTTACCCTTCATCGCGCTCCATGATCGAGGCAACCCTCGCATCAAACGCCTCCTGAAGCTTACCTGCATCGGGACCGCCGCCCTGTGCAAGATCCGGTTTTCCGCCACCGCTGCCGCCGATCTCTTTGCAGATCTCGCGCACGATCGCGCCTGCATCAAATCCGCTCGCTTGCGCGTCCCTGCCGACCGAGACCACGACCTTTCCGCCATCATGGGTGCTGCCCACGAATGCGATCATATCCGGAATCTCGCGCATCGCTCCTGCGATCTTGATCAGTTCCTGCATGTCTGCATCCGCGCTGACGTATGATGTAATCCTGACATCGCCAGCCGATCTTGCGCCCGCAACCATGTTACCTGCGAGTGCGGAGGCAAGTTCCTCCTTTAAACGCGTGTTCTGCTTTGAAAGCTCCTTCCACCCGGTAAAGAAACGGTCTGCCGCGTCAGGGAGTTTTTCAGGAGGTACCCTGAAAATTGAACACGCCGAGTTCAGGATACGGTCCCGCGCCTGGGACGCAAGCACCGCTGCGCTGCCTGCAGCGAATTCGATCCGCTCGACGCCGTCCTGGATCCGCTCGGTATGCAGCAGCTTGATCTGCCCGATCATGCCTGTATACCGGAGATGCGTCCCGGCACACGCCTCCACGTCACCGCCGACCCGAACGACCCTGATATCGCTTCCCGGCGGAACACCGCCCTGATACAGGACAAAGCCATACTCTTTCTCGGCATCTATCCTGTCCATCCACTCGCAATACACGCGCTGGTTCTTCACAACCTCTTCGTTTGCGAGCCGCTCGATCTTTGAAAACTCCTCATCCGTGATCCGTTTGAAATGCGTTATATCAAGACGCGCCTTCGTCTCCGATTTCTGTGCACCGGTCTGCCACACATGATCCCCGAGAACTGCCTTTGCGCAGTGGTTCACGATGTGCGTGGCTGTGTGGTGCTGGGTATGTGCTAACCTCCGCTTCGAATCGATCGTGCCACTGACGATATCGCCCTTCTTTACCATATACGTCAGGTCATCTTCCGGTTCGTCGACCTTGTGCAGGATGATCCCGTTTGCAGACTGTACATCGACCACACGCAGAACAATGTCCGGCGCTGCGATCGTTCCATGATCTTCGGGCTGTCCTCCGCCTTCAGGATAAAATAACGTCTGGTCAAGGACGACATGGTTATCGAAGACGTCGAGCACCACCGCCTCGAATGTTATGCTGGACGGTTCATCATAGAATAAGCGTAACGTTTTCGGAAGGAATTTCAGCCGGTCTGCATACTCTGTGTATGGCGTTTCTGCAACCTCTGCCGGTGCAGCGGCATGGGTGCTTGCGACCATCGAATAGAAGTTATCAGGAAGATCGATGCCGATGCTCTCGCTGTCTGCCACTTCCTTCGTAACCTCTGGCGGGATGCCGTACGTGTCGTACCACTCAATGAGCTGCGATGTCGGGATCGCTCCTGCATCTCCAAACTTCTTGACCGAACGCGCAAGAAGCCGCCTGCCCTTCGAGATAACCTGGCGGTATTTCTCCTCTTCAAGATCAAGGATCTCTCTTGCTGTATCCAGCCGACGCAGGTACGCGGGGTCGCCAATCGATGATAACTGCATCTCCACCAGATCCGTGATCGGGACATCGAGTTTAAGTGCATCCATCTGCCGAAGCATCCTTCTGATGACCAGTCTCGCAAGATAGCCTGCCTTCGCATTCGACGGGACGATCCCGTCGCCGAGCATGAATGCAAGGCACCTTGCGTGATCCACGATGGCATACACCTTCTCAACCGGCTCTATGATCGATTTCAACCGTTCCACATCGATCCCGATCGCTTTTGCTACAGTTTTCCGAAGATTCTCGAGATCCGTGGTCAGATCGAGATCGAATAACCCTGATAACCGCGCATTCTGCGCAAGCACCTTCGCATACTCGGGATCCTGCAGTGAGTGCTCGATCCCGGCATGTTCCATCACTTTGTTAACAGTTTCCGGAAATATCGCATCATATATCGTTGGAGATCCTTTCGATGCCCACACGAGCCGTTCAAGTCCGTAGCCGGTGTCAACGATGTAATTATCCATTTTAGCGTACTGCTTTCCCTTGATCTCGATCTCGCCGTCGCCGCTCTCGCACATATCCATGAATACGAGGGTTGCGATTTCGAGACCGCCGACGAGCACCTCGAGGCAGGGACCTGCATTCCCGCCGCCGGCCCATGGCTCTTCTTTGTATGTGACGTCCCTGAGGATCCCGAGATCGGATAGCAGGCGGTCGCAGTACTCCACAGTCTCGTCCTTCCAGTATATCTCCTTCTCAGGACCATTGAAGGCATGATGCGCCATCATCTCAAAATTCGTGAGATGCCTGCCGCTCCTGCCAACCGAATCCAGATCATCGAGCCGTATGCACGGCTGGGAGATGCAGAGCGGGTTTGCTGGCGGAGGCACGACCCCTGATGTGACAAACGGCTGGAAATCCGCGATTGATGCGATGGTCAAGTAGATGTCATCACGCCACCGTGCGATCACCGGATACCTGTCGATTCGTGTATGGCCATTCGCCTCAAAAAATGAAAGAAACGCCTCACGCATCTCTGTAAGATCGTATTCCTTTGAGAATGCTGGGCTGCCTATAAATGTGTACTCATCGCATGGTGCGTCGCCGCAGGTTTCCTGTTCCTCGTTTCGGGTCCAGAAATACCCGCCGCATTTCGGGCACTGCTTGCGTATGAATCCACCCTCTATGAAGTATGAGAGTTGATATTCCTGCTCGAACATGGTCTGTTATGAATCTATGTTCTGGTTTTAAATGTATTGCTTGTTTTAAACTGCTGATGCAGACGAGGATGAAGTTTGCCGTGCTTTCATGCAAAGAGAACCTGCGACTTGCAAACGCTTTCGCGAGATATCCGCGTTCCCGCTGTATCAGGACAATTAACCGCTTGAACTGATCCCGTTTCATACACGCCTCCCTCAGGTCCGTCCCGATTGCCCTGGTAAGCGTGCTCGCAGTCCGGACGAGCTGTTGCGCGGTTGAGCAGTTCGGCAAGCCCGGTATGGGCAGCGGAATAGCGATCACGGACACTGTCGATTTTTCTATTGAAATTGCCATGCCCTTAGATTCTACCGCAGAGTGCGCAGAGCCACGCAGAGGGTTGAAAACGACCCCGAAACTCTTGTCCCCTCCGCGTTCCGCCTTCGGCGATACTTCGTATTCCGCGGTGATAAATTACTTGATTTTCAGACAGTGTCGCGATCACGATCATTAAGTACTTTGTCCGCATAGTGGCAAGGTAACATACAGGCAACGAATGTGATTAAAGATGGAAATACTCGCTGACATCGGAGGAAGACCCGGGCGCGACTGCATGGGCTTCTGCAGGTACTGTTACTTCAAGGGAGTCGGAGAGATCGAACCGTTCGGCTGTAAAAACTGCTTTCCATTCCAGAAAGGGTGTGAGTACTGTACAAATGCTGTGAGGGAGGCTTATTCCGGGTTTAAGCCGTTCCGACTCGTTATAAGCGAAGTGAGCCGGTCGATACAGTTTGCGAATCAGGAGGTCGATAGAATCACGATCAGCGGCGGCGGCGATCTCAGTTGCTACCCTGATCTCCATGAACTGGTTGATGCACTGTCCTTTTATGGCGTTCCGATCAATCTTGGATACACGAGCGGAAAAGGATTCGATCAGCCAGACGACGCGGATTATTTCATAGATCGGGGTGTCGATGAGGTGTCATTCACGGTTTTCTCGACAGATCCAGCGCTTCGAAAGAAATACATGGGGGATAAGACCCCTGAAGCATCGCTCTCTATGCTGCGCCGGTTTGCCGAATGCTGCACAGTCTATGCAGCGATCGTTCTCGTCCCGGGAGTGAATGACGGGGACGAACTTGAAAAGACGCTCTCTGATCTCGAGGAGATGGGTGTTACCGGTGTTCTTCTGATGAGGTTTGCAAACGCCACGCATCAGGGCTTGATTCTTGGAAATGCGCCGATCATGGATGTGCCGACACACACAATCGTTGAGTTCCTATCGATCGTGCGTAATGCAGCGGACGACCACTCGTTCAGGGTCACAGGGACTCCACTTGAGGATCCGCTTATCGGGTCGCCGTTTGCGATCAGGAACGATGTAGATGCACTCTCACAACTGCCAGGAATCGTGAAGGAGGCGACCGTGCTAACGAGCAGCGTCGCAAAGCCGCGCCTATCGAAGGTCTTGCAGTTTAAGAACGATTATGTGAACGTGGTCGATGTCAACAAGGACATCGGCTGCCTGATAACGATCGATGACATCAAGGCACTCGACCTGAGCACGGTCAAGGAAACGGTCTTCATACCGGGCAGGGCGTTCGTGCACGATACCGAACTTAAGGAGGTGCTCTCCCGCGATGGCGTGGACCGGCTTGTGCGCAGGGGTCCGGATCGGCTGACCGTTGACGGCGAGATGAGCATCAGCATGACGAAAGAAGAGGTTATACAGTTCGAGATCTCTGCATTCACCGAGTTGATCGATCACATCAATGCGATCGGACTTCCGCCGGAACAACCAAAAACATAATAACCAGTCCGGGTGATGTGGTCATAGAAGGTGACGCGATATGAAGAGTTATCTAATTATATGGTTCAACAGCGAGGGTGGCACACCCTCTGAGGTGAACAAACGACTAACCGATATGGGATTTCGAGCGATGCAGGGCGCATATGATTATGTCTATGACTGGGGCGCAAATGCAAGCATCGATGACATTCTGCAGATCGGGGATCGAGTCCAGTTGACGCTGAAGGGGCTTGATGTCACGTACAAGATAGAGACGGTCGGCGGCAGATAGGGGCGGGGGCAGACGTGCCGATGATCGTTCCCGCTTCCGGTGTCCCGTAGACGGTTCTGGTTAGCGTCAGTTTTCTATTTTGGTTTTGAGGAGTGGTCAATCATAGTCTTTTCGGAAACACACGTATTCTGCAACTTCGATCGGAGGGGCTGCAAAAGTCAGCGAATATTCGTGCTCAGCCCCTCCGCCATATCTCTGATTTTTCCACCGTGGTACTCGAAACAGACTAACTGATCACGCTTCCTTCGCTTGCGTCTCCGACCATCCGCTGGTACCGTTCCAGCACGCCGCTCAATTTCGATTCAGGTGGTTTCCACGCCTTTTTCCGCCTGTTAAGTTCGTCCTGATCGACCATGAGGTCCAGTCTCCGGTTCGGGATATCGATCTCGATCGTATCGCCGTCCTCTACAAGGGCGATCGTCCCACCGGCTGCTGCCTCTGGCGATACGTGCCCGATACAGGGTCCGCGTGTCCCGCCAGAGAACCGCCCGTCCGTTATCAAAGCAACCGAATCGATAAGCCCCATGCCTGCAATCGCTGATGTTGGGGAGAGCATCTCACGCATCCCCGGGCCGCCCTTCGGACCCTCGTACCTGACAACGACCACGTCTCCGGACACGATCTTTTTATTCATGATCGCTTCCATCGCATCCTCTTCGCTCTCAAAGACCTTTGCAGGTCCTGTGTGTCTGAGTATCTTTGGATCGACTGCGGTCTGCTTGACTACTGATCCCTGCGGCGCAAGCGTCCCGTAAAGGACTGCAATCCCGCCTTCCGGGTGCCTGGGCGCGTCCACGGTTGCGATGACCATTTTGTTCGTCTCGGGGTTTACGATCACCATGTCATCCAGATTCTCGCCGATCGTGCCGGTGGTCACAGTGAGCGCACCGAGATCGATTCCGGAACTCTGCTGGAGTCGCTCAATGATTGCATAGATACCGCCTGCCCTGTCGAAATCGATCATGAAATGCTCTCCACCCGGGCGCAGATTGATGAGGTGAGGGGTAGTCCGGCTCAGTTCGTCGAACCGTGAAAGCGGAAGCGTGATACCGAAATCGTGCGCGATAGCGGGCAGGTGAAGTACCGTGTTTGTGCTGCCACCGATCGCCATATCGACGGCGACCGCGTTGTCAAATGACTTTTCCGTAACGATCTGGCGTGCTGTTATGTTGTGGCGCACCAGTTCGAGGATCTGCCTTCCTGAGTCCTTTGCGATGTGGATCTTCTTTGCATCGATCGCGTGAGCGGTTGCGCATCCGGGAAGACTCAATCCAAGCGCTTCGGTCATGCACGCCATCGTGTTTGCTGTAAAGAGCCCTGAACACGATCCGGCACCCGGGCACGCTAAGCCCTCGAGGTTGCGGATGTTGTCCCGTGACTCGCCGACCGCCTCGAATACAGAGATCAGGTCCTCCTCCCGGTCGCCAACAAAACCGGGAAGCATCGGTCCACCGGTAACTGCGATCGCTGGCAGGTCGAGGCGTCCCGCCGCCATCAGATGCCCTGGCACGATCTTGTCGCAGGACGGTATCAGCACCATCCCATCGAACGCGTGCGCAAGCACCATGATCTCGATCGAGTCTGCGATCAGTTCTCTCGACGGCATTGGGTATCTCATGCCCTCATGGTTCATTGCTATGCCGTCGCATATCCCGATGGTGCTAAATTCGAACGGCACGCCTCCAGCCATCCGTATGCCGGCTTTCACTGCTTCGCTGATCTTGTCGAGATGAATATGACCCGGGATGATCTCATTCCAGGAATTCACCACTGCTATAAACGGCTTATCCATCTCAAAGTCTGTAACGCCTGTTGCCCTGAGCAGTGCGCGGTGGGGTGCCCGCGCAAGCCCTTTTTTGATGCGGTCACTTATCATTTCCATGCGTTTTGTTATTGCGGCGGTGATACATTAAATTTCTGCCAGATGTAGTGGGATGGCAGGGCTGGCAAGCTCCTCCGGTAGTACCTATAATATAGAAACGACATAACCGATACCATTCAAAACTATAGGACAGGCGGGAATACAGTGAAATGGCTAAACAAAATTCTCGGGAAGCAGAACCATCAGAAACCTCGTACGACAGATACGGTCGCGTTCCATGATCTTGGAGACTGGGTTTCAGAGAGGACAAGAGCAGAACTTGGAGGGTTCTTCGAATCCGCTGCACAGATATTCGCAGAGATCGAGGAGACAAAAGAAGAACTGATTCGCGATATCAAGAGCCTGAAAGTTGCAGATCCGCCAGAGTTACCGTCCCGTGTACTCAGGGTGGGGTTTGCAGCCCGCGACAGCATGATCAAGCAGATCAATGTAATGATCGATAGAATCAGCACTCCGGCGATGGATTATCCTGACATCATGGAATTTTGCAGGTCTGCCGATACCGCTCTTGACGCCACAATTGAGAAGTCTGCAAAGAGCCACCACCGTGCCAAATACCTGTTTCCACAGGAGGTTGGCGCGGTATTCACGGACCTTAGAAGTATAAAAATATCGTTAGCAAAACTCATAGATTTGCTCGACCGGGAAGGCGCGAAAATAAAGGGTTTCGATGAGATAACAGAGACTATACAGCGAATAGATGATATAAAAAGAGATATCGTAGCAGGTAACTCAAAGATACAGAAGAACAGTTCTAAAATAGATGAAATAAAGCGTGAGATAAGCGATTGCACCGCCAAACTGGAGCAACTCTCACAGAGCAAGGAATGGAGTTCCTTTGTTGAACTTGAAGACAGGTTGAACGAAAGAGAGATGGAAGCGAATAACATCGAAAGTAACGTTACAGAACTGTTTATTCCACTTAACAAGGCATTAAATCGGATGAAAAAACAGAGCGAGAGTGGAAGGTACACGCTTTCAAAGAAGCAGAAAGGGCTCTTGGATGTGTGCCTCGAAAACCCGATTTCGGCGGACGTAGCTGATGTCAACGATTTCCTGATAGAGATGCTGCAGATAGTCAAGAGCGGCGCGCTCGGACTGAAGGATAAGAAACGCGATAAGATCGTTGATCAGATTGATCAAATAATGGACTCCTTCGCGCCGAAAAAGGAGCGACACGACACCCTTATGTCCGAGACTCATGAGATCGAGCACCAGATATCTGACTTGACCATATCGAAAACAAAAACCGCGCTTGAGGGTCAGCTTGCCGAGAAGACTAAGGATATAGCTCAGATCGACGAGGAACTGGGCAATCTAAGGGAAGAACTGAAGATGCGAAGCATTGAACTCGAAGACCTGAAGATAGAACTTTCTGACGCGGTAAACTTAATCGAACCGGTGCAGATCGTCTTTGATTAGCACTTCTACAATAGCCAGATATTCGATGCGGCACCCGGGCAAGTTGCAGCCCCGCTTCATGGAAAGCCTTATATACCGGACGTATCACACTATCAATTAAGCAATTCATTGAGAAACTCGTTTTTTCGTTTATGAGGTGCTTCTAATGGACGATAATATACTAAAAGGTACGACCACGATTGGATTAGTTTGCAAGGACGGCGTCGTTCTCGCAAGTGAGCAGAGAGCAACGATGGGATATCTCATCGCGAGCAAGGATGCGCAGAAGATATACAAGATCGATGATACCGTCGGCATGACCACAGCAGGTGCTGTCGGTGATGCCCAGCGGCTTGTACGCGTCATCTCGGTGGAATCGAGTCTGCACAGGATGCGGACGTGCGAGCCGATGACGGTCAAGGCAATGGCAAACCTGCTCTCAAGCGTGCTCGGAGCACAGCGGATGATGCCGTTTTATGTTCAGCTCCTGCTCGGAGGCGTGGACAAGAGCGGTCCGTGCATCTACTCACTGGACGCGCTCGGGGGGAGGCTTGAGGAGCGAAAAGCGGTCTCCACCGGATCGGGCTCGCCGATTGCTTACGGCATACTTGAGGATCGATACAGGGAAGACATCACCACCGACGAGGGCGCCGATCTCGCGGTCCGTGCGCTTCACAACGTTATGAAGCGGGACTCGGCATCTGGGGACGGGATCGATGTGATAATTATCACAAAAGACCAGTATATCCAGATGCACGAGGACGATATCAAGAAGAAAATCGGTGAACTGGGGAATTAATGGGTATAGAAGAGACACTGTCTGAATTAAGGCAGCGGATACGGAAGAATCTTCCGGTCGGAGTGACGATCTCGGACGTGGAGTTCGAGGGTCCCGAACTGGTGATATACACGAAGGAGCCGCGGAAACTGGCAGATAACGGCGAGATCGTGCGGTCGATTGCGAAGGATGTGCGAAAGCGGATCGTGATACGTCCTGACAAGAGTGTGCTGTATGATCCTGCTGATGCGACTGCTGCAATCGAGAAGATAGCGCCGGCGGATGCTGGCATCACCGACTACTGCTTTGATAGCGATACTGGAGAGGTTACGATCGAGGCAGAGAAGCCAGGGCTCGTTATCGGACAGCACGGATCAATGCTTCGTGAGATCACAAGACACATCGGCTGGACGCCAAAGGTCGTGCGCACCCCACCGATCGAATCGTCAACGATAAAGAACGTCAGGCATGTGCTGCGCGAGAGTCTTGACGAGCGCAAAAAGATCCTGCGGGAACTCGGGGAGAAGATACATCGCAGCATCACATCTCCTGATAACTGGATACGCATAACAGCACTCGGAGGTTGTAGAGAGGTTGGACGGAGTTGCTTCTTGCTGTCAACTCCGGAAACGAGAGTGTTGATTGATTGCGGCATCAATGTGGGTGCTGATGACAACGGCAGCACACCATACCTGTACATCCCTGAAGTCTCCCCTATCACACACCTCGATGGCGTAGTTGTGACACATGCGCATCTCGACCACTGCGGGCTTGTGCCGCTCTTGTTCAAGTATGGGTACCGTGGTCCTGTGTATGCTACACCCCCCTCCCGCGATCTGATGGCGCTTCTGCAGATCGATTACATCGATGTCGCAAACAAGGAAGGAAGGCGGATCCCGTATAGCTCGGATATGGTCAGGGAAGCGCTCAAACACACAATTGTTCTTGATTATGGGAGCGTTACCGATATCGCGCCTGATATGAAACTGACACTCCACAATGCAGGGCACATCCTCGGATCAGCGGTCGCTCACTTCCACGTCGGCGATGGGTTGCACAACGTGGTCTTTACTGGCGATTTCAAGTATGAAAAGACGAGATTGTTCGACAGTGCTATCAACAATTTCCCGAGAGCGGAGACCGTGGTCATGGAGGCGACTTATGGCGGTCCGAATGATTTCCAGCCTCCGCGGAATGTTGCAGAGAAGAACCTATCAGAGATCGTGAAGAGGACTATCGAACGCGGGGGCAAGGTGCTGATCCCTGCTTTTGCGGTCGGGCGAAGTCAGGATGTGATGCTGGTTCTCGAAGAGGCGATGCGGCAGAAGAAGATCGAGCAGGTTCCGATATATTTGGACGGCATGATCTGGGAGGCAACAGCGATCCACACCACGCATCCTGAGTATCTGAACAGCGATCTGCGGAATCAGATCTTCCACAAAGGGATGAATCCGTTCCTTGCGGATTGTTTCGTCAAGGTGGATTCGCAGAAGATGCGGGAGGATCTTTTGAGCAATATCGATCCCGCGATTATCATCTCGACCTCGGGAATGATGAACGGCGGTCCGATCATGGAATACCTCAAGGCATTTGCACCGGATGAGAAGAGCACTCTGGTATTTGTCGGGTATCAAGCCGAGGGGACTGTGGGACAGCGTATCCAGAAGGGGAGGACCGAGATACCGATAACAAGGAGGGGCGTGTCCGAGTTGCTCAAGATCAAACTCGAGGTCTGCACGATCGATGGGTTTTCAGGGCATTCGGACCGGAACCAACTGGTAAAATACATCAAGAACATGCGTCCGAAACCGGAACTTGTGATGACCGAGCATGGGGATGAGAGGAACTGCCTGAGTCTTGCAAGTGTGATTTATAACAAACACCACATCAAAACTCAGGTGCCGAGAAACCTCGAGACTGTACGGGTGGCGTGAGCTGATTCTTTCACACGATTTTTTCACAAAAAATCGAGTAAAAACTGCCCTTCGGGTCGGAGACCATTTTTTGAATGCGAAGCGCCAGCGGAACCGTCAAAGCTTTGTGGAAAGTTTGCGAGTGAAAAACGGGTGTATAACCCCGA
>JGI24025J20009_10003241_pt1 | contig 11189 bp, 7 predicted proteins | sample Cruoilmetagenom3_FD_20009 | JGI IMG/M metagenome (IMG submission 20009) | reverse complement strand
GCTGATTATCTACGAATTCCAATTTCCAGAGTGAATGGAGTTGTCGGTTTCTATTCAATGCTTTCCAAGGAACCAAGAGGTAAATATATAATAAGACTTTGTCAATCACCGCCCTGTTTTATTAAGGGATTTACTAATATATTGCAGATATTGAAAAAACAATTGGGATTAGATGTAAATGAAACAACTGAAGACGGTTTATTTACTCTTGAGTTTTCAAGTTGCCTTGGTGTATGTGGAATTGCTCCTGCGATGTCTATTAATAATGAGGTTTATGGTAATTTAACTGAAAAAAAAGTTATTGAAATAATCGAGAATTATAAGAGAGGTAACATATAATATATTATGACGAGAGCAATAGTAAAATTAATAAATTACTTCAGCAAACATTATACAAATGATTTAATATGGAGGGCTTATGAACAATATGGTAACGATAAAAATTGACGGTGAAGAAGTTAGAGCAAATGAAGGTGATAATCTTCTTCAGGTTGCTAGAGATAATGGTTTTGATATACCCGGGCTTTGTTATTATAATAAGGTTTCTCCAACGGGTGCATGTAGGTTGTGTCTTGTTAAAATAAAGGGGATTGAAGGTTTAAAAACATCATGTACACTACAGGTTAAAGATGGTATGGAAATTACGGCATTTGATGATGAATTGGAAGATGTTAGAAAAACTATCATTCAATTGCTTGTATCTGAGCATAAACAGGGCTGTATGACATGTGAAACTAATGCAAGTTGTGAACTTGAAGACCTTGCATACAGATATGGAGTGGAAATTGATAATATTCCATTTCCTATAAACGAGAAATATAAGGCAATAGAAGATTCAGCACCAATGTTAATATATGACCAAAACAAGTGCATAGTGTGTGGAAGATGTATAAAAGCATGTTATGAGATTCAGGGAAAAGGTGTAATTGATTTTGCTGAGAGGGGTATTGATATTTATGTAGCAACTGACCTTGGTGGTTTATGGAAAGATTCATCATGCGATGGTTGTGGAGAATGTATACAAGCATGTCCAGTAGGGGCTTTAATGGAAAAACCATCCAAAGGAAAAGCAAGGAAATGGGAGATTAAAAAAGAGGAAACAATATGCCCATACTGTGGTGTCGGTTGCAGAATAGAGGTTGAAAAGAAAGATAATGAAATAATAAGAATAAATGGTGCCGATGGTCCGTCAAATGATAGTAGATTATGTATAAAAGGACGATTTGGATATGAATATCAGATGAGTAATGAAAGATTGGTAAAACCATTGATAAAAGAGAATGGCACATTTAGAGGAGCATCATGGGATGAAGCACTTGATCTTATTGCGGAAAAGTTTTCCGGTATTAAAAATAAATACAGCAGTAATGCAATTGCCGGTTTATCATCGGCAAGATGTACAAATGAAGAAAATTATATATTTCAGAAATTTATACGAGCTACAATAGGAACAAATAATGTTGATCACTGTGCCAGATTGTGTCATGCAAGCACTGTTGCAGGTCTTGCAAGAGCTTTTGGTAGTGGAGCGATGACAAATTCTATAAAGGAATTCGAATATGCTGATTGTATACTTGTTACAGGATCAAATACAACGGAAACGCATCCTGTAATAGGAACATATATTAATAACGCAGTTCTCAAGCATGGCGCAAAGTTAATAGTCGTAGATCCAAGAAGAATTGATCTTGTCAAACATGCTGATGTTTGGTTAAGACAAAATAATGGTACAGATGTTGCATGGATGAATGGTATAATGAATGTAATTATTAATGAAGGATTACACGACAAAGAGTTTATTGATATGAGAACGGAAGGTTTTGAAGCGTTTAAAAAGGTAGTTGCACAGTATACACCGGAGAAGGTAGAGGAAATAACAGGAATTCCAAAAGATAAACTTATTGAAGCTGCAAGAATATACGGAAAAGCAAAGAATGCATCTATTATATTTTCTATGGGGATAACACAACATACAACCGGTACGGACAATGTTCTTTCGACTGCAAATTTGGCAATGCTTACCGGAAATGTAGGTAAGGAGTCTTCCGGTGTTAATCCGCTTCGAGGGCAAAACAATGTTCAGGGAGCATGTGATTTAGGTGCATTACCAAATGTTTATCCGGGATATCAAAAGGTTACGGATCCAAATATAAAAGCAAAATTTGAGAAAAAATGGAATACTAAACTTGATGATAAAATTGGATTATCTGTCGTAGAGATAATGAATGAAGCCTACAATAGAAATATTAAAGGATTGTATATTATGGGTGAAAATCCAATGGTAAGTGATCCTAACCTTAATCATGTTGAAGAAGCTTTGAATAAGATTGATTTTCTTGTTGTTCAGGATATATTTATGACAGAAACTGCTCAATTAGCGGATGTAGTTTTACCTGCATACAGTAGTTTTGAGAAAACAGGGACATTTACAAATACAGAGAGAAGGGTGCAGTTATTAACGCCTATATTAGAAGCCCCTGGAGATGCCAGAGAGGATTGGTGGATCGTTCAGGAAATATCAAAAAGAATGGGGTATGAGATGAATTTCAAGAATCAGGAAGAGATTCTAAATGAAGTATCGGAAGTTACACCAATATATGGCGGAATGCATTTCTCGAGATTAGGTGTCGAAGGTTTGCAGTGGCCATGCAAAGATGAAAAAGATCCCGGTACAAAATATTTACACAAAGATAAATTTTCGAAAGGTCTCGGTTTATTCTCACCTGTAGATTATATACCGCCTGCAGAATTGCCTGATGATAAGTATCCATATTTACTTAGTACCGGTAGAATCCTTTTCCACTATCATACAGGAACAATGAGTAGAAAAGTAAAAGTGTTGAATGATTTTGAACCAGGTCCCTATGCAGAGATAAGTACTGAAATAGCGAATACACTTGGTATTTCAGATGATGAAGATATTAGAATATCTTCAAGAAGAGGGACAATTATTACAAAAGCAAGAGTGACGGATAAGGTAGCTCCCGAATCGGTTTTTATCCCATTCCATTTCGCAGAAGCGGCAGCAAACAGACTGACAAATGATGCACTTGATCCGGTGGCTAAAATCCCTGAATTTAAAGTAGCCGCATGTAAAATAGAGAAATTGTAGGAGTATTATATGAAAAACTATAGAAATCGTGTATTAATAAATATTGAAAAAGATACTATACTCTCAGGTATTAAAGAATTTGAAGAAATTCTTAAAAAGAAACTTAAAGAAAATAGATTAGATGAAGAGATACAAGTTCTCGAAACAAGTACTCTGGGCATTAGAACATCGGGCATATCAATGGTTATTTGTCCGGAGAATATATGTTACGAAAACTTAAAAATATCAGATATTGATAAAATAATTGAGGAACATCTGTTAAAAGGAAATATTCTTGACGAATTAACAGTAGAACCTGTAAAAAAACGAATAATAGAATATGGATTGAATCCGATGGATGAAAAACTTCAAAACAAAATAGTTCTTTCTCATAACGGTGTTATAAACCCTGAAAAGATTGATGAATATATAGCTGTTGGTGGTTATGAAGCTATAGGAAGAATTTTCAAGGAAAAAATAACACCTGAACAAGTTGTAGAAATCGTAAAGGATTCAAATTTGAGAGGTAGAGGAGGTGCTGGATTTCCAACAGGTGTAAAATGGGGATTTACACTAAATACACCTGCAGAAAGAAAATTTATAATATGTAATGCAGATGAAGGAGAACCTGGAACATTCAAGGACAGATTAATTATGGAAGGGAATCCTCATCGCATTATTGAAGGAATGATTATTGCAGGTTATGCTGTAGGTGCCTCAAAAGGATATATATATATTAGAGGTGAATATGAGATTTCCATAAAGAGATTTCAGATAGCAATTAAACAAGCTTATGATTATAAACTGTTGGGAGAAAACATTTTTGAATCTGGTTTTACATTTGATATTGAAATTAAAAAAGGTGCTGGCGCTTATGTTTGTGGCGAAGAAACATCGTTGATAGAATCTCTTGAAGGGAAGAGAGGAAATCCAAGGATAAAACCACCGTTCCCAGGTATAAGTGGATTATGGAAATATCCCACAGTTGTTAATAATGTGGAAACACTTGCAAATATTGCTCCGATTATAAATAATGGCGCTGACTGGTTTAAAGGATTCGGAACAGAGAGATGCCCGGGAACAAAGGTTTTTACAATACTTGGCAATGTTAAATATACTGGTGTTGTAGAACTTCCTATGGGTGTTACACTAAGAGAAATTATATATGGATTCGGAGGAGGTATAGAAGAAGGTGAAGAATTCAAAGCAGTACATCTTGGCGGTACAGCAGGTGCTGTTTATGATGAATCTATACTTGATGTCTCTCTTGATTTTGATACTTTAAAAGAATATGATGGTATGCTTGGAAGTGGAGCTGTACTTGTTATTAGTAATAAAGTAAATATGAGGGATTATCTAGAGAATGTACTTCTATTCTTTAAACATGAATCCTGTGGTCAATGTTCACCGTGTAGGATAGGTACTGTAAAACTACATGAAATGATTAGAAACATTGAAAAAACAGATGATAAAGAAAAGATTATGAAATCAATGATACATCTATCGGATATTATGTTTAAAACATCATTATGTCCTCTCGGACAATCATTGATATTTCCTGTCAAAAGTATATTCAAGTATTTCGGTAATGAAATTAAAGCATAAAGGAGGTTAATATTATGCCTAATAATTTTGAATGTAGGAATCCTGCAACAATTGCAAAAACATTAAGTCAATCTATTTGTGTAAAAAAAACCAATGGTGATCCCAAAAAGATCTTTTTACTTGCAGTATTAGCAGGTGCATTTATTGGTTTTGGAGCCGAACTTATGACTGTTACTGTTCAAGGTATCGGTAGTAGTATGGGTTTTGGTATGGCAAAGTTTATGGGAGGAGCAGTCTTTAGTGTTGGACTTATGTTAGTTGTGATAGCGGGAGCAGAACTATTTACCGGGAACAATTTGATGTTAATAAGTTCTCTTGATAAAAAAGTAGGTTTCTTGAGAGTTCTTCAAAAATGGGGACTTGTTTTTTTAGGTAATTTTGTCGGTTCATTAATTTTAGTCGGAATTATGTATGGATCGGGTTTATGGAAAATGAATGGAGGAGGAGTAGGTGTAACTGCATTGAACATTGCTGTAGCTAAAGTGAACATACCATTCTGGGAGGCATTCTTTAGAGGTGTTGGATGTAACTGGCTTGTGTGCTTAGCAGTATGGATGTCCTTATCATCAAGAAATATTATTGGAAAAGTATTCGCTATTTTCTTTCCTATTATGGCTTTTGTAGCATCAGGATTTGAACATAGTATTGCTAATATGTATTTCATACCGATGGGTATATTGTTGAAAGGTCAGTATGCAATTTCAAGTCAAGTGTCGAATTTGTCGTCTCTTAACTGGGGAAGCTTTATTGTTGCAAATGAAATTCCGGTAACTCTTGGGAATATCGTCGGAGGTGCTTTCTTTGTAGCGGCAATTTATTGGTTTATATATCTTAAAAATACCGGAGAATAAATGGAATTTGAAATTCTAAGGGTTAGTAAAGATGAGATAAATAGAATTAAAGATTCTGTTATTGAGGAATCTTGGATAAATATATTAATAAATAATATGACCATTTTTTCAACAACATGCCTATTCGAAGCGGTTAAAGAATTTACATATGGATTCCTAAGAACAGAGGGAATAATACAGTCCTTAGAAGATATAAAAGATACAAAAATTAAAGACAGTTCAATTTTTATATCTATTCCAACATTTAAAGTATATAAAAGATATAAGGGAGAAGGGACGATTTCTCTTCTCCCTATTAAATATCACATTAGATTCTCAAGTGAATTAATTATAAATATAGGCAAACATTTCGACTCTATTGGAAAATTATATAGAAGTACAGGTGGTAGTCATATAGCAGCATTATACAATTTGAAAGGCGAATGCCTGATTCATTTCGAGGATATTAACAGGAGAAATGCAGCAGATAAAATTGCAGGTTATATGCTTTTAAACAACATTAATGCTGGTGATAAAATATTAATGACATCGGGTAGAATGGCATCGGATATTATTATTAAAGTCAGAAGAGCTGGAATTCCCATTATTATATCAAAATCCGCTCCAACCAATAGGGGTATAGAAACAGCTCATAAACTAAATGTTACAATGATAGGTTTTTTAAGAGAGAATAGATTTAATTTATATAATAATTTTCACAATTTAATTCTTAATTAATTTTCTTAAATCTTTTACATCATTTTTTGTGTTTATATTTACAAATGTCCTCTCGATATTGTCTATTCCCTTAAATTCAGCTTCACATATCTCTTTTATGTTAATATTTTTAAAAAAACTTTGAATTTTATATTTATTTTGTCTTATTGAACTTGAAATATATTTAGTTGCACATTTATTATATAAAGCAAAGAGAGGTTCATAATATCCGTTAATATATGGAATAATACAATCATATTTATCAGATATATTTTCCGTTAATATTTCTATAATATCCAAATTTATAAAAGGCATATCACATGCAATAAAGAAATTCCAATCCGTTTCTGATATATTCAATCCTGTATAAATACCACCTAAAGGACCAATGTTTTTTATTATATCTTCATATATAGGAACATCTAAAAATGAATATAACTCCCTACTGTCAGATACTAATATAACTTTTGAAAAAATTGATAATAGATCAATAACAGTTTGTAATATAAGAGGTTTTTTGTCTATTTGAATAAGAGATTTTTTATGTGTAAGGCGTTTTCCTTTACCACCGGCAAGAATAAATGCTGTGATATTATTATATGCTTTTTGTTGTAAGTTCATTTAAGTATTTATCAACTTTATTTACATGAAAATAAGCATCTAAACTGTTATATAATCTTCTGGCTTTTTTAAATTCATATTTACTATTTTCATACTCTTGTAAAAATTTGTATGCTATTCCCTTAGAAAAATGAAAATTGGCATTCATAAATTTGTTTTCTTTGGGAATTATTTTTTCCGCTTTATTAAAAATAATAATCGATTCGTTTTTATTGGCTTTTAGTGAATTTATTATAGCAAGATGTAGATAAAAATCACATAAATACATTTTATTTGAAGCATATTTTATACTCTTTTTAACTAAATTTTCAGTCTTGATATAATCTTCATATTGTTCTGAGTAAAGTAATAAATCATACTTCATACCTAATATATCTTCTTTTAATTCTTCTAATTTATATTTGTTATAATAATTAACTACTTTTTTATAGTACTTTTCAGATTTATTTGGATTTATATACAAATAATACTCAAATATACAAAAATAACTACGAGCTAAAGTTGAATAATTACTAAAGGATTTTGCATACTCCATAACTAAACTTGCATATTCTAACATTATGTCCTTTTGACCTAAATCCAGATATTTAAATGACATCGAATTATATATTTGTGTAAGAATATTCTTGTTATTGATTATAATTGCCTTTTTTTCTGCTTCTTTAAGTAACCGAATACTTTCTTTTTCTCCTATTGTGTTTGATATAGAACCGGAAAGATCAAGAAGAACAATAACAATACCTTTGATATATGATGCATCCTCAAATACTGAAAGAGCTTTTTTAAAATTATTTATGGCTTTTCTATATTGTCCGTTATCCGAATAAACAATTGCAAGATTGGTTAGAACAGCAGCAATCCTTCTTTTGTCTCCTGTCGACTTTCTGTATTTTAAAGCCTTTTGATAATATATTTCAGCTTTAGTGTCATTTCTTATTGAGAATATCGCTCCTAATGTGTTATATATATCCCCCTTTGTTATATTAGACAGATTCTTATATGTAAGTAATTTAAAACAGATCAGAGATGCCTTATCGTATTTCATAGTATTAGCATAAAGCCATGCTAAATTAACATTTATATTATTCATCATATCTTGATTTCTTGTATGTTTCAAAGCTTTATGAAACATCTTTTCAGATTTCTTAAATTGATAATTTTCCAATAAGTTATTAGCATTAAGGAAATAGAGCTTACCTATATAGTCTATATAGTTTTTATCCTTAATATATATATTGATTAGATCAATAGATTCTGTATAATTTCCTATTGTGTTATAAATCAATGTTAATTCCTCCAGTAGCTCTACTTTTTTATCCCTTATTTTACAAATATCAATTGCTCTTTTATATAAATCTATTGCATCGTGATACATATGCATCGTTTTTAATTTTTTTGCAGCAGATTCAATATATTTCTTTACCAGTTCATCATCACCGGATTTTATCGCATGAAATACAATTTCTTCAATATAATCATTAATGATATTTTCATATTTGTATTCAAGCATTATTGCAACATTTTTATGCATATATTTTTTTTGATTTTCTTTTATAGATGAATAAATAGATTGAAGTGTTATCCCTTCTCTAAAGTAATAGAATGAAATATCTTTTTCTTCCAAAAGATGAATTTTAAGCAACACATCAATTGAATCTATCAATTCTCCTTCATTTTTATTAAGTAAATATACCAATGATTCAATTTGAACCGGCCTGCCAATAACAGATATATAATATAGGATGTCCTTAGCAATCTCATCTAATGTATTAAATTTTGCATTTATAATATCTGCTATTGTTCCCGGAGGTTCTATGTCAAATGAACTTAATGCCCATCCTTTTTCAGATTCCCATGATAACGAGTTGTTTTTATATAAATTATTGATAATTTCTTCAATATAGAAAGGATTTCCACCACTATTGCCATAAATGTATTCACTCATTTCATCCGGTGGGTAGGAATTTAGTATATAACTCAATAAAATTTTAGTTTCTTCCTTTGATAATGGGGAAAGGATTATTTCGTTATATATCCTTTCTCTTCCCAATGTGGAAAGGAAATTGTCTACTCGTTCTGCTTTGTTATCATTTTTTCTATAAGTGCCAAATATTCTTAAATTAGATATTTTAGAATTAATTAATATATGAATCAGATCAAGTGTTTCTTGATCAATCCATTGCAAATCATCAAACATTATGAATACATTCTTGTCGAAGGACATATGAGAAAAAAATTCAACTATTGCATAATAAAATGCATATCTATCTACCGAATGATATTCTTTTTGAGATTTCCATGAAATAAATGGAATTATATTCCTAATTTCATTTTTGTAATTATTATTTAGTTTGTTAAAACAATCATAAAATAGATTATTATATTCCGTATAGAAGTATTTGAGAATCTGCCTGACGGAATGAAAAGCAATATATTTGAATGAAGAAAACGATACACCTTTAAGGTAGATATTATTCTTATGAAATGCAGCAATCTCCTTTATAAATCTTGTTTTACCTATTCCTATTTCACCCGTTACAATATTGAATTTATTTTCATTTTCAATGGAATTGGTAATAAAATTAAATTCTTCTTCCCTCCCAACGAATATAGGAGAAGGGATTTGTATTTCACCTATATCATTATAATCCGCCTCTTCATACTTGTTTTTTCCATGATTCTTGGCTTTGTATAATCCTTTATCAGCGTAAGAAAAAAGTTTTTCCCATGTTACCCCATCTGTTGGAAATTCGGCTATCCCGGAACTAATAGTAATTTTTATTCCCTCGAATTCAGTAGCTTCTAAATTTTTATAGATTCTTTCTGTAATTATTTTAAGTGATTCTTTATCGGTAATCGGAAAGATAACAACAAATTCATCTCCACCATATCTAATAGGTATATCAACTTCCCTAATATTTCTAATAATAAATTTACTAAATTCCCTAATAATCATATCTCCCTTTAAATGTCCGAGTTTATCATTTATCTGCTTAAAATAATCAATATCAATTACTAAAATGGAGAATTTTGATGAAAATCTTTCTGCTCGTATAATTTCATGATATATCCAAAAATCGAGGTACCTTCTATTATATAGATTTGATAAAGGATCAATGAATATTTCTTCATTTCTTTTCATATTATAAAATAATAATGTTTTTATAGGAATATGTCAAATATTATATTTATATCAGAACAGATAGACATCAGACAACAGCAGAAAAGAGAGAGATCAACCACGAATTCACTAAGAGAAGAGAATATTTTTTAACCTTTATTACTCTAATTAGGTAGACAAATTACAAATGTGTCATCCTGAATTTATTTCAGGATCTGGTATGAGATGCTGAACCAATACTGAATCAAGTTCAGCACAGGGCCCAGCATGACAGAAAAAGGAGGCGGCAGAGGGCGAGGAAGGGTAGGGGAGGAAATAACACGGAGAGGGGAATTCACGACGAATTCACCAATTTATAACGAATTACACAAAGAGAAGGGAAATATATACCATATAATAACTTTCCCTCCCATGGCGGGAGGGAATTGAAGGGAGGGGGAATAAATTATTAATTATTAATTATGATTTGTGAATTATGAATTCAGCAGGATTCATACGATATTTTACAGTAGAGACTCAATATCTTGTGTTTCCTTAATATCTGGTGCTTATAGAACATTAGATGCAAAAAATTGTGTCTCTATCTACATCTCAATAAAAACATTGACAAATATTAAAATATTCTATATTCTATTACTTAATGCGGGTGTATCTCAGTTGGTAGAGTACAAGCTTCCCAAGCTTGGTGTCGCGAGTTCGACCCTCGTCACCCGCTTGCTTTATATGAAAAGAATAAATATAATTATTTTAATGCTTATACTAATTTTAGTCTCCTGCACCAAACATAAAAACATTGATGAAGTGCATGATGATATTAATTTAAGAGTTGCTTTTATGACAAGAATTAATTTTGCATATTTTATAATGGAAGGTGTAAAAATTGATAGAGATAGAATTAATTCTATAAAAATAATAGATATTGCAGATTCAAATAATTCTATTTTAAGTTATGTTATCAATAAGCAATATATGTACCTTTATCCTAATGGTTCGTTCAAACCCGATAAATTACTCACATGGGTAGATTTTATTATGTTTACAGGTAAATTCTATTATAGAATGAAGGGGAATAACGATATCGCAATTGAACTTGGTGAGTATAGCTATTTAAATAAACTTATTTCCAGATTGATTGGAAACAGTATTTTAAGTATAGAGGAAGCAAAAAATTTTAAGGGAAATTTCCCTATTCCTATAGGTATAG
>JGI24025J20009_10003239_pt1 | contig 11190 bp, 9 predicted proteins | sample Cruoilmetagenom3_FD_20009 | JGI IMG/M metagenome (IMG submission 20009) | reverse complement strand
CTAAATTATCATCAAGAGATATTGAATTATCTTCTGATGTTATTGAATTATCTCTTGAACTTATTGAAATATCTCTTGAAGTTATTGAAATAAGTGCAGACCTTATTAAAAATTGCCTTTATTACCCCAAAACCCCCTGATATGTACCTCCAAAAACTACAAATTCTTTAGTTAAGTCTCTAAAAATTAAGTTCATGGAGTGTGCTGTTTTCAAAGTTACGCACAATTATTGGCTACTTATGAACATTATTCGTAGTTTTTGAACTTCTTAGTTGCAGATCCCACATCAACACTTTGACACTTCGACACTTCGACAAAAGCTCAGTGCAGGCTTGCTCAGCATGACATCTTCAGGAAGACGTTGCCTTATAATCCGTCATCCTCAGCTTGACTGGGGATCTTATGAATCAGCGTTCCAAACAAACAGATCTCCAATCGAGCCGGAGATGACGTTAATGATCTTTTTCAAGTGCTTTATACTCTTCCAAAATAGCATCCCAAACTATTTTTTGTTCATACCTATCAACAATTAGTTGACGCGCGTTTTCCTTAACTTTGTTAAACTGTTCACTATTGGTTAAACAATTTTCCATGGTATTTAAAATAGCTGCTGTATCTTTTACAGGGATAATCCAACCATTTTCTCCTTCTTTAATAATTTCATTACAGCCATTAATATTACTCACAATACTTGGTAAGCCCATGGCACCTGCTTGCATTACTACGTTTGGAAAGCCTTCTCTATAACTTGGAAATACAAGACAGTCGCTAATAGCAAAATAAGGTCGCACATCTTGTTGAAAACCAACGGAGATAATGTTAGGGTTTTTCTCAATTTCCTGTAATGTGTTTTTTCGAAGTGGATCTAAATCAGTTTCTAAAGGGCCTACTAGGAGGAGTCGTGCGGTCTTGCAGTCGTTCGGTCTAGCCTCGCTCAGGTTGCCAGTTTTAAGTTTTGAGTTTTGGTCTTTTTTACACACCCCTAACCCCTCTCGAGAGGGGAATTTTGATTGTAGATATTTAAAAGCAGCTATTAATTCATTAATACCTTTATCACCTACCAAACGGCCAATAAATACAAATACAAAATCTTCTTGTTGTATTCCTAATTGCTTGCTTAATGTTTCTTTTTGGATTTGAGTAACTAATTGGGGGTTAAAAAAGGAAGTATCTATTCCATTTGAACTTCCGTTAGCAAGCACTTTTAACTTTGTTGAATTGGTAAAATTATTTTCAATAATAATTTCTTTTAATCCTTTTGAATTTGGATATACTTTTGTTGCACACGAGTAGGTTATTTTCTCAACAATATTTAATATTTTTCTTTTAAAACCGGTAGTTTCTAATAGGGGAAGTCCAGCTACTGTATGTAAGCGTATTGGTACACCAGCTAATTTAGCCGCTATCATTCCTACAGTACCTGCTTTTGGGGTATGCGTATGCACTATAAAAGGTTGTTCTTTTTTTAAATACCAGTATAATTTTAACAAAGCCATTAAATCTTTTAATGGTGTTATCTTTCTTGTAAGTGCTATAGAATATACTGCGACCCCCTCTTTCTTGCCAATTTTTTCAAGTTCTAATGCATTAGAACTTACCGCTATTACTTGATACTTTTTATTCATAAAAGATAATTGCCCCTCAAGTAGCTTATCTAAAGAAATTGGTACAGTTGTAATTCTAATAAGTTTCTTTTGCATGTAGTTGTGGAATATTTTTTTGAGTGCTAAAATTACTATACGCTATAAATAGTACAACATATAATATCCAAAATTCTAATTTACGAAGATGGTAACAATATGCCTGACACACTAAAAAACCAATTAAAAAAGGAATCATCTTTATTAAAAAATCTGCATATGCATTATTCTTTACTTTAGTAGCTTTATATAACATATACAGTACTGACCCCATAAAAACTAAATACCCAAACACACCAATTAAACCTGTTTCACCTAACATTTTTAAATAGGTTCCATGAATTTCGGTCGTTGCATAAACCCCTTGATAAGCACCCAAGCCAGTACCCGATATTGGGTTGTCTTTAAAAGCTTTTAAGGAACTATTAAAATTAGTTATCACAAAATCAGCTTCGGGTGTTCCTTGAACCCTTTTGGTAATTCTTGATTCTACTCTATAAACTATATTTTCAATTACTCTAGGTGTTAATTTTTTAGCTACAACAAGACATGCCAAAAAAATAGAGAGCGCTATTAAAACATCTTTATAAACTTTTAAAAAGTGCATGAGTATAAAAATACTCACTCCAATTCCAAACCCAATAATTGCTGCAACTTTACCAGTTGATACTAAAAAAATAGTTGATACAATAATAGTAGGAAATAATAATTTCTGAAATAATTTAGGTAATTTACCATATAAATATGAATATTTTAAAGGTATCATCATAATCAACATTATTTGTGCATATTGTCCTGCTTGCCCAAAATACCGAAAACCAGATTGTGCTTGCCTAGTTGACGCATCAAAAAAAGTAAACCAGCCTAAATTTTTTGCAGCTAAATCATATAGACCAATAAAAGAAGCTATAAGTGATGTTAATATAATTAAAGGAATTAAAACTTTTATTAAGTCTTTTTTAAAGACAAAAAACAAAATTATTGCATATAAAATTAAATAGGCCATTATTAATAGCTCCTTCATTGTGTTATATATGTTTAATGAAAAAAAAGTGGAAATTGATAAACAAACAACAAAAGAAATTGGAGGAAAAAATAAAATAATTACTTTAATTAAATTATTTATAAGAAATTTACGTTTAGTAATAATAAAATATAGAATACCCATAAGACCTATGCCTGCCGGAATAGTTAGTCTTGATAAAAGTACATTTGCAGAGTTATAATCTATTACATATGTAATAAAAGAAACTAATATTGATAAAACAAACGCTATTTGAATTATCTTATTATTATACTCCCCCATTTTCTTAAAATAATTTGATAATTTCATTAACAATTATTGGGTATTCATACGTTGTTATAAGATCATTATAATTAGATTCTATTTTCCCAGTTTCTAATTTTTTAATATAATTATCATTTAAAAACAATTTTAATGCATTATAATCATCTCTATAATTTTGACTTGAATTCTCAATTACAAACCCTCCATTTACTCTACTAATAACATTTTTAAATTCACTATTTGGTAAATCACCATTGACAACGCCAAGTATTTTTTTCCCTAATAAAAAAGACTCATATATTTTACCTGTCATGATTCCTTTATCAATTTTTGAGTTCCAAGTTACAACAACATTTAAATCAGACTCATTTTGAACTCTTATTGATTCTTCCCTTGTTACATATCCATGATTCACCAAAATACAAGTCAAGTTATATTTTGAAGCTTGTTGTTCGATTATATTAAATTCACTTCCTGCATAATTGAAAATAAGATTGTCAATTTTTAAACTACCTTTATTAATATTTTCTTTAAGTGCTTTAAAAATGACATCTAAATCTCTTTTTCCACCATATAAACTACCAACATAACTCAATACAAGTTTGTTCTTAAAAACTTGTGTTTTATCTTTTCCTATATTGCTAATATCATCTCTATCAAAGCCATTAGGTAAATAAATAAATTTATCTAATTTAATTTTTTTATTCTTATTCAATTTAAAAATCATTTCTTTAGAAACAAATGTTATAAAATCTGCCTTTTTAATAATTGAATTTTGAATAATTTCATTCAATTTTATTAAAATAAAATTTGAATTACTTTCATAATTAATTGGATCTCTAAAATCCGCAATCCATTTGCTTTCATATTTATTTTTTAAATTCTTAGATATCCAATGAGCACTTAAACTTGGATAACTTGAAATTATAATATCTATTTCTTGTAATTTTATTTCTTTAGATAATTTCTTTTTCACTTCAAAATACCAATCCAAATTTCTTATTATCGTATAAAAAAAATGAATAAAAATATAAAACTGCGACTTAGCACTTGACAGTAAATTAGATTTTTTATTGACTTGTAAATAATCTGTAGCGGATTTTTCTTTTAACATATTGTTTCTTCGTTTAAAAAAAAACTTTTTAAAAAAATATGAATGAGATATTAAAACCCTTTTTATATTTTGAAATTCACTACATTCAAGTGAACTATCTCTTTTTGTTAACTCATTTAATTTTGGGGAAACTACAGTAACATCAAAATCATTTCTAACTAAGTATTTTGTGATTTTTGAAGTTCTTATTGAACCAACAGCATTTTCTGGCGGAAACGCCGTAGTAATAATTAAAATTTTCTTTTTTTTCATTTTTTGATTAATTCATTTTTTGATTGTGACTCAATATAATAATAGAAAAATAACAACAATAACCATATCGGTAATCTTCGTAAAATATCACCCCCTGCTAAATAAATAAAAATCGCAATAAAAAATACTAATGAAGCTGAATCCTTACTTAAATATTTTAAAATTTTAAAAACCAATACAACAAACAAGATTATTCCTATTATACCTGCCTGCAAAAAAACTGTCAAAAAAGTTTGATGCGCATCAGATAAACCACCCTTCATGTAATCTAATTGTGGGCCAGGTCCAAGTCCAAAAACAGGAGATAAAAAACCAGTATCAATAGCAATTCTATATAAATTAGATCTAGCATTATTTCCATCATTTTCTGTAAACACTTCAATAACAGTCATTTCTACTTTTTGTAAATTATTTATTATAAAAAATAAAGTTAATATGATAATAAAACCCTTAGCTAAATTTTTTAATTCCCTAGGGAGTATTTTTAATATTTTAATAACAATAAAAACAACCCAGCAAATTACAACTGCTAAAAATGCTTTAAATGACCCAGTTTCTGTAGCTATAAATGAAAACATTAAAATTAACACTAAAAATATCAATTTAATAAATTTACTTTTTTCATTACTAACAAGGAATAAACCTAAAAATGACAAAGGCGTCATAATCATTGCTGTTTGGTGAATGTTTTTAACAAAAGGAGCAAAATAATGGTAATATTTTATAGGCAACCCAAAAATAGAGGGTGTAAACTGGCTAACAACATATAAAAAGCCAAAGGCAATACCAGAATACAAAAAAACATGTCTTAATATTAAATAAGAATTAATTAGCCCTTTTTTATGTAAATTTTCAACAAGAAAACAAGAGATAAATAACATTAAATATGCCAATAAATCAAACAGTGAGTCTCCTAATACTCTACCATTATACCCTAACACAATTACATTATAAGCAAATCCAAAAAGTGATACAACTATAAATTTACTCCAAAAACTAGAAAAAATCATTTTTTTTGAAATCCCATCCAAATACCCTTTCTGTAAACTATATATAAATAAAAATAATATACTTAGCTCGCCAAATCCTATAAAACCAAATCTCAACAAGGTAAATGGAGCTATGACTGTTGCAAAAACCAATATTTTTTCTATATTATTCACACTTTTAGTATTAATTAAGTTGTCTTAAAATATTCTTCTTGTACTTTCTAGCATTAAATAAAGATGATGTAATTAAAAAAAATGATTTGTAATTAAGTCTTTTTATATACCACTTCAAATTTCTTTTATTTTTCCTTTCTGTTATGTATGAATTTAATAATACATTTCTTTTAAACTTGTATTCCATTTTTTCCAAATTTAAAATTTTGGAATAATGATTAATTTTGTTTGATATATCAAGGCTTCCAACAATCATTTCTTTCTCTCCCATATAAATTGGAATTATTTTATAATCAATCAATTCATTGTTTTTAACTTCTAATTCTAGAATAAAAGATTCCTTATTATTTTCAGTTTGCTTTATTAAAGGTTCCTTGGATTTACTAGTATAAACATCATCAAAGCAGAAATTCCCTAAACTATAAGCAATTAAACTTCCGTTTTGTTCTTCAACACCCTGTGCGACATGAGGGTGATGTCCATAAAAAACATAAGGGGTAATCTTTGCTAATTGCCTAGCTAACCTAATATGATCATAATTTGGATAATTAACATGCTCTTGTCCACAATGAACACTAAATATATTAAACAAGCTTCTCTCCGAATTTTCAATAAGTATTTTTTCGGCTGAATTAATATTTAAAGCATTGACACCTTTTATATCTATACCTATTGGGTTCGTAGAATAACAACAAAATCCATTTAATGCTAATTTATTATTGTCAAAATCTATAGTTAATTGCTTATTTTCAATTCCAAAATATTTTATATCATTTTTTTTTAGCAGACTTTTGGTTAATTTATACCCTTTTTTTCCATAATCATAAATATGATTATTCGCTAAATTTACGACATCAATATTCAGATATTTTAGTAACTCCAAATTTTGAGGGCTAGATTTTATGTAGGCAGATTTAAAGCCATATGGTTTAACTCCTTCTTCAACAAAAGGAGTCTCTAAATTCCCAATTACTAGATCATAGCTACTGAGTTCATTTGATATAGTTTTAAAATATTCGAATAAATTTGCATTATTATTTATTGAAAATTTTCCAAAAAAGGCGATATCACCAAGTAAAGCTATTTTCATGTTTTATTTGCAATTAAATTTTTGATAATTGAGTATTTCCCACTTTTCTCTTTCTCAATATCATCAACTTTAATGATATTAATTTTTACTTCATCTCCAAATCTATATATCATTTCTGCCATAATTGTAGTTTCGTGTTCTGGAATAAATAAATTCATATCAACAACAATTCTCACATCAATTTCATCTATACTTTTTTGCACAAATTGCATTTTTATAATGCTATTTGGATTACCCTTTATGACGTCAGCTAAATGACTTAAACTTATTTTCCCACTTATTTTAGAATGTAAGTAATCTACTTTTCTTCCACTTATACTATTTACTAGTGGATGTGAAGAACCACATTCACAAACTCCTTGTTTAAATTCCACAATATCTCCAATGTCATATCTAATTAACGGAGTTCCACTTGTAGTAAATGAGGTGACTATCATACCTCCATTATTATCTCTTTCAATAATTCCGGTATCTAAGTTATAATGCAAGTTTCCTTGTACACATTCAGTAATAAAAGGTGCTCCCTCTGCTGAGGCGTATTGATTATATATTTTACACTTAAACACTTTCTCAATTACTTCTCTATGAACATTAGTCAATGTTTCGGAAGTTGTAAATATTGCTTTAGGTTTAAATGACAATTTAATGGATTTTCTTAAAATAAAATTTGCCATTTCATAAATTGACGATACAAAACCATTAACAACTTCTGGCTTAAATTTATTTAAATTTGATATATAATATGGTAAATTTTCTTCTGTTAAATGAAATGTAGAATACAACCTTTGGTTATATGCAAAATTATTCCTCCAAAATATTTTTGTGTTTTGATTAAAAACTATCGAACGCCCACTAAATGTTGCTTTTTTCACCTTAAAAACATCTTCAATTCCTACTCTCCATTTAAAAGCGTCTAAATAAGCCATTCTTTTTTGGAAATCTTCATTAGTAAAAATAACTTTTAATGCTTTACCGGTTGTACCGCCAGTAAAAGAAGTAAGCCCTATATTTCCAGAAATAGTATAAACATCCTCCAACTTTTTTCTAAACATTTCTTTATTTACAACAGGCAATTTTGTTAAATCTTTAATTGTTTTAACATTCGAAATGTTTTTATATAAATCCTTATAAAAAGGACTTTGTTTTGATACATAATTAAAAAATGAAATAAACTCTTTTTCTTGATTTGCTAATTCATTTTCTAAATCTGAATAATCCTTCTCTTTATAATATTTTAACCAAAAAAGATATTCTTTCCCATACCTTTGTTTATATAACTTATAACCATAAACAGAAATAATAAAATTTTGAAACCAAATAGGAGATTTTTTATAAATTATATCGAATAATTTTTTCATTCTAATTATATTATTTTTTCATTCTAATTATATTATTTTTTTAAAATTTCAATAATTTTCTTACTTGTTGTTCCATCTCCATAAATTTTATTAGAAAAATCAGGAATAATTGATAAATTATCCAAAATTAAAGACGCAATATCATCTTTCTTAACATCAATTAATTGATTGCAATTAGCTTTCACTAATTCAACCCATTCCGTTTGATCACGTAAAGTAAAGCATCTCTTATGAAAAAAGTATGCTTCTTTTTGTAAACCACCACTATCAGTTATTACCCCAATTGAATTTTTAATTAATGAAATCATTTCTAAATAACCAACTGGTTCAATTAAAGTAATTGATGTTTCTATTTGGTATTTTTCTAAATATTTTTTTGTTCTTGGGTGCAAAGGTAATACAACTTCATAAGTTGAATGAACTTTATCAAAAGCCTTGAAAATATTTCTTAATTTCAATTCATCATCTGTATTTTCGGCTCTATGAATAGTTGCCAATATGTAATTTTCATTGGTATTGTATTTTACCGTCTTTTTAGATAACTCACTATAAAACAACGCTGAATCATACATAATATCACCAACATTGACAACAAGTGAATTTATATTACCATACCCTTCTTTATTCAAATTATTAATAGCTTCAGTTGTTGGACAAAATAAAACCGTACTAATTCTATCAGTTAAAATTCTATTTACTTCTTCAGGCATGTCCATATTAAATGAACGCAAACCAGCTTCAACATGCGCTACTTTAATATGCAACTTCTTAGCAGCCAACGCTCCTGCTAAAGTTGAATTCGTATCACCATAAACCAATAACCAATCTGGTTTTTCTTTAACTAACACTTCTTCAATTTTTTCCAACATACGCCCTGTCATAGCTCCATGATTTAAGCTATTGATATTAAGATTGTATTTTGGCTTGGGAATTTGCATTTCCTCAAAAAAAATAGCACTCATGTTCTTATCAAAATGCTGCCCAGTATGTACAATTACTTCTTGTACATTATCCATTTTTCCAATTTCTCTACTTAAAGATGCCGCTTTTATAAATTGAGGTCTAGCCCCTATAATTGTTACTATTTTCATTCTTTACAATTTTTACAAAATTTATTTTCAGTTGAAACTGATATTTTATCCAAACATTTTACACATCTTTTTGCTACTATTTTTGCTGGATTACCAATAGCTATGGAGTTTCTAGAGATTGTTTTTGTTACAACTGAACCCGCTCCAATAATTGAATTACATCCAATTTGAACACCTGGTAAAATGACGCAATTAGATCCTATCCAAACATTTTCACCTATTATAATTTCATCTTCTTTTTCATGCTTTTTTAAATCCTTAAAAGAGTGGTTTGCACTAATAAAACTACAATTGTTAGCCCAAATCGTACCTCCTCCTATTTCAATACCATTTATTGCTTGATAATAACAACCTCCTGAAGTTGCTAAACTTAAATACACTGTTGACGATTTTTGATGATTTGAAATTCTTAAATTTTTAGGTGAATTTATTCTAGAAGTAAAGTGTAACAAAAAATCTCCTCCTCTTCCAAATCCCATTATTCGTTTAAAAAATGAATTAATAAGGTAAGTTCCTAACCCAGTTGCATAATACTTTCTGTAATACAATCTTTTTATAAAAGGAATAAATACAAATAACTTTAATATATTTTTCATTTTAGGTTAATTTAGATATTCTCCAATATAAAATAATAAACAACAAGTACTCGATAGATAAAACTATAGCATATAAAGTTAATATATTTAGAAAATCAATATTGTTAAATTTTGAATATGTAAAAACAAAAATTGTTGTTATTAGTAATAACAAATTGATAATTAATCCAAATTGTTGTTTTTGATGAACAGCTAAAGTATTAGACAAAGCACTACTAACAAATCTAATCGCGGCTAAAGGAATAAGTAATTTCGCGTATATTCCCGACACTCTCCATTCCTCACCAAATACGAATGCAAAAACAGGTTCAGCTACAAAAAACAATATTAAAAAAATAGGGATAGAAATAGCCACTAACTTTTTTAAGGTTTTAATAAATATAATTTCAGTTGTTCCCTTTTCGTTATATTCTTGTGAAGCTTTTTGAAAGTAAACCTGGCTAAAACTACTTCCTATTACACGTGCAGGAATCCCAACTATTCTTTGAGTTAAGGAATAAAATCCAAGTGTAGTAAAAGAAAAAATGGAAGAAATTAAAAAGTTTATAATATTTAAATTAATGGAATTTATAAAAATTGATGGCAATGAAAAAATTGGAAATTTCTTATAAAACTTAGCCTGTTTCTTTATATTATTTTTTGATATAACTACATTCGTTTTTGCTTCTTTAAGTGTCTTAAAAAGAATCATATTTCCAGATAAAAAAGAAACTATTTGACCTACTATTAAGCCTATAGGTCCTAAAGCAATTAAACCAATTATCACTTGAGATAAACTTAGACTTACTGAGCGGCTAACCAAGGAAATAGAAACATTTTTAAACTCTTTTTTACGTATATTAAAAAAATTTAAGGAATTATAAATTCCAATTAGCAATGTTGAAAGAGGAACTAGAAATAGCCAATTTTCAAGTTCTTTATTTCCTAATAAATTTGCGATATTTGTATTAAATAAAAGAATAATTACGAATAAGAGGAAACTAAATACACAAGTAATTAATACTCCTAAAACAACCAAATTTATTGCATCATCATCACTTTTAGGCAATAGAATAGCTTGCTCATATTGCCCATTTGCAATTGCCCCTGCAATTGCAGTAATTGCCAAAAACAAAGCAAAAACCCCAAAGTCATCTGGCGTGTAAATTCTAGTCAATATTGGTGTTACGGCAATAGGTATTGCTTGAGCGATAGTAGTGCCTGTCATTAATGTTAACACATTTTTGACAAAATCAGATTTAAAAATATTTGAACTAATTTTCACTATTTTTTATACTTCAATAAAGAGATTACCTTATCATTATGCCAACGCGCCAGCTGGCTCATTCACTAAAAACAGCTACCAACTGTTTTCTTTACGTTCTGCCCTACTTTTCAAAAGGATGTTTTGCTAGTGATTTTTTCACAAAAGGATGATATTCTCCTATTGCACCTATTGGATTGGCATGTCTTATTTCATGTACAATTTCAATGGCTTGGCGAGGCGTCTCTAAACCATACCCATTACCTTTAATAATTTCATTATAAGATACCGTATGCAAATCAGTAAATCCGCCACTAAACTCTAATTCCTCACCCTCAATAGTAATAGAACGATA
>JGI24025J20009_10003237_pt1 | contig 11195 bp, 9 predicted proteins | sample Cruoilmetagenom3_FD_20009 | JGI IMG/M metagenome (IMG submission 20009) | reverse complement strand
GATACTGTAGACCCAACAAAGCAGCATGAACTTGTAGAAAATCTAAAAGAATTAAAAATTGATAAAATTGATTATATAGTTACAAATCATGCTGAGCAGGACCATTCTGGAGCTTTACCAAAAATATTAGATATTTATAAGAATGCCAGAGTTGTAACAAATAAGAAATGTAAAGATATGCTGATGAATCTACTGCTAATTCCTGAGAATAAATTCATAACCGTAAATGATAGAGAGGCCATTTCATTAGGAGACAAAACACTTGAATTTATATATGCACCATGGGTTCATTGGCCAGAGACAATACTGACATATCTAAAAGAGGATAAAATCCTATTTCCTTGTGATTTATTTGGATCTCATTTTGCAACAAGTGATTTATTTGTAACAGATAAAGCAAAGGTATATGAATCAGCAAAAAGGTACTATGCGGAGATTATGATGCCATTTAGAACGATTATTAGGAAAAATCTGGAAAAGATAAAAGATTTGGAAATAGAAATTATAGCTGCAAGTCATGGACCTATCTATGATAAGCCAGAATTTATTATTAATGCCTATAAAGAGTGGATTTCAGATAGTGTAAAAAATGAGGTTATTATACCTTACATTTCAATGCACGGAAGCACAAAAAAAATGGTAGATTATTTTGTGAATACTCTAATGGAAAGAGATATTACTGTAAAGCCGTTTAATTTAACTGTAACAGATATTGGGGAACTGGCAATTTCATTAGTAGATGCTGCAACTATTGTAATAGCCTCTCCAACCGTTCTTGTTGGTCCACACCCAGTAGTTGTTTATGCAGCATATCTAACTAATTTATTAAGACCTAAAACTAAATTTTTATCAATCATAGGTTCTTATGGTTGGGGTGGAAAGATGGTAAATCAGCTTTCAGATATGATTCCCAATTTAAAAGTAGAGATAATTGAACCTGTTGTTATAAAAGGATTTCCAAAAGAAGACGATTTTAAAGCATTAGATAGATTAGCAGATGAAATTTTAAGAAGACATAAAGAACATAATATCACCTGAAATTAAAAATAATACAGAGTCATATATTAAAAGAAGAGATAAAATTTCAAACTATAGACACTTAATTTAAACTTTATCTATAAATATAATCTTGTCATTCTTGTATGTAAATATATACCTGTCATTCTGAAGAAGCGATAGCGACTGAAGAATCTCATTAAATATATTATTGGAGGTTTAAAATGAAAGAATTCGGAAATTTATTTAAAAGTGCTGATTGGAAAACGGAAAAGCATATTCCTGTGATTGAGGCACCTGATAAGGTAAAAAAGGGTGAATTTTTCAAAGTTACTGTAACAGTTGGCAAAGAAATTGCTCACCCAAATACAACTGAGCATCATATTAGCTGGATGGAGATTTATTTTCAACCAGCAGGAGAGAAATTCCCATATCAAATTGGTAAATTTGAGTTTGTAGCTCATGGTGAATCAGTTAATGGACCTGACACAAGTACAATTTATACTCATCATGAGGGAACATTAAGTTTTAAAACAGAAAAGCCAGGAACAATTTATGCAATCAGTTATTGTAATATTCACGGTTTATGGCAGGACTCTAAAAAAATTGAATTAGAGTAACAATCAAAGATATTAAATTTAGAATAAAAAATACATATATAAAATTATTGAAAGAAAAAAAATTAAAAATTTAAGAGGAGGTAATGAAAAACTAAATAAGAAATTTGTAACAAGTTTTAAAAATCAGAAAAAATCTAAATATTAAGGAGTGAAAAAATGAACAACAATAATATTAAAGAACAACTGATTAAGATGCTAAATCAAGCACTTAAATTAGAACATGCTGCTAGAATTCAATATCTTGCACACGCAGAACTTGTAAAAGGTGCTGGTGCTGAGAAAATAATTGAGAGACTAAAAGAAATTGCTTCTGATGAAAAAGAACATGAAGAAACCTTTCGAGAGCTCATAGCTGGTTATTTGGGTGGAGAACCTACTATGGAACTTGCAGAAACATTTGAAGCTAAAGACACTAAGGAAATTCTTGAAGTAAATCTAAAAGGTGAAAAAGAGGCAGTAGATTTCTATAAACAAATTTACGAAAAGGTAATTGAAAATAAAGATAGTTTTCCATATGAATTTGAGACATTAGAACATGGTATTCGACATGTCATAATGGATGAACAGGAACATATTGTTGAACTGTCCCTATTGCTTGGATTATAAATAATATTAGATTTCTGTTAATCAAATATTATATGAAATCGTTGACTTTAGGCATCAAAAAATAAAATATTTAAAAGTTTAATGTATAAACAATTAAAATTAAGGAGATAAAAATATGGAAAACACACAAGAAAAGAAAAACATGCCCCTTTTAGGAGATAATTTTCCTGAAATGAAAGTGCAAACTACTCATGGAATGATGGAACTTCCACAAGCTTTTTCTGGAGAATGGTTTATTCTATTCAGCCATCCTGCAGATTTCACACCTGTTTGTACAACAGAATTCGTTGCTTTTCAGAAGAGATACGATAAATTCAAAGCATTGAATTGTGAACTTATTGGTCTTAGTGTGGATCAGCTCTTTGCTCACATAAAGTGGGAAGAATGGATAAAGGAAAATCTTGATGTTGAGATTCAATTTCCTATAATTGCTGATACAGGAGCGATTGCCGGGAAGCTCGGTATTATCCACCCAGGGAAAGGAACAAATACTGTCAGAGCAGTTTTTGTTGTAGATGACAAGGCAAAAATACGAATTATTCTTTATTATCCACAGGAATTGGGCAGAAATATGGACGAGATTCTAAGGGTTGTAGAAGCTATGCAGATAGCTGATAAAAACAATGTTGCTATGCCTGCCAATTGGCCCAACAACGAGATAGTGAAAGACCATGTGATTGTTCCGCCAGCTAGAGATGTAAAAACAGCAAAAGAGCGACTTGAAGAAGCAAAGGCAGGCAAATTTGAATGTTATGACTGGTGGCTTTGCCATAAAAAATTAGAGAAATGAACTATACAGAGTAGATTACGCTATTCATCCTTAACTCTATGGAAAACTCCAGTTTACTTGCCTTACTATCAACTCGGTTACAGAAACTGAATTTGAGGTAGGAAAAAGGTTTTAGAAGGTAATTTTATAGATGATATGATAACTGAAGAGGTTCAAATGAAAGCCGGAGTATTGGAGAAGAAAATTAGAAAGATAATTCTCTCATCACAGAAGTGTGAAATTACAGAGTACTTTATATACAGAATGCTCTCTCGCGTAATAAAGGATCCACACAATAAAAAGATCCTGGATAATATATCAGTAGATGAATTAAGACACTACAATTTCTGGAAAGATATTACCAAGGAGGATGTAAACCCAAATAGGCTAAAGGTATGGGTATATTATCTGATTGTAAGGTTGTTTGGACTGACATTTGGGATAAAGTTGATGGAGAGGGGGGAGGAATCTGCACAGGTAACCTATGGGAAAATAGCCAGGGAAATACCTGGTATCAGGAAAATCATAACTGAAGAAGACTACCATGAGAAGCAGCTGATAAATATGATAGATGAGGAGCGACTCAAGTATGTGGGTTCTATGATGCTGGGACTGAACGATGCTTTAGTAGAGCTTACCGGTGCCCTCGCAGGATTCACTTTCGCACTCCAGAACACACTCTTAATTGCAGTGGTGGGGCTGATAACCGGGATTGCAGCTTCTATGTCCATGGGTGCCTCTGAATACCTTTCCACCAAGTTAGAGGAAACGGACAAGAGTCCATGGAGGGCATCTCTTTACACAGGAGTTGTGTATATGGTTACTGTCCTGCTGCTGATATCCCCTTTCCTGCTGCTGGTTAATGTGTTCCTTGCATTAGGAGCTACCATCCTGGTTGCAATAGCAGTGATCCTTTTCTTCAACTTCTACATATCTGTAGCAAAGGATCTTCCCTTCTGGAGGAGGTTTCTGGAGATGGTATTAATAAATCTTGGGATAGCAGCGATCTCGTTCTGTATAGGAGTTTTAATCAGGATATTCCTGGTAGTGGAGGTATAGAATTTTTGTGATGAACTATGTATAGGAGCTAGTGCTCTTAATCCACGAATATGAGGTCAAATATGGTAACTTTGCTTTGCTCTTTTAAGAGCGGTCATATTTTTTTGAAGTTATAAGTGTAGATTATAAAGAGAAAAATTTTTGTTCAGGAGTTGATGAAAAAGGAGAGATATTGAAACATCCAGAATTTTTAAAGAAAGCATTTAAATTAGATAAAAAAATTGCTTTTATTAAATTAGAAAAATAGGTGATCTTATGAAGAAAAAGAAGTTAAAAATATATTTAAATATATTAGAAGGTATTACTTTTTTTCTCTCATTTATCTCAGGTATTATTATATGGTTAATTTTGCCTGAAGGGGCTGGTTTCAAAGGTGGAAGAGGATTATTAACTAAAAATATTTTTTACAATTATCTAGACACAGTTGGATGGATATTCATAATATTTTAAGCTTGATTTTTTCATTACTTGCTTTTTGCCATATGTTTTTACACTGGAAATGGTTTAAAAATTTACCAAAAATGCTTAGAAAATAATTTATGATTAATAATACAAACTAAAAGCAGAATAACCAAATCAAAGCTTATAGTTATTCTGCTTTTTTTGACATTAAAAAAACAGTTCAGTCTTTTAATTATCTAAATCTCGCTTTTATTCCTGGGTTTTAGCAAACTTACTTATTTTTATTGCTACATAAACCGCAATTATTGTAACAATAATTGCATATAGTATCATAGCCCATAAAGATTTTGCTTCTCCAAAAATTCTTTCAAAAATTGCTAATACTGCACCGTTCCATGCAAGTGCTGCAATCAAGCCAAAAGCAGCTGTAATTAATTCAGCAATTTTTTCTCTTGCCCCAGGACTCATTTTCACCTCCTTGCTTTATTTATAATGATTAGAATATCACAATCAAAATTATATCAGATAAAATTGATTCATATATTATAAAAATGTAAATTTATTTAAATATATATAATACTATAATACTTTAGAACTAACCATTTATAAATTAATGATATTTTAATGTAATTATAAATTAATTTAGGATATGATTATTGAAAGAATGAAATGGAAAGAAAATAAAAATTATTTAAATTACTTTCAAACTTTGCCATAATTTTATATACTTTTTTTAATAAATAAAAGGAGCAATCATGAAAACAGATAAAACTATTGGTTCATTTTCTTTTATATTTCATAGTCATCTGCCATATGTAAGGAAAGCAGGAGTTTGGCCTTTTGGGGAAGAATGGATTCATGAAGCATTAAGTGAAACCTATATACCACTTCTTGATGTCTTTTATAATCTAATAGATGAAGGGATAAAACCAAAAGCTACGGTTGGAATTACCCCAATACTCGCTGAACAATTAAGTGATCCCTATCTTTCTGAGAGATTTCAAAAATATATGGAAATTAAAATAAACAATTGTGAGAAGGATATTGAAAGATACTCATCAAATCCTAAACTAAGAGATTTAGCGATATTTTATAGGGACTTTTTTAACAAAATTATTTCTTCATATAAGGATAGATATAATAGTGATGTTATAGGTGCTTTTAAGAAATTACAGGATGAAGGTTTCATTGAGATAATAACAAGTGCAGCAACTCATGGTTATTTGCCACTACTAGGTAGAGACAATGCAGTTAATGCTCAGATAAAAGTTGGGGTTGAAAGCTATAAGCGTCTTTTTAAAAAAGAACCAAAAGGAATCTGGCTTCCTGAATGTGCTTATAGACATGGATATGAATGGACTGGACCTGTTGAAGGTGAGTATGCACAAAAAGGTTATAGACCTGGTATAGAGAAATTTTTAATTGAAAATAAAATTAATTACTTCATCGTAGACACTCATACAATTGAAGGTGGAAAAACCATGGGTGTTTATGCTCTTCGATTTCCAGCACTTCAAAAACTTTACCAACAATCACTAAGAGAATATAAAGATATTGAGGTAGATGAGCCAAAAACTACATTTTCACCATATCTTTTAAAGCATAATGAGGATTTTATAGCTGTAGTAGGAAGAAACGAAAAAGCAGGACTTCAAGTATGGTCAGGGGATTGGGGATATCCAGGAGATGGTTGGTATAGAGAGTTTCATAAGAGAGATTCAGTGAGTGGTCTTCAATACTGGAGAGTAACTGGAAATAATGTTGATTTAGGTTCAAAGATGTTATATGAACCGGAGATGGTAACAGAGAGAGTACAGGAGAATTCTGACCATTTTGTTCATATGATCTATTCATTATTAAAAGATTACAAGGATAAAACAGGAAAGAACGGAATAGTAGCTGCTCCATATGATTCTGAATTGTTTGGTCACTGGTGGTTTGAAGGTCCTAAATGGATAAAACAGGTATTGAAGAAAATGGCTAAAATAGAAGAATTGGATTTAACCACAATTAGTGACCACTTAGAAAAATTCACCCCAGAGGTTACTATTAGAATTCCTGAAAGTTCGTGGGGTGAAGGTGGTCACCATTGGGTTTGGTTGAATCAAGATACATACTGGATATGGCCGCACATTTATGAATCAGAAAAAAAGATGGAAGATTTAGCAAAGAAATATAAAGACACAGATAATGACCTGATAAAGAGGGTATTAAACCAGGCTGCAAGAGAGCTATTGTTGTTGGAAAGCAGTGATTGGCCATTTTTAATAACTACATGGCAGGCGAGAGATTATGCATCTAATAGATTTAGTGAACACCTTGATAACTTTAATAATTTGATAAATGCAATGGATAAGGCTAGTGTAGTGGAAGAGACCGATGCTATTGGAGAAACTAATGAAGTGGAAGAGATTAGAGTATTGGAATATATAAAAAAAGATAAAGCATTCATGGAATATTTAAAGTCTATTGAGGAAAAAGATAAAATATTTCCCAATATCGACTTCACAATATACGCAAAATATTAAAAATACAAATCTGTCATTCCTTCGCTTCGCTCAGGATAACAAAATGATAAACACTAATTGTCATTCTGAGGGAGCGTAGCGACTGAAGAATCCCATAGTGAAAAATTTTTATAAATTTATTATTTAGTAAGTTATAATATTTTTTTATCTATTTAAATTTCTATAATTTTCTAACAGAAATAGAATAAGGGTATGATGAAAAAAATAGTTATTTGTTTGTTAATTACAATCCTTTTGATATTTTCAGCTTGTAAACCCAAGCCAGAAGCTATAGAGACAGAAGAGGAGGTCACTTCTACTGAGGAGATTGCGGAGACCACCAAGGAAGAGATTATTGAGAAAGGCATTTACACAAGTAATAATTTATCAGGTGAAACATTTTCTATAAAGATTCCAGAAAATTGGACTATGCAGGAATATCCTGATAAAAGTATTGTTCAGTTCAATCCACAAATTAATGAAATGGAGGAAAATGATGCTATCTATACAATTTTCGCAGGTGTATTTGAGGATTTTTCCACTACAGATTATTCAAACGTAAAATTTCCTGATCTTTTAAAAAATATCTGGTCTTCTATTGAAGAAAAAGATTATCAGACATCAAAATTAGGGGAATATGAAGCAAAAGAATATATGAGAAACTATGAACATTTAATGTCTATAAAAGAAGATAACAGTGAGGGCTCAAACGAAACTGATAAAAAAAGGACTGCGTTAGAAGGTGGAATAATTACTAAACAGGATAATTATAAATATGTTTTAAGCTACTATTATGTAGGAGATAGTCCCGATGAATTCAAAAAGATTATAAAGCATGCAGCAGATTCATTTGAGTTGGATGTTGAAAGGGAAACAAGTGTAGAAAAAACCACAATTTCTGAAGATAGTATAAATATATTGTTACTTGGAAGAGATGCCAGACCTAATGAAAGAAATACCTGGTGTAGAAGTGATATAAATATTATACTTAACATAAATTTGGATGATGGCAGTACTGCTTTAATTTCCATTCCGAGAGATACGAGAGCGGAGATTCCAGGACGTGGATATACCAAGATAAATGCAGCTTATGCATTTGGGGGTCCAGAACTTGCCATTGAGACTTTTGAAAATTTTACTGGACTGGAAATTGATTACTATATTTCAACGGATTTCTATGGATTTGAAAGGTTAATAGATAAACTCGGAGGAGTGACAGTAGAAGTAGATAAAAGATTGGTAGATCCATTTTCTGGAGTAGATCTTTATCTAGGAGTTCAAACTTTAAATGGTTCACAAGCATTGGCTTATTCAAGATGTAGAAAAGGACCGTGTGGTGGAGATTGGGGCAGGATGGACAGGCAGAGACAGATGTTAATTAGTTTAGCTAAAAAGTTTCAAGTAATAGAAACATGGATTCAACTTCCAACATTGATTAACATGGTTTTGGAAAACAAACTAATAGCAACAGATATAAAACTCATTGATTTAATAAAATTCTCACCTTTATTCTTTAAAATTAATACAAAAGAAGTTGAAAATTTCTATATTCCAACCAGTTCAGAAATGATTGATGGAGTAAGTTATTTAATACCAGACGAGGAACTTGTAAAAGACATATTCTCCAAATATAAATAGAACTATAAAAATAATAATTAATTTGTGTTATTGCGAGCTACTCCTAGTTGTCATTGCGAGGAGCGATAGCGACGTGGCAATCTCAATTATATAATTTAGTTAGTTTACACTAAATGAGATTGCTTCGGGACTTTGTCCCTCGCAATGACATATGAAATTTTACTAATCGTAACGACAGATTTTTAATTTACCTTCAAGAATGATATTTTATTAGTTAATTATTAGTGGATGAATAGTTTAATAATAATTTAGTGTATAAATAGTTTAATTGGGGTTTCAAAACCGGGAAACTCCCCTTCTTTTGGCTCCTGGTTAGCCACTTTGCATTTGCTACCTTTTTTCTCGCATCTCTTATCGGTGTTGATAACTTCAATATTTTTATAACCCATTTCTTTCAATTTTCTGATAGCATCATTTCTTCTCATATCTACAAAGCTTGGGAAAGGATTTATAGAATCAAAAAGGTCATCCATCCTATCTGGTTCATCTCCGATACGAAAGCTCCGTACCTTTATCAACTCAGGTGGACAGTTTGGTCCTGCTGCTAATCCGGATTTTGTGCAAACCTGCAGTGGAAATGTTGGATCATTGGGGAAGACAAAATCATTAGGAGGTATGTCTACTAAAGCCTCTTGCATAAAAGACTTCCAGATCATTGCTGGATATGTTCCGCCCTGAACGAGCAGATCCCTTATTCTTTCCATTCTTATATTCTCCTCAGGATGTCCGATCCATACAGCACAAGACATATCTGGTGTGTAACCAACAAACCATGCATCCCAATGCTTCTGAGTCGTTCCTGTTTTACCAGCAGCAGGTCTTCCTATACTTGCTCTTGTGCCAGTACCTCTTTGAATTACTTGTTCAAGGATTTTTGTCAGTCTGTATGCATTAGCTTCTATTAAGACCCTAATTCCTTCTTGAGACTCATGTTCATAGATTATGTTTCCATCCGAATCTTCAATTTTTATTATTGCAGTTGGTTTTATATATACTCCATTATTTGCCAGAGTTGCAAAAGCTGCAGACATATCAAGAGGAGATACACCCTGTCCACCTAATGCAATAGATGGATAAGGTTCTAGTTCAGTAGTTATTCCCATATCCATAGCGGTACGTGCAACTTCTCCTGGTCCAACATCCATAATTAGTTGTGCATAGATCACATTTATTGATTTTACAATTCCATTAAATATTGTCATTTTTTTCTCTTCAAATTCCGCTTTTCCGTAGTTCTCAACTTCCCAATCAGCAGCACCAGGATTCTCTAAAACTATAGGACCATTTGGATAATATGCTACATAAGGTGATATTCCTTGTTCTAAAGCAGTAGCTAAAACAAATACTTTAAATGTTGAGCCAGTTTGTCTATTTTTTTGAACAGCTATATTAAATTGACTCTCCTTGAAATTTTCACCTCCAACCATAGCTTTTATAAAACCAGTTTTGGGCTCAACTGCTACTAAAGCCGCAGTTGGATCATCTTCTTCATATAAATTCTCCTTTATAGCATTCTCAGCTAATATCTGTAGATTTGGATCAACGGTAGTATAGACCTTAAAACCACCACTGAATGTTTTATCTACTCCGTATTTTTCTATCAGTTCTTGTTTTACATATTCTGTAAAAAATAATGCAAAATCCTTTTCGCGACGTTTTTGAGAAATAACAATAAGAGGTTTCTTCTTTGTTCTTTCAAATTGAGTCTTGTTTATATAATTAAGTTCATGCATCTTACTAAGAACATTGTTTCTTCTTTCCAAAGCTTCTCTGTAATGTATGTAAGGTGAATATCCACCTGGATTTTTTGTTACTCCAGCTAAAAAGGCAGACTCATTTAAATTCAGCTCTTTAGCACTTTTTCCAAAATAGTTTTTAGCTGCAGCTTCAATACCATAAGAACCTTCACCATAATAGATAGTATTTAAATAAAGTTCTAATATTTTATCTTTCGCATATCTTTGCTCAAGCTGGTAAGCCAGGTATGCTTCCTTCACCTTTCTCCATAAGGTTACCTCAGGTGAAATATAAGAGCATCTTATATACTGTTGAGTAATTGTGCTACCACCTTCAACTATTTTTCCCTGTGTAAGATTTACTATAAAAGCTCTTATAATAGCTTTTATATCAAATCCTTGATGTTCATAAAATCTCTCATCCTCCCTTGCAATAGTAGCATCGATCATGTATTGAGAAATTTCACCTAATGGTACTACTTTTCTATCTTTTTCAGCGTGAAGATAAGTTAAAAGTGACCCATCTAAAGCATATATCTCAGTAGTCAGTGGTTGCTCCCGTGGTGTTAATTCACTTATATCTGGTAGTTCAGCACCAATTTTAGCTATTATAAATATTGGAAAAATTACCGAAATCATAAAAAATATAGAAGCAACAATTAAAAGAAACCCAAGTATTTTTATAATTTTTGCTCTTTTTTTTCTTGTTTTTTTATTTTTACTTCTCGCTATAGACAAAATCCTTCTCCCAATTTTTCTTTTAAAAAATCTCCTTAGTATTTTTAATAATAAGAATTAAAAAAATTATAACTTATACAGTAATAATTTTGTAGGTATTTGCAATAAGGGATTATATTAGATT
>JGI24025J20009_10003236_pt1 | contig 11196 bp, 7 predicted proteins | sample Cruoilmetagenom3_FD_20009 | JGI IMG/M metagenome (IMG submission 20009) | reverse complement strand
AAGTCATCCAGCGCTTCACGAAGTAATGCGGCATAGTCGTTCCCGCTCGAACAAAGATAGGATAGCAGCGCGACGTCCTCCTCCAGCAAATCTAAACACCCAAGCTTGCCCGCCTCTTCCCAATCCCCGACACTCAAGGCGCGCATAAGGGGGACCGGTAGAAAACTTTTAGGCAGAACCCCTTCGAGCTTCTCACTCGGGATTATTGCGGAAGGTCCGGCGCTCACCGCTTTGAAAATTGATCTACGCGTTCGTGGAGTCGGAATAACGGTAACTTGCGTGTCCCGAGCACCTAAATACGGCGTTGGATGGCCAGTCAAAATGGAACCTGAAAGCACCCGTTTGGCACCTTCCTTCAATTCATTCGAAAGCAACTCCTCCAGATTGGCGCCATTGACCGTGCGAATCAGGCGGGGATTTTTAACCATTGACCCGCCGAGCGATACAATTCTGTCTGCCGAAACTTTACCTTCCCTGAACAGGTGACCAATCGCGATGACATCCTGATAACCAATTTGCCAGATGGCCTGCCCTGCCAGCCCAAGCTTATCTAAATGAGTGCCCGCCAGTCCCGCCGGATGTTTGCCTCTAAATGTAGCAAACCGAATTTCATCACTATTGTCTGACGATAATTCTAGCCCCGGCGCCTGACAAACAGTGACGTTCGCACCCGACAAACTGACGAGAACTTCCAGCCCTTTGGAAAGGTCGGTTCGGGCAGATGCGATCACAATCGTTGGGTCAGCTGCCAGTGGATTCGTGTCGATGGCCGTTACCAGTATTGACTCGACCTCCGCGTCGGGGTCGGGGATACTGCCGAACGGACGGGTCCGGAGCGCCGTCCACAAACCGGTTTCCTGTAGCAATTCACGCGGTTTTTTACCAAGGTCAAACGATACGGCGGAGTCGCCACATTGCGAGATGACGATGTTATCCAGTCCGCGCCGACTGCCGCGGTTGATTGCCGATACGGTGCCCGAAATTGGTGAAGTGAATTGTATTGCAGGTCGGTTGCGATCGCGAAACAGTGCCTGACCGGCAGAAACTGCACTGCCGGATTCAACAAGCATTTCGGGACGAACACCACGAAAATCTGCACCGCTTAAAGCCACGCTCGTCACATTCGATCCATCTTCAATAGTCTGCACGGGCGCGCCATCAATCGGGACATCCACGCCGCCTCGTATTGAATATTTCATAGTGTGAACCGCCCCGCTCAATTCATTTTTTGTTGGCGCCATCACTGGCCGCCGCAAAGTCAAGTAATCAGTGGTTAACCTGCACTGTATTTAAATCTGGCAACATGACACAAATCAATGTTGGATTTATAGAATTCAGGTTATCATCCATCTGTTTATGCCAACTGGAGATTGAAACCATGAAATTATTTTTAAAAGTTGCCGTTATGCTGGTTATTCCCGTTGTTCTGGGCGTTTCTAATGTAGCATCCGCGCAGTCCACCAGCAATTTGCCATCAAAAGTCGAAGCATGGCTAGCCTCGCCACATGCGGATTCCTCGTCCGAGGCGTTTCGACACTGGGACGAAGACGGTGAAATTCCGACAGCCTGCGCGGCCTGCCATTCGTCCACAGGTTTCATGGACTACATCGGTGCCGATGGAAGTGCTGCGGGTCAGGTTGATATGGCTGCGGCCCCACGTACGGTTGTCGAATGTGCCGCTTGTCACTCCGCTACAGCCAGCACAATGGACAGCGCAAGGTTCCCTTCCGGTATGGTAATTGCCAACCTTGGGAGTTCGGCTACATGTAGCACCTGTCATCAGGGGCGCGCGTCAAGCAACTCGGTAAACGCCAAGACGGCGGGCCTCGAGGAAGACACTCCAAATACAGAGCTTGGTTTTATCAACGTGCATTACAGGGTCGCGGCGGCAACACTATTTGGGACCGAAGCAAAAGGGGGCTATGAATATGCAGGCAACGTTTACGATGGAAAATTTGTACATGTTCCGGGCTTGGATTCCTGCACAACCTGCCACAATCCGCACAGTTTGAAAGTAGCGCCGGAGAACTGTGTTAGCTGCCACAAAGTTGACATTCTAGCAGCCATCCGAACATCGACAATAGACTTTGATGGCAACGGCAATACGACCGAAGGTGTCGCCGCCGAGATCAACACGCTACATGCCGCGTTAGAGAAGGCTATACAGGCTTACGCAAACGAAGTCGTCGACAAGCCGATTATATATGCGCCCGGCGTATACCCGTACTTCTTCAACGATGACAATGCGAATGGTGTCGGAGAGCCCGACGAAACCATTTACCCTAACAGCTACAAAAGTTGGACACCGCGCTTGTTGAAAGCGGCCTATAACTATCAGTTTGTGGCTGGTGACCCCGGTGCTTACGCGCATAATCCGCGCTATACGATTCAAATATTGATAGACAGCATCGCGGATCTCGCGACCAAAGTGGCACTTGATATGCCGCAGACGGTTCGGCCTTAACGCCAGTTCACAGGCCTAAGTAAATGATGCGGCGACTTTAAGTCATCGCATCATTTGCATTTTGTCGGACATATACGTTTCCAGTTCTGCAACTGCGATTTGCTCTTGATGCAGACCAAGCCGCGTACGTCGCCAAAGGACGTCGTCGGCGGTACGTGCGAACTCGTGTTCCATTAGCCAGTCGATTTCAGTTGCATAAATTCCAACACCAAAGTTTTGCCCCAATGCAGCGAGACTGTCAGTTCCCGCGAGCATAATTCTGGCATCCGTCCCGTAGGTCTTTATCAGCCTTCTAGCCAGATCTTGACCTAGAAACGGAAAATCGGCCTCCAGCCCCGCAATCAAGCTATTCACACCGTCGACCGGAAAATTGCCGCCGGGCAAAGGGGTCTCGGCGGTCCATTCCCCGGGTAGCTCAGGTAAGAACTGTTCTAGCTTGGCAATCGCAGACTCGGCCAACCGGCGATAGGTGGTTATCTTCCCGCCAAATACATTCAGGACCGGCGCACCACCCTGCTCATCCAGTGATAGCACATAATCGCGCGTGGCCTCCGACGCCAATTTGGCACCGTCGTCGTATAGCGGGCGTACGCCGGAATACCGCCAGACCACGTCCTCCGGTGTCACTGGCTTATCGAAATACTCGGAGGCAAAGGCGCAAAGATAGTCGACTTCGGCATCCGAGCAAACCGCTTCACCAATTGCCCCTTCATGTTCTTGATCAGTGGTGCCGATCAGGGTGAATTCGCCCTCGTAAGGTATTGCGAAAACGATACGTCCGTCGGCGCCTTGAAAGAAATACGCGCGGTCATGCGCGAACAGCTTTTTGGTGACGATGTGACTGCCCCGCACAAGGCGAATTTTTTCGTGTGATGTTATGCTCAGCGTATTTTGAACCACGTCGCTAACCCAGGGACCGGCCGCATTTACAAGAACCCGCGCTTGTATGATTTCGGTTTCGCCAGACAACTTGTCGAGAAGTTCGACGTCCCAGATGCCGTCAACTCGCGTGGCTGAAACGACTTTGGTCTGCACTAGAATACGGGCACCACGCTCTTGCGCATCGCGTGCATTCAACACAACCAAACGGGAGTCCTGCACCCAGCAGTCAGAATACTCAAATGCCTTTCGGAACTTTTTCTTGAGCGGCGTGCCCAAAGCATCGTTGGCAAGGTTAAGCGTTTTGGTAGCCGGCAAAATTTTGCGACCACCCAAGTGGTCATAGATAAAAAGGCCGGTCCGCAGAAGCCACGCCGGACGCATGCCTTTGTGATACGGCAAGACGAACCGCATGGGCCAACTGATATGGGGCATCGCACGCAAAAGGACTTCACGCTCGATCAAAGCCTCGCGGACCAAGCGGAACTTGTAGTATTCCAGATACCGCAACCCGCCGTGGAACAATTTTGTCGAAGCTGACGACGTCGCCGAGGCAAGATCATTCATTTCTGCCAAAGCTACCGACAAACCACGACCGGCTGCATCTCGGGCGATTCCACAGCCATTCACCCCGCCACCAATGACAAAGATGTCGAAAACGTCGTTCGAACCGGAATTTGGCGCCACAATTAATTCCTTCAAATAATCGAGCTTAAAATGTTAACCACGGCAAAATGTGGAAACCAGCTGCTTCGGAAAACTAATTTAACGTAATAGCGCACTTGTGCAGCGGGCAACACCAATACTATGTTTTCTGTCAGCTATTTTGGGAACCAACACATGACCACCGATTTCAAAAAGACCAGATCTATGTTTCACCTGCCCGAAGGGATGATCTACCTTGATGGCAACTCGCTAGGGCCCCAACCCCTTGCCGCCACGAAACGGGTTGCTGACGTATTGGACAATGAGTGGGGAGAGATGCTGATCGGCGGCTGGAACAAGGCCGGTTGGATGCAACAACCCAGCCGTGTCGGCAACAGAATTGCGCGTCTGATCGGCGCGGAGAGTGACAGTGTGGTTGTGGGTGACACGTTGTCGATCAAAGTCTATCAGGCAGTAGCCTCGGCGCTGGAACTGCACCCTGACCGTAAGGTAATCCTGTCCGATAGCGGAAACTTCCCAACCGATTTGTATATGACCGACGGGCTTATTAGTTCGCTGAACGCAGGTCACGAATTGCGAGTGGTCGCCCCCGAGGAGGTTGAAGCAGCAATTGACGACACCGTCGCGGTTCTATTGTTAACTGAAGTCGATTATCGCACCGGCCGCAAACACGACATGAAACTCCTGACGAAAAAGGCTCATGATTTTGGTGTCGTCACAATTTGGGATTTGGCCCATTCGGCAGGCGCACTGCCGGTCGACCTTTCCGGCTGTAATGTAGATTTCGCGATTGGCTGCACATACAAGTATCTTAATGGAGGCCCGGGTGCGCCAGCGTTTATTTACGTGGCTCCCAGACTTGCAGACAAAGTGCGCCCTGCCCTTTCCGGCTGGCTTGGTCACGAGTCCCCGTTCGCCTTTGATCTGGATTACAAGGCTGGGTCAGGCGTCGAGCGGATGCGGGTAGGTACACCGCCTGTCATCGCGCTTGCCGCGCTCGAGACAGCGCTTGATGTCTGGGACATGGTGGATATTTACGACGTCCGCGCCAAATCAATTGAGCTGTGTGATTTGTTTATTCGCGAGGTCGAAACCCGTTGTCCGCAGCTAACACTCGATACCCCGCGAGACGGGGCACAACGTGGCTCTCAGGTTTCGTTTCGTTTCTCCGAAGGCTATGCGGCGATGCAGGCATTGATTTCGCGCGGAGTGATCGGAGATTTTCGCGCGCCCGACACGATGCGCTTTGGCTTTACGCCGCTTTATATCAACGAGGACGACGTGCTCGCGGCTGTCGATATTCTGGAGAACATAATGACAAATGCCCTTTGGGATACCGATGCGTTCAAAACAAAGTCGGCTGTGACCTGACCGTATTTCAATCCACCACGATTTACATGTCGTTGAACCTGCCCTAGACGTCATCAGATGAAAAACGCGAACTACGATGTGATAATTATCGGCGCCGGAGCGGCCGGCTTAATGTGTGCGCTAACGGCGGGTCAACGCGGGCGATCGGTTCTGCTACTGGATCACGCGGAAAAGGCCGGTAAGAAAATTCTGATTTCCGGTGGCGGGCGCTGCAACTTCACCAATACCGATACGCGACCGGACAGGTATTTATCCAGCAACAAACACTTCGCGAAATCTGCACTTAGCCGATATACGCCCTCCGATTTTCTCGAGATGGTGAATAAGCACGGAATTGCATGGCATGAAAAAACTTTAGGACAATTGTTTTGCGACGGGTCCGCCAAAGAAATACTGGCGATGCTTCTAACCGAATGCGGGCTCGGCGACGTCGAAATTGTGCTCGGGCAAACGGTTGACGCAATCCGCTTCACCGAAGGGCAGTATATACTTAAAACTAATGGGCAAACCGCCCGTGCACCATCGCTGGTTATCGCAACAGGTAGCCCTTCTATTCCCAAGATGGGTGCCAGTGGTTTTGCGTACGAGATAGCACGACAATTCGGCTTGAAGGTTGTTGAGCCAACACCTGCACTAGTCCCCTTTACCCTAAGCACCGAAGAACAAATGTTCCGCGCCCTTTCCGGCGTCTCAACCGAAATCATCGTGCGCTGCGGAAAAACCGAATTTCGCGAAGCGGCATTGTTTACGCACAAAGGCCTGTCAGGTCCGGCAATACTGCAGATTTCCTCGTACTGGAAACCGGGTCAAACGATCCACATCAACTTCCTGCCCGACTTATCCAGCGGTTGGCTTTTGGAGGCGAAACGCGAACGCCCCAAATCCCATTTTCGCGCGGTTCTTGGCCAACACCTTCCCGACCGGCTCGCTCAGGCTTTGGCAGAACGTATAAATCTGGGTGGCGAACTCGCAAACAGGCCGGACCGCCAGTTGACCGAGGTCGAAAGCAGGCTGTTCAACTGGTCGTTTAGACCTACCGGCACAGAAGGTTTCGCCAAGGCCGAAGTCACTTTGGGCGGCATCGATACCAACGAATTGTCTTCGAAGAATATGGAAGCCAAACGCCAGCCCGGGCTTTATGCCATAGGCGAGGCCGTAGACGTTACCGGCTGGCTTGGTGGATACAATTTCCAGTGGGCCTGGGCGAGCGGATGGGCAGCAGGCCAGACTGTTTAGGGCTGATAGTTTTCACGTTTAAACGGTATCTCCGAGACCTCGCATTCCAGCTCACGCGCATACTGGTGCCCCGCATAAACCGCCATCGCGATTGTACCTGGCGCGAGACAGTCAGCAATACTGGTAACCGACTCGACCCCGAAATCCAGCCATTCGTCGCGACGTATATTCAGCCCGGATTGAAGGTCGCTCAATGGGATACGTGTAGTCACCGGAATAACAGTATCCGCCGATATCGTGCGAGTTGTGCCTGTGTAAACGCAAGAAAGGGATACCTCGCCTTCACCAATTTTCGTCAACGTATGCGTGCAAATAACCTCCACCCCTTTTTCCAGTAACCCTTTCTGAATCCGGTGCTGCTCCATCGTATAGTTGGACCACTCCGACACCATTGTGGACGGCGTAACCAGTGTCACCTCATGTCCTTGATCGCGCAGTCTTTCAGCTATGACACTGCCCATATAATAGTGCTCGTCGTCAAAAATGACGACTTTGCCCAGCACCAGACCGCCACCAAGAATGTGATCAGCCGAAACGAGCTTTGTACGAGACGTTTCAGTTAACGGATGAATTATCGAGCGCCCCAGACCGTCAGACCGCCACGTCGCGCCGGTCGCCAACACCACGTGATCTGCCCCAAATTCCAGAACTTCGTCAGCAGAAAGGCGACTGTTGATAAAGCTCTCGACGTTGGCCTTCTGGCCTAACATATAAGTTCGATGATCGCCGACCCGCTTCCATTCACCCAACCCCGGCATACGGGATTCGAGGATCACCCGTCCGCCAAGCTCGTCGGATGCTTCAGACAACGTGACGTCGTATCCCCGGTTGGACAACGCGAGCGATGCCTCCAGTCCTGCTGGTCCACCACCGACTACCAGTACCGAACTAGTTGAAGTTCGCGGTGGAATTATCTCGGGATGCCAACCTTTGCGGAATTCTTCTCCCATGGTGGGATTCTGGGTGCAGCGGAAAGGTGTCGCTGTAAAGTCGCCCATCACGCACATGTTGCAGCCGATGCACTCGCGAATTTCATCTTCGCGCCCCTCGGCGATTTTATTTGGCAAAAACGGGTCAGCGATCGACGGGCGCGCCGCGCCGATCAAGTCCAGAACCCCACGTTTTATTTGTGAAACCATTGTATCCGGCGAGGTAAACCGTCCGACCCCGACGACCGGCTTATTCGTCGTCTGCTTTACAAATTTAACGTACTCCTCCTGCGACGCCTCGGGTCCAAACCTAGAGGGCAGAGAGTCATTTTCCCAACCGGCGATGTTGACATCCCAAAGGTCTGGCACGTCCGCCAGCATCTCGACTATTTCTTTGCCTTCAACGGCCCAACGCATTCCGTCTGCGCCCATCAGCTCGTCAACAGCAAAACGGAAAGCCACGGCGCAAGTGTCCCCTACCGCATCCTTGGTATCCTCCAGAATTTCCCGAATAAGACGGACACGGTTTTCCAGACTTCCGCCGTACTCGTCAGTGCGTTTGTTATAACGCGACAAAAGATAGTGCATGAGCAAGGTCATATTATGCCCGGCATAAACATAAACCAAATCATACCCCGCCCTCTTCGCCCTGAGCGCGGCATCGCGATGCCAGCGACGCAAGTCGCGGATATCTTGTTTGTCCATCCCGCGCGCTTGAAGCGGGTGCTTATAAATCGTCGCCATATCACTAGGAGCCATCGGTGGCATCCGCGAGAAATAATTGCCGACATTCGCGCCGTTATGCACAAGCTGGATTCCCGCCAGCCCGCCGTTCTCATGAACGGCTTGGGTCATACGCGCGTGGGTCGGGATATCACTGTCATCCCAAAGACGCATCAGGGCGCCCGGCGAGAGATCGCTGGTCGGATGGATTTCGCATTCTTCGGTGCATACGACACCCCAACCACCGGCGGCTTTCATCCCGCGCATCGCTGCCATACCTTGAGGAAACCGATGCCCCATGCCGTTGCAATGCGGCACTTGATAGAACCGGTTCTTGGTTGTAATTGGTCCGATTTTCACCGGTTCAAACAGGACATCGTATCTTGAATCGCGGGGCATTTTTTAGGCTCCTTGCAGCATATCCAATTGATTGTCTGGCAATTTTGGACAGGCTGCAAGGGGGTAGAACTGTTGGTGGTTCCGGTTAATGCGTAGCCGGAGTTACCATCGCTTCGATCGTGTCGTGAATAGTAATCGTACCAATTACAGCATTACTTGAATCAACAACGTTTGCCGACATCGCGCTCGCATTTGTCAACTTCTTCGCGGCCTCTTCCAGCATTGAACCACTCGGGATCGTCACAGCATCTGCAATGACCTTCTCGGGCTTCATGATTGTATCAACCTTGATAACGCGGCCTCGGTTCACTTCTTTCACGAAATCCGAGATGTATTCGTCAGCCGGATTAAGAACAATTTCCTGCCCCGTCCCCTGCTGGATTACCGCGCCATCTCGTAAGATCGCAATGCGGTCGCCAAGGCGCAACGCCTCGTCGAGATCGTGAGTGATGAACACAACGGTTTTTTGCAGCTCCTGTTGAATATCCAAAAGAACCGCCTGCATATCGGTCCGGATCAGCGGGTCGAGCGCAGAAAATGCCTCGTCCATCAACAGGATATCGGCGTCGTTAGTTAACGCCCGCGCCAAGCCGACACGTTGCTGCATTCCGCCAGATAACTGATTTGGATAGTGGTCTTCAAATCCGTCCAACCCGACACGATCAATCCAGCGCTTGGCACGTTCCGTCGCCTCAGCTTCAGCTACCCCCTGTAGCTCCAGACCATATGTCGTGTTCTTCAAAACAGTCCGATGCGGCAACAGTGCAAACTTCTGAAAAACCATTGCCGTTTTATTGCGGCGAAATTCCAAAAGTTCTGAATCAGACATTTTGCACACATCTGTATCTTCATACAAAACTTCGCCCGAAGTTGGTTCGATCAAACGGTTGATATGGCGGATCAGCGTCGATTTACCCGATCCTGACAACCCCATCACCACCTGAATCTGACCGGCTGGCATCGAGATATTAATGTCGTTCAACCCCAATACGTGTCCGTGTTTTTCATTCAGCTCGGTTTTGGACATTCCGCCGCGAACAGCTTCGACATAGTCCTTACCCCTTGGTCCGAAAATCTTATAGAGATTTCGAACTTCAATTCCTTGACTAGCCATGGATCACCTCCGAATGCTTTTGTAGGCGTTTGCCGAATTTCTGACTTACGCGATCAAAGACGATGGCGATGGCAACAATAGCCAGACCGTTCATCATACCAAGGGCAAGGTACTGGTTGTTAACCGCTTTAAGAACTTCTTGTCCAAGGCCGTGCACACCGATTAGGGCGGCAACAACAACCATGGCAAGTGCCATCATGATGGTCTGGTTCACACCAGCAAAGATATTTGGCAGGGCCAGCGGCATCTGCACTGTCCAGAGTTTTTGCCGTGGCGAAGCGCCAAATGCATCCGCAGCTTCCAGCACGTCTTTATCAACCAGCCGAATGCCAAGATTGGTCAGTCGAACAACTGGTGGAATAGCGTAAATGCAAACCGCGATCAGACCGGGAACCTTGCCAATGCCAAGCAGCATTAGAATAGGGATAAGATAAACAAAGCTCGGGATCGTTTGCATGATGTCTAGTATGGGCGTGATAACCGACTGGGTGCGATCGGATTTTGACATCAATATGCCAAGTGGAATTCCGATAATAATGCAAAGCATGGTGGCCACCGAAATCAGCGCCAGTGTGAACATGGTGTCTTCCCACATGCCTAGATACCCGACCACCAGAAGGGTGAAAATTGTGCCAAAAACTAGTCCCCAACTGCGGCTGCCTGCCCAGACAAGACCACTTAGAATTAGTATCATCAAAGGCCATGGCGTTGCCACAATCAGACGTTCGAACCAGCCAAGGAACTTTAAGAGCGGGAAAAAGAAGTTCTCGATGCTTTCGCCATATTCGCGCGTAAACAATCTGAACGCTTCATCAATGCCCTTTTTAAAATCGCGCAAATCTGCCCGACCCATTTCCGGAAATTCCGTGAGAATACCCATGCCTTATTGTTCCCTCTCTAGTCATACCTTAACAAAAAGCCCGCCAACATCATGCTGGCGGGCTTTATTTTGTTTATTGCGATATCAAATTAAAGCGCTGCTTTAACTTTTGCTGCAACATCTTCTGAAACCCATGTGGTCCAAAGGTCTTCATATTCGATAAGGAACTCGATTGCGGCGTCTTCACCGGCTGCTTGTTCGTCAGCCATGAAAACCAGCATTGCGCCCATTACGTCACCCGGGAAAACACGTGCAGCAAGGTAGTCATTGATTTCGCCACCGGACTGCATGAATTCGTCCGTCACAATTGTGAACACTTCGGACTGAATCCACGAAGTCTGTTGCGGATCGGTACACTCTTCTTGCGAAATACAAGTATCCCAATGTTCGTTACCGGCATACTCTACGCCCCAAGGAACAGCTTGCATGTTGTATTTGCCGATGATCGAAGTTGGGGACCAGTAGTAACCAAGCCAGTTTTCTTCACGCTCGTTCGCTTTGGCGATCGAACCGTCAAGACCAGCAGCCGCTCCTG
>JGI24025J20009_10003235_pt1 | contig 11198 bp, 10 predicted proteins | sample Cruoilmetagenom3_FD_20009 | JGI IMG/M metagenome (IMG submission 20009) | reverse complement strand
ATTGCTAAAGAGCAATTCTATTTAACAGGGTGAACACAGATATTCACAGATTATATAAAAGTCTTCAAGACTATGAGCGTTCACCTTTTGGGTGAAAAAGGATTTTGATTTTAACTTTTGTCCATACGGCCCTACGGCTCGTATGAGATGCTGTGCATAAGTTCTTTATTGACCTATCTTGTCCATACGGATCTTGAGATGGTAATCTTGTCCATACGGATCTTGAGATGGTAATCTCGTGGTTTCTCAACGCATATTTTGGGATAATATTAAACTACACAACAGAAAAAACATTCTACACTATATTCCAAGTGGGCATGTCTCGCAGAGTGGTTCTTTCTTTTTGCAATTTTCCTTTCCCACCTTCACAAGCAGGGCATGAAATTCGTTATAAACTTGTACATCTCTCTCTATTCTTTCCTCAAATATCTTCTGAATCTCCTCATAAGTAGCACTTTCACCAAAGATATTATGTCTCACCCCTATCCTTTTGGTGTATGCATCAACAACAAATACGGGCTTTGAAAGTGCATACAGGAGTATTGAATCGCAGGTCTCCCTTCCAATACCGGGTATCGACAGAAGTTCCCTACGCAGACAATCAAATTCTGCCCTTTTCATCTCTTCCACGCTTCCGTTGTATGTGTCTATGAAGAACGAAAGAAAATTCTTGAGCCTCTTTGCCTTCAGTCTATAAAACCCCGATGGTCGCACGAGGGAGGCGAGCCTGTCAGTTTCCATGTTTAGAAGTACAGATGGCTCGAGGTAAGGCTTCAAGTTTAAAATTGCCTTTTCAACATTCTTCCAGCTTGTATTTTGTGTAAGTATTGCCCCCACCATAACCTCAAATGGACTGTCTCCGGGCCACCAGTTCTGTGGACCATAGTGAGAGTGGAGAATGTTATAAATGTCTTTCAAGTTGTCATTAGGCATTGGGCAATCGTCAATAGTAATTCGTCAATCGTAAATAGTCAATCGTCAATTTTCAATCTTCAATCTTCAATAGTCAATCTTCAATCTTCAATTATCCCCTATCCCTCTCGCCAGGTAGATATTATAGTCTCGAGCTGTTCAATGGCGAGCCATTTTTTCTCCCCGGGGGTGAAGACATACACATCAATGAAATAGAAGGCACTTTCTGTGGAGAAGATATATGTTCTGAATGGTCCTCCCATAACAAGTTCGTCATTTTTCCATATACCATCAAGTTTCTGTGCATTCATATTGTGGAAGTCCACATTGAACATTCGGCTTCTCTGCCTGTTCACCATATCTCCATCGTGAAGGACAGAACAGATGCTATCTCTCAAATCGCATGCCTCCTTGTAGGTGAGTAGCACCCTCGGTGAATATTCCCAGCACACGGTGATAAACCTATCGGGATAGTGCCGTAATATCTTTATAAGCCTTTTACCTCCGTGTTCCTCCACCATCCAGCCCGGCGGAATGTTGAAGGTAAAGTTGTAAGACAGAAGAAGTCTATCTGCAATTTCCTCCTGGTAGCCATCCTTGTAAAGCACATCCTTAACACGGTTTTTTACAGACTGATAAAAGTATGAGAATATCGCATCACTCTTCTCTCCCAATACTTTCTTCAGTTCATCCATATCTCTCGCAGTCACGATACAGACAGATTGTCCCTTTGCGAATATGTCTTCGTCTCCAAAAACGAAATTCTTCCCGGCTCCCGCTTTTCTCCTGGCAGACGGCGCAAGAATAGAATCTATAAGTGGATTATCGATCACACCCACTACGAGTACGTTCCTTCTCCTGTTATACATCGTAAATTTGGATGGAGATTTCGGTATTAATGTAAATATCTTCTCCCTCGTGGGAGTGAATATCTCACGCTCCAATATAGAAGATAGCTCATCTCCAACCATCTCGTATGTCTCATCGTCTGCAAATACTATTATTTCTGTTTGGTCACCACCCGCCACATCCAATTTGGGAATACAACTCAAGGTGAACAGCAAAAGGCAAAAAGTGCCAAGCAACCTCGATACCAATTTCATCCAAGCCTCCTTATTGAATAGATGAGTTTTCGTACCTCGTTTCTGGGTATTACCCCTTTATCTTTCTCGAGCCTGAAAAAATGCAGATAGATATTACCCATACACACACTTGAACTCGTAGATCTATAAGGGGACATAAGTTCTATTATATCGGCAAGGATGTCCCTCGTGGTTGATATACCGAGGAGAACAAACCCATGATTTAAAAGAATTTCTCTCTTCGCAATATGTAGCATCTCGGGACGTTTCAGGTATCTCTTGTACAGAGAATATCCCATCCTCACAAGTGAAACAACCTCCTCTGGAGATGCACTCACTCTATAGAAGTCCTCCAAACTACAATATATATGCCTGAGAAAATGTTTTGGGATAGATGATTTTGTAACTTTCTCGACCTCTCCCAATTTTTTGACGCTCTGGGTACGCATACCCTCATCAAAGTCTCGGAAATTACCTATCACCTCCCTTATAACAGATTTCATCATGGGATATACCTCTTCCCTGCTCTCAAATATCTCTCTGGGAACCTCTATATTCATAATATCCAGTTTTGTGTTCCCCACATTTCTCGTTGGTTGGACGGTCTTCACACTGAAATTATATCTATTATGAAGGCCGTGGAGTATATCCTTGATCTCCCCCTTCTTGTGAACGATGATCAACTTGAACGATACGGCCTCTTTCGTGAGGGTGGGAGAGATAAAAACCTGGGGCATACCAGATATGGAAATTTCCTTTAAAAGATGAGGAATTATCACCCTTGCATACTGTTCGATACCTCCCATGCTTTCAAGGAATAGCGAGCGCCTTATCATTCTACCGCTTATCACATCTCTAAGAGCCCTTTCCAACTTCACCCTGTTTTTTTTATCTTTAAGTTCCACCCTGTATTTTGCTATCCCATCATATGTGATAAATTCATGACTATATACGATAGCACATCCGGGAAATATATCCTCTATGGTTTTGAGACAGTCTGTTAATGAAAGGTCCCTTAAAAAACCCGCAATGGATATGCCGGTAAATGGACCCTCCTTTGTACTAAATGTATCAACACTCACCTGTGGCATTCCCCCCGAGTCTCTCACCTTCTTTTTTATCCTGTAGTTCGCAAATATCTGTTTCGCGAGGTGTGTCGGGCTTCTCTTCTCAAGGTAGTTCTCTGTCCTGCCGGCAAAGAATTTCAGAGCCTCCTCCTCGATTTCTCCCTCTATCGCACTTCCCGTCTGTTCTCTCATGCATTGCAGGGTCTCCTCAAGCTTGGGCAATTTTTCGAGCTCCTTCAGTAAGACCATTTGTTTAGCAGCTATTTTACTCTCCGCTATCAATCTCAAGGTCCTCTTTATAGACCCTTTATTTCTTTTAAATTTTTGAAGCATCTCCGCAGAAACCACCTCCACCCCCAGGAGTAATATAAAGAGTTTCTTAGAACCATAGTTCGAAGTGAAACCGCGAATATAACAGAGGTTCCAATCCATGTTGTGAACCACACTTACCACGGTTTCGAGAATACCCGGCCAATCAACACCCAGAATACCAAAAGGATAAATACCGGGAAAGGTCTTTATTTCCTCTCGCGGTATATGTAGAATAAGGTTTTTCCCGTCCTTTTCGTGCCGCCAGGCATCAAAAAGATACGCGATAATTCCATCTTCTTTCTCTGGAGATATGTATAGATCGCCCCGCATATCGGTAAAATCTCAAATGATTTGTCCCTTTAAAATCACCATACTAATCTATTATAACCCAAAAATCCAAAAATTGCAAGTTTTTTATTTCCCGTTCTCGAACTTTACTTCATTCCTTCATTCCCGATTTCATATGGCTCTCTATTATCTGCCGTTGGAAGAAGAAAAAGAGTATAACGACGGGAAGAATGACGAAGGTGGATGCGGCAGAAAGCAGTGTGTAGTTTGTTGATTGCTCTTGTATAAAATATGCGAGACCAACTTGAACGGGTCTTATCGCATCACGATTTGTCATAACAAGCGGCCATATAAAGGAGTTCCAGGAAGCAAGGAGGGAGAATATCGATATTGTAACAAGTGCTGGTTTGGACAGGGGCATTGCCACCCTCCATAGAAATCCCAAATCCGAGCATCCATCCACGGTGGCCGCGTCGTAGAGCGCCTTTGGTATATTCCTGAAGTGCTGTCTCAATAGAAATATCGAGAAGACACTCACCAGCCACGGGACGATAAGGGCATAATATGTATCTATCCAGCCAAATGAGGCAAGTATGAGATAACCGGGAACTATATATACGGGCATCGGGACCATCATCATCCCGAGGAATAGAGTGAATATCGTCTCCCTTCCCTTGAACTCCATCCTGGCAAAGGCGTATGCTGCGAGGGACGAAGTAACTATAACGCCAAAAAGCGCCGACAGGGCTATAAATATGGTATTCAAGAAATACCTGGCAAAGGGAGCGGCTCTCCATGCGTCGGCATAGTTTTCGGGTCTTGGATGTGCGGGGACCCAGGTGGGGGGGAATTGGACCGCCTCAACCGGTGTCTTGAGAGATGTCGCTATCATCCAGTAGAACGGAACCAGGGCAATAATTGTCCCCAGAAATAAAACTATATATATATAAGTCTTCTTCATCTTACCAGCTCACTCATAATAAACCCTTCTCTCAACCATCCTCCTCTGAATCACCGTGAGAGACAATATTACAATGAATAATATCATAGAGAGTGCACTCGCATATCCGTAACTTGAGTAGTTGAATGCCGCATCGTAAAGATAGTATACGAGTACATTTGTGGTTCCAAGTGGCCCCCCCGCCGGCGGTCCCGTCATAAGCCAAACCGGGGCAAAGACTTGAAAGGAGACTATGGTGGTCATAATGAGAACATAAAATGTGGTTGAGGAGAGAAGTGGCCATGTAATATTTCTAAAGACGGTAAACCTGCCTGCACCATCCACCTCTGCAGCTTCGTAGTAGTGTCGAGGTATATTTTGAAGTCCCGCAAGAAATATTATCATATTATAGCCTATACTTTTCCAGACCATCATAATTATTATTGAAAGAAGGGCTAATGATGGTCCAGCCAATGCATTCGGAAGATTCCTGCCCGACATTATCTCGAATATTCCCCTCCACTCAGATAGCCATCCCTGTGGAGGAATGCGGAGAATGGAAAGGATGTGATTGGCAAGTCCTATTCTCGGATGGTATATCCATTTCCATACCATGGATATGGCAACTATGGAGGTAACCACGGGAAGAAAATAAGTCGTTCTGTAGAAACCGAGCGCCCTTATTTTGGAGTTTAGAAGCAATGCAATGAGGAGGGAGAAAAGGATGGTGAGCGGAACGACGAATATAACATACCACATGGTGTTTGTAAGTGATTGCCAGAAGTATAAATCGCCGAACGCCCTGAGATAATTGCCCAATCCGACGAACTTCTCCGCCCCTCCCATACCCCACTTATAAAGGCTCACCCTCATCACATAGAGTATGGGAAGAAACCTGAAAACTGCAATTATTATAATGGCTGGAAGAAGATAGAGGAATGGTCTTATGAATAATTTCTTTTTATTCATATCCTTTTAGGACGCAGATTTACGCAGAAAAACAGGATGAAAAATTTAATTACGAAGGTCATATAAATTTTCTATGCGTAACATCGAATTTCCTTTTTCTTATTTTTGGTTCTATGTTGAAGAGTAAAAAAATATAAAAAATCTTGATAATCTGCGTTTACCCCGTTAAATAGAACCGTTTTAAGAACACTCTGATATTTATCATTATATTATTTAACGGGGTCAATCTGCGTCCAATTTCCCTTGAACATGAGGGAAATTCGGGTCAGGTAAATATTCTCCCTCGAGGAGCATAAATGTTTCGTGTTTGTATCCGGCAATTTTCCTCGTGAGAGGGTCTATTCCGAGTGTAAATCTTCCAACAGAGGAGAGGTTGGGGTAAAGTCTGACTATGAGGGTATGTGTGACGGGGTCTTCGTAAGGGACGCGAAGTGCCCGCCCGAGATAACCACCAATTATTATATCTATTCCCTCAACCTCCCTGGCGAGTTTTTTGTCTTGTTCGAATCCTATAGATGTTCGGGATTCATAAATGTCGCCCGTGTTGGAGAAACCCCCCCGAGTATATCATTCGTGTGATAAATTACGATCTTCTGCAAAAGAGAAAATATTGCAAGTAGTATAAGCACAATCACTCCTTTTGCATTATTATTAGATATTTAAACCCTCTCAAATAGAAATTGTACCTTCTTGCCCTTTCATGCCAGATAGGTGTGTTGGATGTCTGATTATGTCGTGTTACACAAATAATATCAACGGGCTTAAAGTATTTTTCAAGAATAGAATAGAGTTTAAACCCTACAGGTACTAACTTTTTCTTCTTTGCCTGGTCGGCGATAAGCCAGGCGATGTATTTTTGTGGTCTTAAAATCCTGTATATCTCTTTTGCTACCTTTTCAAGTTCTTCAAAAAATCTCACATTTTCACATGAAATATTACCAATATTACCCGGATGGTCATTGTATTTTATGTTATCTGAATAAGGAGAATCAATGAAAACAAAATCTGCAACTTCGTTATCTAATGGTAAACTTCTGGCATCTGCTTGTTGTATATCTGCTCTATGGGGAACTATATCATAACCCAGGACCTCTCGGTTTTCTTCCTTACAAACATCAATAGTAGTCCCACTTCCACACATAGGGTCAACTACTAAATCTCCCTCTTTTGTATATCTCTGAATCAAATTCCAGATAATGAATGCGGGTGTTACGCCACGATATTTATTATCGCCATGGGGTTTATCCCCATAATTTTGGGTTGGAAAGTCCCAGAGGGTTGTAGATTCTAGTATTAAATCTTCGTGTATCTTTCTGCTCATCATAATGTTTAACTATGATTGGGTATGATTCATAATTTCTTTAAGAACTCTAATTTCTTACGATTTACAATTGACATTACCTTTATCATTTCCTCGGCAAGTTCTATCAGTGATACCCCTTGATTTTCGTAAACCACAGTTTCTTTCGCGACGATTATTAAAATATACTCTAACCTTGTTTCATCCTTTTGCTTTGCTTTAATGTAGTCAGGATGGATATCGTTGATGTAAATTACCTTCTCGATTTCATCTCTATAACTATGTAGTCGTTTTTGTTCATTTTCAAAGGGTTTATAATAAACTGTTGGTAATGCAACATACTTCCCTTTTATAGAAGGCTTACTAATATCTGGTCTTATGATGGGGAGTTGAGGAAAACTATCATAATTAGTATCATTGTGTTTTGTGCCACTAGGAACTTTTCTGTTTTCGTCAATCTCTCCTGCAATATCTTCATTCCCGCGATCTGTTTTGGCGGGTGTACTAAAGGGACTATCTTCAAGTTGCAATTCTTTAAATACTTCTTTAAAAATCTGGCTAACTATGTTATCCATCTTTGCTCTTCTTTTTTCTTCTTCTTTACTCTGTAATTTCTTTACTTCTTCTGCTAAAGCTTTTTCTATAGTTTTAACTTTTTCTACAAAAGTAGGATAATATTTTTTATCGGGAACTATTCTATTTTTTGTAGTAGTTGGTTTTAGTAATTCATATTTAATAGAACCGAAAACCTGATTAGAATTCCAAGGGAAACAATCAAAATTACTATCAAGAGCAATATCATCAAGGATTTTTAGATTGCCACGCGTTTTAATTTGGACTCTTTTTTGACCAGAATCTTTTGGCCATAGATAAAGGTCGAAGAGAACAAAACCGTATCTTGTTCTTATTTGGGGAATCGGATAAGGAATTCCTTTCGAAATATCTTCAGGGTTAATATACTTCTCTTTTTTACCTTCTTCCAAGACAATCCTAATCTTTTGCTCTCTGATGTCGTCGCTGAATTTTCTTTGTAAGTGTTCATAAATACGATTAAATGTAATTTGTCTTATTATATTCCCGTCTATATTTGATATAATAACTTCCGTGCCATAAGAACCCTGCATTTTCTTATATTGTGCATCATAATCAGCCGCTTTAAATAGATTAGTTTCTTCATCTTTCTCTAATGTAAGTTTATGTAAATAGCTTTCGTTATCAAGTTTTGAAAGAATTTCGCATTTCCCTGCAAATTGGAAAAAACTCAACATTCCTATTGCTTTTTGTCCTCTTTGGTTTATCTTTTTAAGTTTATCTGAACTTGTTAGCTCTTGTGGCAACCTTTCCATTTTTTCAACATTCATTCCTCGCCCAAAGTCTTTAATACTAACACGCGGATATTTACCTGTTCGTGATTTTAGAACGACAACTATTAAACCATTATCTGCATTCGTTTCTGCATAGATATCTCTAGAGTTTTCAACATATTGCTCAATAGCATCCCGTGGATGTCCATAGATACTTGCGATATAACTAATGATCTGGCTTATATTACCATTTTTAACATTTAGAGGAATTTTTTTAGCCATAATTGTTATTTCAAAAATTCATTATTCTTTTTCCATTCTTGAAATTTATATTCGTCAAACACAAGACGTAAAAGATTATTTATATACGCAACCTTATGTCTTTTGCTATCTAAACTATTCCTTAAAATCTCCCTTTCTTCTGGAGTCGCTTCCTCAAAATATTTTAAAAGAGCTATTAACTCCTCAAATGTATCAATAAATTTATCTATTTTGCTAATATTCACTTTTTTATCATTCTTTCTATCCTTAGAATCTATAAAGCAGTCTAATCTTGTTATTAAATACAACGATTTTCTATATCTCTTAGATATTTTAGAATCTCTATTTAACCATCCCCAAACTGTTGCATTCGGAGCACCCACATATCTAGCAAATTCATTATAGTTATGTTTGAATTTGCTGTTAGTTAACCACTTTTTGAGTTGCTTATTTTCATTCATGATAGTTTAAACTGAAAATAATTTTAATGATTTGCACTCCAATTATAATAAATTTCTATTACTTTGTTATACATCTCAGTTTCAAATCTTTCGTCCCATTTATCTTTTTTCAACTTAGCATCAAGAATATTACTCAAATGAACTTGTGCAAAGAGTAAGAACTCTCTTCTTTTGACCAATTCAGGAGGATATGGCGCAAAATCAGGCTTGTTGAACCTAAGTTCATAATCAATTTTTTTGAACTCCTGTTCTATTTGTTTTTTATTCATTTTATTGTCTCTCGTCTAACAATCTCTTCAAATCTTCTACGAAATGCTCAAATAGTTTAACCTTATCACTTTCCTCTACCTCCTCTTCAGATAAAACATAACTCCCATCTAAGTCAATTTCTACAATTGCTCTACCCTTTTTTGTGGGTTTCTTGTGAGTTAGTGTTCCATCTTCGTCGGGTGTGATAAAATAAACCTTAATATGTTTTGTAGCCTCATCTTGTAAAAGTTTAAGTTTCCAATATCCTGTTTGTGCAATTCGTTCCCTCAAGGTAACTTTACTGGAAATAGCAGCTAAGACTTTGTAACTTTGAGGATTATAAATAATGATATCCACATCAGGTAGATGCAAACCGAATTCTCCATAATCAATAGCCAGATTCCTTTTTACTTGGCTTAATTCTCTAGAGAGATTTGTAGTTCTTTCCAATTTGTTACCATTAATAACTTGCAACCCGAGTTCTTCAACTTCGTCTGTAATAATATATTGGACTAATTTCTCTAAATTCTTCCCTTTGAAAGCACGCCAACTTTGCTCGTGGTCTCTATTTGGAGTAGGATGTTTGAGCCAATCTCGTTTGTGAATTTCCTTAGCTTCTTCCAATAGTTCTGAAATATGCTTGTATGTCTCATCCCCCAACTGCTCTCTTTTCTTTAGATATAATCTTTTTAAGTCTTCAAATGTCATATTTTTTATTCCTTTAAGCCAATTACAATATATTCTATCGGATAGGCTTCTGAATTTGCGTTATCGTTACTAGCAAATCTACCTGTTTTTTCATCTCTTTTCTGTGGGAGTATTTTTAAAGGGATTTCCCTTTTTATAATTCTATCAAGTCTAAACCCAGAGTGCTGTAAACTCTCGGCAAAGACCTCAGCGTTGAGTATATCCACTCCCTTTAATCGTGTATCACCGATGACATAGCAACATCGACCGCCATGTTTTAAAATTCTGCGGCTCTCATCAAATACCTCTTCCGTATCAATAAAAAATGCTTCAATCTCTTTCGCCATTTTCTTGCTTTTTTTAAACATTTCGCAAACTATATCCATAGCAATTTCACTTCTTAACTTTTTACCCTCGTACTTTTTGTAAGATGTTCCGATAAATTCTTTTTTATACTCTGTTAAATCATTTGCCAAATCAAGCCAGATGGTCGATAACTGATGTAAATCTGCGTACTCATAACTGGTAACATACGGGCTTGAACTCACAATTAAATCAACGGAGCCATCAGAGACAGGCTGTCTCTTGGCATCTACAGGCTTAATGTTTAAGTACTTATCGACATTCTCTCGTACCTTTCTCGGAACGACGTGGTAAAATGCCTCATTTCCTCTTTGCATTTTCTTTAGATGTTTCCGTAATGTATCGTAAGGTTTTGTTGGAATTTTCTTTAAATCTCTCGTTGGTTTTGTGCTACCCCGGAGCCAGATAGAACAATTTTTTAAAATGTGACTAAACGCAACAAGAAAAAAATCTCTGATATTCTTATCTTCTTCATTGTAAATCACTCTTAATATTTTCCCCAGTTCATTTTTATTCTCCTCGCTAAACCAGTAATTGATTCTATCAATGTGTTTTAGAGGAATTAAGGGCTCAATCTTTTCATCAAGTAGTGATTTTTGCGATTCATCCGAAAAACTCAATGTTGACAAAAATTGCTTTATTTTTTTATCAAGATAGGTGGGTTCTATTAGTGTTGATTTTACTTTGGTCATCAAATAAGCAATTTTGTTGATGTCTGTGCCGCTTGCCTTAAAACCCCTTGATATTGCAGTGACTACAGTGGTCCCACATCCCATAAAGGGATCGTTTATATGAGCATCTTCATTGAATATATACTCATCAATCAGCCTTTCAACCAACTGAGGAATAAACTTAGCAGGATAGCGATGATAACTATGTGTCCATTTTCCAGTATCCGATGGTTTGTATCCCTCAAATGACCATTCTCTGTCAATTTGCTTGGCTTTAAATAGATTAACTATGTCTTCTGACGAAACCATCTGTTGATACATTACATCCATAT